>ERZ1370068.8921-contig-7738_pt1 | contig 49828 bp, 90 predicted proteins | sample MGYA00561227_ERZ1370068 | MGnify/ENA primary metagenome ERZ1370068 (study PRJEB38410, sample SAMEA6850437) | metagenome | study: Metagenomic assessment of the ecological functions of the soil: analysis of the soil microbiota associated with the... | reverse complement strand
GCCGCTACCTGAGATCACTCTTACGAAGGCTGTCGAGAGCGACATGCGCGTTAGTCCGGTGTTCCAACTGCGGACGGCCACACCTTTCGGCGCAATTCTCCGACCGTGCCCACCACCGAAGAGCCTTCTGACCCGACGCCGGATTGCAATCCGTACAGCGACTCCTCGAGGTGCATCGAAAGGTAGCCTCATTCAGTTCATTCGCGTTCGCATAGGCGTGGATCCTCTATGGGCAATATCAGCGGGCATCGTTCTACGTCCAAGCCGGGCGAGAGAATCAGAAGCTCGGTCCCCAGAACCAGCGCCAGGCCCCCAGTTCATAAAAACCCGAGGCGACTCTGCCGGAGACGTTCCACACAGCGAGATCTCGCCGCAAGGCGAGATCCTGCCAGCGCGATTCGTCAAATTCGACGCCGGTTCGGGATTTGAGATTTTACTTCCACCTCGCGTGTTCGAACGGCCCCCGACAGCAGCTTTCGCGTTTCGTCCGGCCCGGAAGAGAAAACGAGATTCGGGTCAGGACGACGTTGGCGCGCGACCAATCGGGCCGGGCCAGAGTACTGTTTGCGCGCCGCGCAGACAGCCGAACTTCATTTACTATTTTGGCCGCGCCTGGTCCGTTTCCGTGCGCCAGCAACTTCTGCCTCGTCACCCCCGGTCTCGTGTATCGCAGTTGTTAATCTTCCCAGTCGCACGAACAGGTCTCATCGTCGCCGGCGCTTTCGCCGCCGGACTTTTGTGTCTTCATGCCGGCCGTTCCGATGAACGCTTTTCGATCCTGAAGCAGCTGAAAGATTCTCGGGGCTCGCGATTCTCTGCGGCAACTCGGGTCCGGCAAGGGTAGGCTTCTTGACGCGCGTCAGCATCTCTGCCATCAACGAATCCAGTAGCTTTCCTTTGGCCGCCGCTCGCCGCTTTCCAGCGACTGGCCGGGCTTGTCAGATCCGATCAGATCTTCCAGGAGTCTTTCCACGATCACACCGAACTGGAGACCGCCTTCGCCGCGCCTCATATCCATGTTGCCTTCTCAGTCCTTTTCTCTTCTCGAATTCATTTGCAGGACGCCAAACAACTCTTTAGTCACTGATTGTCATCGTTAGCGGTCTGCGAGTTGACAGGTGGCTGATGGTCGTTTCGAGACGAGGCGTATTGAGGCTCTTTGATATTGTGACGACTCTCCCCCGGCGTATTGATCGGCCTGCGGTTCGGAAAGGTCGCTGGTGGCCGGCGTGGAGACGGGCGAATGGAGAGTTGTCACGGTTCGCAAGCACACGTCACATACGTGGCGGGGCTACCACAAAAGTGCAGGCGCCACCTGGAGTCGCAGAATTACTGAGGCCTGGGCAGAAGGCATGCCGAAACTCCGATATCATCACCGGGTAGCTGTTGCCACAACCAGGCTACAGGTCACCTGCAGTTGAGTTGGTTGATTCGATGATGCCTTCGCCTGGTCATGCAGCACTGGTTCAAACAGCACGCTTCAGGCGCTGCAGATATTGATAGAGCATGCGCAGCCCTGGAACGCTTGCTCTCTGCTTTGAGCCTGGTTAAAGCTGATTACATAGTCGGCCAGACGCCGGGCGGCGTTCGCCATGAAAACAAGCTTGACTCCGAACTGGGCCCTGCTGTCGGCTTCATGAATCATCGCCTGCAAGTGACCTGAAAACGTCGCGTCCAGCTGCGCCAGACTGGCGTCAACCAACGCCTGGGCCAGATAGATTTCTGGAGAGCTCAAGACATTCTGCCCGGATAAAGGCTCGCGCCTGAAATGTTCGCGATCCTACCTCCTTAGTGGCTGGAGACAGTGCCGCCGTTCTGCTTACCGCTCTGTGAAAGAACGAAAATGGCCAAAAGGATGCGAGGTTAACAGGCGACAGAACGGGAAACACCGGTACGGTATGCCCCCAGAAGGAGTCAACGATTGTTGCCGCAGTTTATAGTTTTATCCTGTCAGAAAATCAATACGCGCAAGATGCGCGCGCGTGCCAGTCGCTGCACCAGAATAGAGGCAGAGAGCCGATGAGTGTACTGGACCAGTTACTACGGCGCTTGGCTGCCGGGATATTTAGCGCGCCCAATCAAAGCACACCGAGGTGCGCGCCCGCGATGCTGCTGCGGTGAAGAGTTGGTGGAGAATTTGGTGCATAAGAATAGAGCGATACCGAGTGACTGTATCAGTTGCTTTTCTAAGTAGGCGCGGCTAATCCGACCTGATTGCGCAATACTACAGGGAGTTCGGCAAGCTGCTCGAGAGTAGAACAATCGTCGTGTGGGGCGCTATGATCGCTCTTGATGCAATGTCCTGAGACCGTAAGGCGCACGGCATGTTGTCGAAGACTCAATACCGCCGACACCAGCGGCTCAGTGCGATCGCCAGAGATCACGCGGTGGGAATTCTGGCCAAGTTGGCCAGCAGCTCAAACCGTACCGGGCGATTCGATCGCGCGCTTTGATTGAGCAGCTTGATGAGCTGTCCGAACAATCAATTTGCGATGTACGTCGAGATGAGCTACCGGTGATTGATGCGGATAACCGAGAAAGGTTCCGCAAGTTAATCGAGAAGCGACTCACGACCTCGAGAAAGAGTCACAAAAGAAACGGGTCGCGAAGGTTCTGAAGAAGCTCCTGTAGATTAGTAAAATAATTCATTTCGACCTCCAGTTCATCCCCATTGGAGCACCTGGCTTTAGCCAGGTAGAACCTCCACGAATGATAACGGGAACCGTTGTTAACGGTTTCCAAATCGATGCAAGAAAGTTTTACCTGCGATGCGTGCCAGGGTCCTTGGGTAAAGGAGTTTGAGGTGCATTCGTCGTGAGATATGGTTTCGGCATGGTTTGAGGGAAACCGCGTTGAAACGGTTTCCGGTGCCGAAATTTGATCGTGATTCACCTGGCTAAAGCCAGGTGCTAATGAGATGCTGACTACCGATTTGAACTGCGCGATCTCGTCGGCGCGGTCCGGATCCTTGCTCAATACTTCGGCACGCTCGGATCGACCTCATTCGACCAGGCGGTAATCCCGCCCGCCAGATTCACCAGCTTGCCGGGGAAGCCTGAGCGCTTCAGCGCGTCGATCGCTTTGGCGCTGCGGCCGCCCATCTTGCAGTGCACGACTGTCTCGCGATCCGGATCGATCTCGTTCATCCGATTGAGCACCTGGCCCAGCGGAATCAGTGTCGAGTTGGGAATCTGGCCGATCTCGTATTCATGCGGCTCGCGCACGTCGATGATTTGAATGTCGTCGCCTTTGTCGAGTCGCTGCTTTGAGTTCGGTTGCTGTGATTTCTTCCATAGTTGGTTTTGGTTCTGGTTGTTGGGTTATGCCACAAAACTCTTCGTAATCGATGAGCGCTTTGATCGTTGGATTGTCGCCGCATACCGGACAGTCGGGATTCTTGCGCAGCTTCAATTCGCGAAAGCGCATCCGCCAGGCGTCGAACAAAAGCAGCCGGTTAACCATTATGTCCGGCGCCCCGAGAATGATCTTGATTGCTTCGTTCGCCTGAATCGCGCCGATGATTCCCGGCAGCACGCCCAGCACGCCGCCTTCAGCGCAGGAAGGCACTAAACCCGGCGGTGGTGGTTCAGGATAGAGGCAACGATAGCACGGGCCACGTTCGGCCCAAAAGACACTCGCCTGTCCTTCGAAACGAAAGATGGAACCGTAGACATTCGGTTTTCCGGTGAGCACGCAAGCATCGTTTACCAGGTAACGCGTGGGAAAGTTATCGGTGCCGTCGACGATGACATCGTAGTTAACAAAGAGGCGCAGCGCGTTCTCGCTGGTCACTCTGGTTTCGTGCGTTTCGATCTCGACATGCGGATTGATGTCCTGAAGGCGATCGCGCGCCGAAGCGATCTTTGGCCGGCCGACGTCCTTGGTGCCGTGGATGATCTGGCGCTGCAGGTTCGAAGCATCGACCGACATCGAAATCAACCAGTCCCAGCCGGCCGATGCCAGCCGCCGCCAGGTACATTCCCAGAGGCGCGCCCAACCCACCGGTGCCGATCAAGAGAACGCTGGCCGCTTTCAGCTTGCGCTGGCCCGTCATGCCCACCTCCGGCATGATCAAATGCCGGCTGTAGCGCGCGACTTCTTCGTTTGAAAGCATCGGCAGCGAGCGACCGGCATGCCCGCCTGCGGCGCGCCGGCAGGTCCTCGCTCGTGCGCCTCGATCCAGAACCGCTGACCCACCGGCAATCGAAGGCACAATCAGAATCGCGTCGCCGTCTTTGACCGGCGTGTCGCGGCCGTTCAACGTGCCGGATGTCCTCGTCGTTGACATAGACATTCACGAAATTGCGCAGCGTGTTCTGATCGTTGAAGAGATGCCGCGCGCAGCTCGCTGTGCGTGGTTGTCAGTTGATCCAAAGCTTCGCGCCGGCGGTGCTGCGCCTCGACCTGAATCTCAGATTGGCCGGCTGGCGAACTGGCGCAGCGGCGTTGGGATGGCAATTGTTACTGGCATAGACTGGTTCCTCTCCGGTGTCAGGAAGCCCGCGCGTCAGCAAGGGCTCAGTCTGGTAATCCTGCCCTCCCTCACGGTCGGGCTTCTGACCACGATCGCAATCTCTTCTTCATTGAATCGCGAGCGGTCGCTTTCCATCTCCCACGATCTTAAATCGACGGCCCGCTCTTGCTCAACCGACACCACGATGTATGAATAAGTCGGCCACGCGTGTTCCAGATCATATTGCGACGGCACCGCGCGATCGTCAGGATGCGAATGATAAAAGCCGACGACGTCCAGATCCTTTTCGCGGGCGTATTTCTCGCCGCGCATCAATTCTTCCGGACGAATCAGGAAGCGATTGCGTTTGGCTTCCTCTTCGCGCGCATTCGAAATTGGATAAGTCTCGAGCGACGACTTTGCGGCCTTCGGCAAATCGGCCCAGCATTAGTCCACAACATCTCGAACGGATAATCGCGCTGGCATGCTCGCGCATTTCGGTCATGCTGCTCGTTCAGTTCAATCATCTTTATTTAGGATCATGATTTACAGAATTAACAAGATAAGAACAGCAAATCCTAGGGCTCTCATGTTGTGAATCAGTTAATCCTGTCTGAATCTGACGCCGTTCCAGCGTCTCTCAACATGGACTTTACACGCGCTTGCCTCGATGTCGGCGATGATGTCGTTCACGTTTTCAATTCCTACCGAAATACGAATCAGGCCGTCGCTGATTCCCCAGCGCCTGCCGGCGCGCGCGGGCGACAGGTCGCGATGCGAGGCCGTGGCTGGATGCAGCACGCTGGTGAACACATCGCCAAGGCTGGTCGAGCGGACACAAAGCTTCAACGCATCCATGAATTGAAAGCTGCTGCACGCGTGTTGTCTTTCAATTCGAATCGAAACCAGACGCGCCCCAGTGCGGCTCGCGCAATACTCGCCTGGCGATCGCTTGATCGGTGTCCGTCGGTGAAGCCTGGATAATAAACGCGACTGATGCGCGGATCGCTCTGTAGCGCGGTCTGCCAGCGCCTTGGCATTTTCGCAGTGCCGGTCCATTCGCACTGCCAGAGTCTTCACGCCCCGGAGTATTTCGTGAGCTTCCCAGGGGACTCAGCACGCCGCCGACCAGTTTCATCACGCCGATCAACGCCATGCTATCCGATTCATCAGGACGAGATCGCAATTCCGCCCATCGCATCGGCGTGACCGCCCAGAAACTTGGTCGCGCTATGCACCACCATGTCGGCGCCATGCTTCAGCGGCTGGCAAAGATAAGGTGATGCGAATGTGTTATCAACGATGACAGCGAGCGCCAACTGCCGTGCGCAATTTCAGCACAGGCCTCGATGTCACAAACCTTCAGCAACGGGTTCGAGATCGTTTCGGCGATCAGGACCCTGGGCTTGAGATCGGATGCTTTCGCGCGCACCTCATCGAGCTTGCTGAAAGTCAGCGGTCGCCGGTCTTAATTCCGAACGAGCCAAAAATATTCAGCAAGCAGATTCGTTGTGGCCCCATACAAATCCTGCGAAGCCAGCACGGTCGAGCCGGACGTCAATTCGCAGGCAAACAGAGCCGCGTGCAGCGCCGCCATTCCCGACGCGTAAGCGCAGGCAGTCGCGCCGCCTTCAATTCGCGCGAATCGCTTCCTCCAGTCGCGGCCGGTGGTCGGATTTGCATAACGCGTGTAGATGTAGCCGGGCAGCTCCGCCGGCGAAGACTTTGTCGATCTCCTCCATCGACTCGTAGGTGTAAGTCGAGGAAGCGTAGATTGGCGTTGAGGTTGGCTGGCCCGGCGAGGCCGCGCCTCTTTCGCCGAGGTGCACCAGGTCGTGTGCGATATCGATGTTGCCTTTGTTGCCAGCCATGTCGGTTCAAAATCTCCGACAAACTTTAGTTTGTCGTTCAGACTCTCTCTCCTCTAGTCCAAACGGACCACTAATCAACACCAACGACAACCAAAGTTTGTCGACCTTTCGGTCCAAAAGCGCTCGCTCGTGTATCTCTCGCCACCGTCACAGAGGATTGTCACCACGACCGATCCCGCCGGCAATTCCGCAGCGAGAGCGAGGGCGGCCGTACCACGTTCGCGCCGGCGCTGACTCCTACGAAGAGCCCTTCTTCGCGCGCCAGTCTGCGCGTCATCGCCTGGGCATCTTCGGTCGCCACCTCGACAGTCTGATCGGCCAAAGTCGGATCAAAGATGCCCGGCCGTTTCGATGTCGGCAAATGCTTCAGCCCTTCCAATCCGTGGATTGGAGAATCCGGCTCCATCGAGATCAAGCGGAACGGATGGATTCAGCTCTTTCAATTTTCGTCCCACTCCAGTGAACGTGCCACAGCGTTCCCGAGTCCCGCCACGAAAGTGCGTTACTGCGACCTTCAGTCTGCTTCCAGATTTCCGGGCCCGTGCCCTCAGTAATGCGCGCGCCAGTTGGCGTCGTTATTATACTGATCAGGATAGAAATATTTCTCCTCGTCGCGCGCGGCCATTTCGCGCGCCACGATTGCTGCGCCCCGTCTGACCCCTGCAGCGGATCAGTTTCAATGATCTCGGCGCCGTGAAGTTGCAGGATTCGTTTGCGTTCGGCGCTGGCATTGGCGGGCAGGCAAAGCGTCACACCGATAGCCGCGCGCCGCTCCCAGCATGGCATACGCAATCCCGGTGTTTCCGCTGGTCGCATCGAGAATTGTCCTTGCCGGGATAAAGTCGGCCGCTGCGCTCACCTTCGAGAATCATCGCGAGCGCGGGGCGATCCTTGACCGAACCTCCAGGGTTCAGGTGCTCGGCTTTCGACAAAGACCGTTACTCCATCCGGCAAATCTCGAGTAACTCGGCGCAGGCGCAAAGAGCGGAGTGTTGCCGATCTGCGCTTCCAGACATCGGAGCGCGGCCGGGAATCTCGTGAGGCTGATTTCTGCTTCAATAATCATAGGTTCAAATAAAAACCGGCCGCGAATCATCGAAACTCGCGGCCGGCTTCTAAAATTGCTGGTGGTGTTGCCTAAACGATCTTCTGACACGCACGCAAGTTTGCCCGGCCGCTTCTCCCGACAGGTCAGGAAAGCCAAGGTACAGGCGCACCAGTAATAATAATAAAGCAAGCGCGCTACTGGTCTGAAAGTTTGCACGGCAAAGACTATAGGCGCCGGCCGGAAAAGACTGTCAAGCACTCGTGCGAAATGATTAGGTCGCCGAAGTCGGCTTAGCGAAACACGCCTTCTGGCGTGCCGAGTCGACGTTGGTCGTGTCTTCGACCAACAGCGCACCGAGGCGTGTCGTGATCGCGTGCGCCTCCATTCTCAATCTCAGACTCCAGCCTCAGAATTTGAACTTGAGGGCGAATTGCATTTGCCGCGATGAGCCGGAGTCGCCGGTCGGCAAAGCGCGTGTTGGTGATTACCCCAAACGTCGTGCTTCCCGACCTGCGCGGTACGGCCCGGCTGGCCGAAATTAGCATGGTTGAAAAGATCAAAGACCTCCCAGCGAAACTCGATTATCTTGTTCTCGCCGATCTTGGTGCGCTTGATAATTGAGAAGTCGGTGTTATTGAACGATGGCCCGATTATCGTGTTGCGGCCGAAACTGCCGAAGTGATAAATCGTCTTGCCGCTGACAAAGGCCACCGGCAAAATCGCTACGGCGCCGGCCGGGCACGATCCGCCGGGCCGCGGATCGCACACCGAGATTTGGGAACCACTGAACGCCGTTGCCGGTTGTGGCCGCGCGTGGCGAGATAGTGATCGGCATTCCCAGATCCGGCCGCAGAGTAGCGAGGCCGGTCAGCGAATTGGCATTTGCCGCCGGAGCGCCGCCGACGATTGCCCCGGCGTTACCAGCCAATAGCGTGACTGGATTGCCGCTTTGCGATTGCACGATCACCGAAAGCTGCCAGCCGCCGAGAGCGCTATTCTTTCTTGAACGGCACTTCGTACAGCGCCGCTGATTACGAATCGATGGCGCGCGTCGAAGTCTGAAAGACCACGATCGCCGCTGATGTTGTTGCTGTCCTGCAGCGTAACCCCCTGCGAACTTTGCGAGTTGCACATCAATCGACTTCGAAAACGTGTACGAAGCGTTGAATTGAAAACCGTCGCCGAGCCGCTTGGTAGCGGTGACCCACAACGCGTTGTAACTCGAATTACCTGTGCTCTCGCGGAAGGTAATGTTTTGCAGCGGCACTCCGGGCGCGATCGGGCTCGTCGGAGAGAGTGCCGGAAACGGCCGCGTCGCGACCAGCGCGGCATTCAGGAAGGTCTGATTCAGATTTCGCGTCAGCCGCAGATGGGTTCCCTTCGAGGCAAAGTATCCGGCCGAGACCGCCAGATTCGATGTGATTTCGCGCTGTATGTTCAAGTTCCACGATTGAACGTACGCGTTCTCGAAATCTGGATCCGCCGAGCTCGGAGAAACAGTAGCCCCGGGAACTGCCACGGTGGTGGCGTTGGACATTTTAGTGGTGGGAATCGTAACCGGTAAGGCCACCGAAGTCGCGAACGGCGGATTCGTGGCATTACCAGTGACCAGGTTCGTCACCGGCTGATCCGCAAGAATCGCATAGGCCGCGCGGATCGAGGTCTTGCCGTCCTTAAACGGATCCCACGCGAAGCCGACGCGCGGTTGGAAGTTCTGCGCAGTTGGTTTGATACACCGGCGCGAGGCCGTTGTTTACCCTCACCAACGAGTTTGTTTCCAGCACGTAGCTGGCGAAGCGAGTCGTATCGTTCGGTGGGCGACATCAGCCAATCCCAGCGCAGCCCGAGTTCGAGGGTAAAGTTCGTTCGCACCTTAAAATTGTCCTGAACGAAAAGGCCCAGGGCGCCCTGAGCGATAGCCGTTGAAACATCGCCCAGCGTGACGGTGAAGCCATTCGCATTCCCCGCCAGAAAGGCGGCCGTGTTGGCGAAAGTAAAGCTGCCCGTGTCGCGATTGGTGTTGTTGTTGTAAAAGCGACGCACCTCTCCGCCGAATTTCAACGAGTGATTGCCGCGCAAATAGCTAAGCGTATCGGAAAAACGAAGGTGGTGTCCGATCTGCCCTGCGGAAATCCAGTCGGGCCACCCATATTGATCCCGCCGCCGCCAACTGCTATCTGCGGGAGGCCGATCGGGTCGGTCACGCCGTTCTGAATATTGAAATCCAGAGGATTGAGTTCCGCATTGGGGCTGAAAAGAATGTGAATGCGATTGAAGCCAAAGCGAGCTTCGTTCACCACGCTGGGGCTAAATATCCGAGTCTCGTTCAGAGTGAAAATCTGACGGTGAGACTGGCGAGTGTCACCGAAGCCGGGAATATTGTTGCCCTGCAAGGTTGGCTCGCCACGAAAATCTCTCTGAAAAGCATAGTAGCCGTGTAACCGGTCCTTGGCGGTGAAATTGTGACTGACGTCGAGAGTCCATTGATCAATGTTCACGGGCGCTGTTGCCGAACCGCTGGTAAGCCCGGTAGACGATCTCGGAATCAGCGGCAACAACTTAAGAACAGAAGGATCGGTGACCGCCGCTCGCTGGGCGTCCGTGGGAACAGTGACCGTGGGCAAGCGTGAGACCCTGGCGCTGGCGCGTGCCTTCATAACTGAAAAAGAAAAACTCCGGTTCTTGCCATGGTAGCCGATAGCCGAGCCGCCTTCGCCGAAGTGCGGCAGGTTTATGGGACCGCCGATATTCCCGCCAAACTGATTGCGTTTAAAAGGAGGCTTGCCCTGGTTCTTACAAGTCTCAAATCCCGGCGGACAGAAATTGAAGAAGTTGCGGGCATCGAGAGCGTCGTTGCGCAGGAACTCGAACAGCTCGCCATGATAATCGTTACCTCCGCTGCGGGTGGCGATGTTGACGATGGCTCCCGAATTGCGGCCGTATTCAGCGCTGAAAGTTGAATTATCGGCCTTAAACTCCTGCACGGTATTAATCGACGGCTGAAACGTGATCTGGTTCTGCACCATGTCGTTGAGATTGATGCCATTAATCATGAAGTTCACGGTGTCTTCCCGGCCGCCCGCAGTGTTCAGGCCGAACGAGCCCTGCCCGCGCAGGCGGCGCCGTGAGAAATCCGTTTTGCGGTGGAGTGACAGAACCTGGAATCAACAATCCAAGATCGACGAAGTGCCGGCCATTCAAGGGAATCTCCTGCACAGTGCCGCTGGTTGATGACCTGCCCAACTGATGTCGTTGCGGTTTCAATCACCGGAGTATCGGCGGTCACGTTGACATTCTGTTCCGAGCGTCCCGACCTCGAGCGAGAAATCCTTTTGCGATGGTACGACCGACCTCGACGTTCAGATTGTCAACCAGTTGTCTCTTGAATCCGGCGGCCTCGACCCCGATGGAATAACTGCCGACCGGCAGCGAGGCAATTTGATAAGCGCCGTCAGAGTCGCTCTGAGTGGTGCGTTCAACTCCGGTGGCCAGGTTGCGCGCCGTTACCTTCGCACCCGGGACGACCGATCCTTTTTCGTCCTTGATGGTGCCCTGCAACGTAGCCGTTGATTGGGCCATGGAAACACCGCGCGAAGCAAAACAATGCAATCGTAAAGCACAATTATTTGAAGTGCGAATTTCTGTTTGAAAAGCATGGGAACCTCCTTGACTGAGTTTCGGAGTTCAGCGTTTTTGGAAACGCCCGAGCATCATTGGATCCTGGGGTTAGATTTATGCTTATGCAACGACAATGCCGTGGGTTAGGCCGGTTCGGATTCGAATTTAGTGCCAGAATTTGGCGGTCAGCCAGGTGCGCAAACAGATTTGTGAATTCAAATTCTCAGAGATTCTCCAATATCCACGATCAAATTGATTTGTCGGACCACTCGCAAGCGCGCGCCCTAATTCACCACTTTACGAGGAACTCGCGCAGCGTTCGATACATATCTTTGAACGAGTTGGCACAAAACAGGATTGGTTGAAAGTGGGTGGGATCGTAAACCTGATCCGAGACTCTGGTGAGATCGAGTGGACGCAATTCGGCGTCGCGCATCTCTTCCAACTCGCCGGCAGACGACAACAGTCCGGTGCCATAAGCCTTTACCGATCCATTTTCGCGCAATGCTCCGAATTCAATGGTGAACCAATAGACGCGCGATAGCTGCTCCAACTTGTCGGAGGATTTTGTTCGCTTGACGGCCTCGCCAAACAGGCGATTGAGTTCAGCCAATTGCGGGCATGCCAGAGTTACTCCATGCCCGACGATTTCATGAACCACGTCAGGCTCAGGCGTGTAGAGCGGCGTCGAGTGATGACGAATGTACTGGGTGCAAAGGAAGACGCCGTCGGCGAGGTTCTCGAGAAAGACGCGCGGCTGGACCAGGCCGGCCACCGGTTCCAGGCGGAAGCCGCTAATGGCCTGAACTCTCTCGTTTACTTCGCGCAACTGTGGAATTCGATCGTCAGAAAAATTCAGGCGCTTGATCGCCTGGAGATATTCGGCGCAGGCGTGTTGCTGATGCGCCGGGCGCAGGGCTTGCCAGATGATCTGACCAAACCTGATGCTCCTCATCCGTATAAGGAGCATCAGGAATGGGATCGCCGGGGTGATAGTTCATCGCGATTTGCGCGATTTGATTGCGGCGGCGGCGATATTCCGGATCGCGAAATCCGGGATGATCAGGATCGAGTTGCACGATGGCATTTCGATCGGCAATAGCTTCGTCCAATTCACCGGTGACGATTCGGGCGTCAACGTGATCAGAGAGGATTTGTGGCTGTGTTTGGTGGTCATAGCTTTCGATCGTCACTGGTTCTCGATCCTTTGCGCGGTTTTGATCCAAAACTAAACCGGCCACCGATCCTTCACTGGAAGGACCGATGGCCGGTTTCTGAAACTTGTCTGCGAGTTACCTGCTGAGTCTCGCGACAGCTCATCGCCCGACCGTCCCTCCCGGCGGAGAGCGGACCGTAATAGTAATAGTAGCGATAGCTGTCTCTGGGGCCGATCATTTTCAAGCGTGCTGCAAAACGCAGGCCCAATTTAAGCGACCGGGTCTTTACAGTCAAGCTGCTTTGAGACTTAAGCCGCGCTTATGGTTTGATTGCAGCGCAGACCTCGTCAGGAAGCCCGACCGTCAGCGCAGGCATCTATGCATACTGCACGGGCTACGAATGTCACAACTCATGCCAATTCTCAAAGAAGCGCGATCACCAGACTGAATTCCGGCTGCTGCTTGAATCTGCCGATCCCGTTGAACTTCCGCCGGCCGAAATTGCCGACAACGCAATCCTGGTACAGTTCGAAAAGCTCAAGCCCTACCTGCCCGAATTGCTCGAGGCCTTACGGTCGGGAACTACGGCCGAGCCGGTGCCGGTCATGAACGACGGTTCAACGTTCGCGATTCATGGCGAGACACGCACCTTCTGGGTGAAGCTCTGGCATGCGGCGGGAACTGAGCTGACCAGGATTGAACGCGCCCAGATTATCAGTTGTTTGCCGTCCACTCGCGGAACAAACGTCATCATCGGCGAAGAATTTCAGGATTAGGTACGCACGCCTCCGGCGTGCTCTTCAGTAGCAGTTCGCCGGAAGGTGCGGACCTGGAGCACGCCGGAGGCGTGCGTACCGACGTTGGACAGTGGGCGAGACCATGACGACCATTCACGATCAAGTGCTCAATCTGGCCGAGGCTATCCGCGCCGACGGGGTCGGCGCGTTGCTGGTGGGCGGATGTGTGCGCGATGAGTTGATGGGACGTCAGGCCAAGGATTGGGACCTGGAAGTTTATGGGGTTGAAGCCACTCGATTAAGAGAGTTGCTGGACCGGTTTGGCAGCGTCAACGTTGTGGGCGAAGCGTTCACCGTCTATAAATTGGGCGAGCATCTCGACGTGTCCCTACCTCGGCGCGAGCGAAAGAGCGGCCGCGGGCATCGAGGGTTTGTCATCGAAGGCGATCCGTCGATGAACGTGACCGAAGCGACGCGAGCGCCGCGACTTTACCGGTCAATGCAATTCTGAAAGATCCGCTGACCGGAGAGATACTTGATCCGTTTGCCGGTCGCGTGGATATCGAGCGCGGCATTCTGCGCGCTGTGTCGAGTCAAACGTTTTCCGAGGACAGCCTCCGCGTACTTCGCGCGGCGCAATTCGCGGCTCGATTTGAATTTAGAGATTGAACCTGCCACGGCTGAGCTTGGTCGCCAGATCGATCTCTCGGACTTGCCTGCGGAACGGATTTGGGGAGAGATAGAAAAACTTTTGTTGCGATCGCGCCAGCCTTCGATTGGCTTAGGCTGGCTGCACGCGCTCGGGGTGCTCGATCAACTGTTCCCGGAAATCAAAGCTCTCATTGATGTGCCGCAGGATCCTGAATGGCATCCCGAAGGAGATGTGTTCGTTCACACGCGGCTGACTGTGGATCGGGCGCGCGAGTCGATCGACGATTTGCCTTACCCAAAACAAGTGACTGTGATGCTGGCAGCCCTGTGTCACGATTTCGGCAAGCCGGCGACGACCGCTTTTATCGATGGCCGGACGCGTTCGCGCGAGCACGAGGAAGCCGGCGTGGCGCCAACTGGAGGATTTTCTCGATCGTTTGAACCTTCACACTTTGGATGGCTATGACGTCCGTGCGCAGGTTATCGCGCTGGTGCGCGACCATCTCAAGCCCGGCGAGTTTTACAAGAAGCGCAATGAGGTTGGTGACGGGAGCCTTCCGGCGTTTAGCGCGCAAGTGCGAACTCGATCTTTTGTATCGCGTCGCCAAAGCTGATTCGCTCGGCCGCAATGCCGATTGGGTGCCGCGGGAGAAATGGTACGACGCTGAAGCGCAGGAGTGGTTCATCGTGCGGGCGCGTGAGTTAGAAGTCGAATCGCATCCGCCGGCGCCCATACTGCTTGGCAGGCACCTTTGGAAATGGGACTTGACCCCGGACGACGCGTCGGCGAAATCACCCGTGCCGTTTACGAGATGCAGTTGGATGGACGGGTGCGCACGCTGGATGAGGCCAAAACGGCCGCCGGTGAAATTCTTAGCGCTTCTGGTTCTTAGCTGCCGCGGCCTCGCTTCGCATTCGCTCCTGGGCTCCTGGCGAAAGGCCTCGAAGGTTTTTGGAGATCGCCAGACGTTCGGGTCCCACTGGTTGCCGATCCGATTGAACAATTCGACCGTCGTTGCCACATCATTACCAAACGAAGCAAATAAAGCTGCCTGGTTCGTTCTGCTAATCGATGGCCCGTACAGCTTCTGATCGTGCGAAAGGCAGCAATCAGCTTTGGCGCCGCCTGTTGATGGTCATTCATAAGGCTCATTCCGTTCAATTCCACCATCAGATCGTAGATTGCGAAGTAGATGACTTCGCCTTCCGGCCCGGAGGCTGATTCCTCTGCAAAGCGCTCCCATTCGCCTGCTTCACCATGCCAGCGAGGCATGAGATACGCCGCTTTGGCGTTGTGGATGTAGTAATAAGTCGGCTCCAGATTTACGCCCGCCTGAAAGACCCTTTCGAATGCATCGCGATCCCAACCCTGAGCCGTCCCCACCCAAAGGGCGTTAACGTACCAGTGGGGGCATCGTTCTTTGAGCAAGGCAGCGTCAGCCAGAATGTTAGCAGCCGTTCGTAAACGTTCGTGAAACGTCGCCCATCCGTCTTGAGCTACTGAGCTTGCAAAGCCGTTCCCGCGCGCCTTCCATCCATAATCTTTCCAGGCTCCCGCCAGAGCAACTCTGGCAGTCACCGACTCGGGCCGTTCCTTAGTCCATGAGGTGAGTTGCGCAATCATGTCTTCCCAGTTGGCGTCGGTACCCTCACCCTTAACCGGTTCTTCAAAGACTCCATACAAAACCCGGAGTTTCCAGTAGCCACCGGGCAGCCGTAATTTGTTTGTGCGAGCCTTGCGTGCTTCCTCATCAATCCAGGCGTAGTCCTTTGGAGAAAATGGCTACGAACCTGAAACTGATAATCCAAATATTCCTTATCGATGACAGTTACGGCGACGGTGGGGGCGTTGCTGGTTGAGGCCGCAGCGCGTTTTTCGGATAGAGTCACTAGCTTTCTTAGAGCCGATTGACACGAGCACATTGACGTTAAACAGACAAATAGGAACAAACTGAGAGTTTTCTGAGAATTCATTGTTACCTCACTAACGAAGATCTTTTGATTGGCCGGTTTTGTGAGTTGGCGGCAGGAAATTCGGCTGGTTTTACCAGCCAATTCTTTTATATCACAGCCTGGTAGGTGGGAAGCAAACTTTGAAAGGGTGAATTTCTACTGTAACCTGCGCATCTCGTGCGGTACTCGCTTCCCGCCCGGACGGCGCCTCAACTTTTGTCCGAGTCAAACGCTATTGTAGTATTCTCGCCGCAACACTTCGAAGCTTGAGTTGTGGACGCTATTCAAGCGCCAGACCAGCGCGCCCGAGAGGATAAACAGCAATGATTGACCTTCAACTTACCGACGACCACGAAGCCCTGGTGCAAACCGTGCGCGAGTTCGCGCAGAAAGAAGTTGCGCCTTACATCAAAGAATGGGACGAGAAGCAGGAGTCGCATCCTGAGATTTTCAAGAAGATGGCCGAGCTGAATCTGCTCGGCGTCTGCATTCCCGAAGAATACGGCGGCGCCGGATTCGATTACATTTCGCTCGGCCTGGTCTGCGAAGAGCTGGAAGCGGTCGATACTTTTCTGCGCGTCGCCATGTCCGTTCACACCGGACTGAATTCACTGACGCTTTTAACCTGGGGCACAGAAGCGCAAAAGCAAAAGTATCTGGTGCCGCAGGCCAAAGGCGAGAAGCTTGCAACTTACGGATTGACTGAGCCGGGCGCCGGCTCGGACGTGGTCGGCTCGCGCTCGACTGCGCGGCGCGAAGGCGACGAGTACGTTTTGAACGGCGAGAAGATGTGGATTAGCCTCGCCGGATTTCGCCGACAACTTCCTCTTCTTCTGCTGGACCGATGAAGAGAAGAAAGCGGAAGCGCGATCATTCAGGCATGTCCTGCTTCATCGTTGAGCGCGGCATGAAGGGCTTCACTTCAGGAACGATTCACGGAAAGCTGGGCATTCGCGCAGGCAACACCGGTTACTTTTCTTTGCAGGACGTGCGTGTTCCCAAAGAGAACCTGGTGGGCGAAGAAGGCGAAGGTTTCAAGATCGCGATGTTCGCTCTGGAGCAGGGACGATTCACCGTCGCCGCCGGCGCCACCGGCGTGATTCGCGCCTCGCGCGACGCCTCGGTCGCCTATGCGCATGGAGCGCGAAACGTTCGGCACGAAGATCGCCAATCATCAACTGGTCAAACAAAAGATTGCCGAGATGGAATCTGACTATGAAATGTCGCGCCTGCTTTGGCTGAAAGCCGGATGGTTGAAGAACCAGGGCCAGCCGAGTGGCCGCGCCACCAGCCTGGCGAAGTGGCAAGCGACCGTGCGCAGCGAGAAGGCTGCGTCAATGGCGATCGAAGTTCACGGCGCCAACGGCTATGCAAACGACTATCCGGTTGAACGATACCTGCGCAACTGCAAAGCCGCGGTGATTTATGAAGGGACGCGGGACATCCATACGTTGATGCAGGCCGATTGGGCCCTGGGTTTGAAGAAAGAGAAGCCGGCGCGAAAGACTTTGCCGGCCTGGAAAGCAGAGGAACACGCTGCCGTTGCCTCGTAAGCGTAATGTCAGAAGCCCGACCGTGAGGGAGGGCAACTTAACCACGGAGCCCCTCGCTAACGCGGGCTTCTAACACAAGAACAAAGGGCCGAAGCATTAAGCTTCGGCCCTTGCAGTTTAGGTTCGATACTGGCCGAACTCATGGCGCACCGAAGATTGGGTCAGCAGGAATTCATCAAAAGGTTCAGCCAGTATGCGCCCTGAGCGAGCAGTTCGGGCCTTTCGGAATCTCAGGAGCGGATTTACTTTATTCCACAGCCACTTTCTCGCGTTGACTAACCCCCACGGCGCGGTCGACGAGGTATTCGATTTCGTCCAGGCTGAAAGGCTTGTTCAAGTATGCGTACGCGCCCAACTTAATCAGCGCCTCCGTATCCTGCCCATCATTCTTGCCTGAGATCAGAATTACTGGCGATGTCGAGATCTTTGAGCTGGATCCGCTTAATGAGCTCGACTGCCGGTCAAACCGGGCATCGCAATATCGGTTAGTACCGCGTCGATAGTTTTCGATTTCGAGATATTGAAACGCCTCCTCGGCAGTGCTGGCCGTATTGCAGTCATAGCGTTCCGCAAGCAGGTCCAACAAGATTCCGCGGACGGCGTCGTCGTCATCGACAATCAGAATATTCGCCATACCGCGGCATTCTAGTTACTTTCGTTCGCAGAGGCCAGCTTAAAAGCAAGAATTTTTGCGACTAGGCGTAACTATTGCTATATCTTAAGAAAAGCACAATCAAGACCCGGAAAATTAGGCGGCCGATTCGAGAACTAATCTTCCCAGTCGCGTAGCGGCAACATATTTGTTGAGCACTGCTGCACCTTGAATCATGGCTCCAGAGGGAGCGGCATTTCCACCTTATCAGGGTAGTGTCCTGTTTGTTGCTCTGTGCCTCTGTGAGATCCCGGTGTCTCTGTGGTGAAGTGTTCCCTGGCATTTTTCATCACAGAGACACCGAGAATGCACAGAGACACGGAGAAAGACTTCAACCTGGGACGCTACCCTCTCGGTCGAGCTATTTGGAAAAACGAAACGCTCCTCTGATACTATGTCGCCGATTTCTTCAAACACATTCAAATCGCACTGATCGCAGAGATGTCTTCTGCGCAAAAGGAGACAAATAATGGCGCCAGAAGCTGAGAACTGAACGCGAGTTGTCCCTCGATTTCCTGCGCGTGACCGAGGCGGCCGCAATCGCCGCGGCGCGCACCATGGGCCAGGGCGATCGAAAGTATTCCGATCAGGTCGCCGTCGAAGCCATGCGCGAAGTGATGGACTCTGTGCCGATGCGCGGCCGCATCGTCATCGGTGAAGGGGAACGCGACGAGGCGCCGATGCTCTTCATCGGCGAAGAAGTTGGCGGCGGGCTTTGGCGTCGGCGAAGAGCTGGCGGCCTCCTGTCCCGAAGTCGATATTGCCGTCGATCCACTCGAAGGCACGAACCTTTGCGCGCTGGGCGCGAACAACGCCATCGCGGTGCTGGCGGCAGCCGAACGCGGTGGCTTGCTGCACGCGCCGGACATCTACATGGACAAGATTGTCGTCGGGCCGTCTTCGCGTGGAGTAATCGACATCGACGCGCCGGTGAAAGACAACTTGCGCAACATCGCCGCGGCGGCTGGGCCGCGACATTGAGGACCTGACGGTGATCGTTCTGGATCGCAAGCGTCACAAGAAGATCATCGATGACGTTCGCGCCGCCGGAGCGCGCATTCGCTTGATCTCAGACGGCGATCTTTCGGCCGGAATTTCCGCAGCGGTAGCCGGCACCAACATCCACGCGTGCATCGGTATCGGCGGCGCACCCGAGGGCGTGTTGACCGCGGCGGCCGTCAAATGTTTGAACGGCGAGATTCAGGCGCGCCTGGTTTTCGATCCGGAAAGACTGGGCGTCGATAAAGACAAGGTGCCGCCGGCTGACAAGGTGATCGAGCGGCTCAAGTCAATGGGCATTCCTGATCACAACAAGGTCTACGACACCGACGACCTGGCGCCGGGCAAGAAGATCATTTTTGCCGCCACCGGCGTTACCGACGGAGCGCTGATGCGCGGCGTGCGTTTCTTTGGTTCCGGCAAGCGCACGCACTCGCTGGTGATGACCAGCGAATCGAAACATATTCGCTTCGTCGATAGTATTCATATTGAAGGTGGCCCGGATACGGTGATCAGATTTTAGCGCAGCGCCCGCCTGAGGAATCCAGCCATGCGAGATTGGCGAACCAGAGCGAAGACTGGCGGACACATTTCCGTTCTTTTGATCGCTCTACTCCTGATTGTGTTCGCCGCTACTCCGGTCTATCCGCAAGCGCGTAAACCAACGGCGACTTCCTTTCATGTCGAAGAGACGACCATCTCTCAGATTCACGTCGCGCTGCGTACCGGCCGGGTGACCTGTCGAGGGCTCGTCGTGGCATACCTCGCGCGCATCGATGCGTACGACAAGAAAGGCCCGTCCATCAACGCTGTCGTGCTGCTTAATCCTGACGCACTGAAGACTGCGGATGAGCTCGATGCGCGGATGAAAGCCGGGACCGTCATGCGTCCCCTGGAATGCATTCCCGTCGTCGTCAAAGACAATTACGAAACGAAGGGCCTGCGAACCACGGCTGGTTCTCAGTCGCTGGCGAACTTCATTCCGACGCGGGACGCGTTCGTAGTGCAGAAGATTAAGGACGCCGGGGCCATCGTGCTGTTCAAGTCGAACATGGCAGAGTTCGCATTCACGCCGCTGGAAACGGTGGGCTCAATTTTGCCCGGCTACACGTTCAATCCGTATGCGCTGAATCACACTACCGCCGGGTCGAGCGGTGGTACGGCAGCAGGCGTAGCCGCGAATTTTGGCGCCGTTGGGTTGGGCACCGACACCGGTAACTCGATCCGCGGTCCATCATCGCACCAGAGTCTCGTCGGGATTCGCTCGACGATGGGGTTGGTCAGTCGCATGGGCGTAGCGCCCTCAATTTTCTCGCAGACATTGCCGGGCCGATGACGCGCACGGTTGAGGATGCGGCGGTCGTGCTGCAGGTCATAGCCGGGCCCGATCCAGGCGATCCAGTCACCTTGTTAAGTGAGGGACACATTCCTTCGAGCTACGCCGCGTTTCTGAAGAAGGACGCGCTCAAAGGCGTGCGTCTCGGCGTGTTGCACGCGGCGTACGACCGGCCGACTGCCGACGCGGAAGTCATGGCGGTCTTCAAAGCGGCGCTGAAAGAATTGAAAGCTGCGGGTGCTGAGATTGTGGATCCCGCCAATGTCGATGGACTGCCGGAGCGCCCCCAGAATGCGGGGCCGTGCCGCGGCTTCAAGTACGATCTTGAACACTACCTCGTGGAAGCAGGGGCGCCCATCAAGACGCTCGATGAGATCATCAAGGGCGGACGCTTCCACCCTACGATTCGCCAGCGCCTGGAACGAGCGCAAACGACCGATAACGCCGGCGATGACAGTCCTGGATGTCAGGCCATTCGCGACTATCGCAAGAAGTATGGCGACGCGGTGCTCGCCACGATGCTGAAGTTGAAGCTCGACGCATTCGTCTATCCCACCTGGAGCAATCCCCCGGCGATCATCGGCGACGTGCAAACAAATCTGGCAGGTGACAACAGTCAGGTCTACGCGCCGACGACGGGTTTTCCGGCGATCACGGTCCCGATGGGCTTTACCCGCGGCGGCACCCTCCTGCGGGCATGACGATCTTCGGACGACCGTGGGACGAAGGCCGGCTGTTCGGGCTCGCCTACGCGTACGAACAGGCGACGCACCATCGCAAACCACCACAGACGACTCCGCCGCTGAAGTGACCCCACGTACCCAAGCCTCCGGCCTGCTTCCTCCTTCGCCGGCTAAGGCCGAGAGACTGAAGTTTGAGTTCTTAGGTTTTGGAGTTTACCGACTGTCCGATTAGCGGCCGCTAATGGCAACTCTTTCGACTGCATGGCCGCAGAACGCTTACGTCACCGTCAACATCTGGGAGGTCTTTCTCGTTGTCCCTTGACAGATCATGATAGGCTGCACAAATCGTGGTCGCGGCCAGTCCTTCAAGAACGAACCTTCCATCGGAGCGGATCTTTCCGGCTGTTGCTGTTTGGGTTTTCATTAGTTTAGTTGCGTTGGCGGTGGTGGCGGCGATCATCGGCGCGCCACTAGCTCAGAGTAACGGTTACCCAACCTTCGCGACCTGGATCTACGAAACCTTCAGTTACGTCTGTCACCAAATCCCTGAACGTTCGTTTCATCTCGCCGGTCACAAGTTCGCAGTCTGTTCGCGTTGCACCGGCCTATATTCGGGATTGGCGTTTGCGGCCCTCCTCTATCCGCTTGTACGTTCGCTGAAGCGCCCTGACACTCCCCGAATCTTCTGGTTGTTTCTGGCGGCGGCGCCTTTGGCGATCGATTTCTCGCTGGGCTATTTCGGGGTCTGGCACAACACACATCTATCCAGGTTTGCTACCGGAACACTGCTGGGATCGGTTGCAGTCTTTTACATTCTGCCGGGACTAATCGAATTAAGCTCCAGCATCCAGCGGTATTTGGGTTGGAAGAGTTGACGCGTGCTCCCTTCTCCCGCTGGGAGAAGGGTTGGGGATGAGGGCCTTAGGGTGAAGTAAGAACCAAGCTGTTTTCTCCCTTCGCCCATTGGGAGAAGGGCCGGGGATGAGGGACTGGTTAACAGTGCGACATCAAACCCTCACCCGAACCCTCTCCCAGTGGGTAAGGGCGTTAAGGATCGTCTTAATACTTTTCCAGCCTAGTGCCCTCTCCCAACCCTCTCCCAAAGGGAGAGGGCTATAGGAAGCATGTCCAGTTGCCCTTCAGCCCGTCATCAGCCTCGCAGCGGTCAAGCTTGTGACGGTGTCGTGATATCCTAGCCAACAATTCCTTACAAACTATCCCCCTTTTGCATGATGCTCAGTTGGCTGAAGACATTAGCGGCGAAATTCCGGCGTTCTGCCAGCGGCGAGACCCCGATCCGTGAAGAGTTGCTTAGTCGTCGAGCGTCTGGAGCAATACGCCGCCACGCTCGCCGCCGAACACAAAGTCGCGGATAGAGTTCAGCGGGTAAATCTCCTGCTCCCGCGCCTGGAAGAAAACAGCCGCAAGCTGATCGCTGCCTACAAGGAGCTGGCGGAATCGATTCGTCAGGAACACGTCATCTCGCCGGCCGCGGAATGGCTGGTTGATAACTTTCACATTGTCGAAGATCAGGTGCGCGAAATTCGCGAGGACCTGCCCCGTGGTTATTACCGCGAACTGCCCAAGCTGGCCGAAGGTGACTTTAAGGACTATCCGCGCATTTATGCGCTGTCGATTGCTCTGGTCGCGCATACCGATAGCCATCTCGACACTGAGACGCTGCGCGGATTCATCAACGCCTATCAGAAGGTGTCGCCGCTTTCCATCGGAGAGTTGTGGGCGGTGCCGATCAGTTTGCGTCTGGCGCTGGTGGAAAACCTGCGGCGCCTGACCACGCGCATTGTTTCGTCCCGCGGTGAACGCGAAGAAGCCGACAAACTCGCCGACAAGTTATTAGAGCTCATCCGCCGCCAGCCTGACGAAGTGGTGCCGCTGCTTTCGTCACGTTATGGCAAGCGCAAGATGATGAGCCACACGTTTGCGGTGCAGCTGACCCAGCGTTTGCGCGAACAGGATCCCGGGTTGTTGGTCGTTTTCGAATGGCTGGAAAAGCAACTCGCCAAAGAGCAGGTTTCGATTGACCAGGTGGTCCGCGATGAGCATCGGCGCCAGGCGGCGAGCGCAGGTCACGGTGGGCAACATCATCACCAGCATGCGCCTGCTTTCGACGCTGGATTGGAAAGACTTCTTTGAAACGGTCAGCCTGATCGATCCCGAACTGGCCAAAGATCCCGCCGGCGTCTATTCGCGAATGGATTTCGCCACTCGTGATCGCTATCGGCACATGATCGAACGCGTCAGCAAACGCACCGAGCCTGCGTGAGCTTGAAGTGGCGCGGAAGGCCGTGGGCCTGGCTGAGTTGGCGCACGACGCTGGACAGGATTCGGCGCATGCCCACGTCGGATATTTTCTGATTGATAAAGGCCTGCATCAGCTCGAGGGTGAAGTCTTTTGCCGTTTGAATGCCGGCGAGTGGCTGCGCCGCGCTGGTTGAACGGCATGCCACCGGAGTCTATCTCGGTTCGTTAACGTTACTAATCGGATTGCTGGTTGGTTTGTTGGTATTGGCGGTGGTGGCGGACGGAGCCGGCGCCGCGATGGTTGCCCTGACCGCCTTGCTGGCGTTTATTCCGGCCAGCGAACTCGCGCTCAGCGTGCTCAATTGGGACATCACGCATTTGTTCGAACCGCGACTGCTGCCGAAGATCGATCTCTCGCAAGGCATTCCCGCCGAAGCGCAAACTATCGTGGTCGTGCCGGTTCTGTTCAGCGACCTGGCAACGATTGAAACGCTCGATCGATAAACTCGAGGTTACTTATCTCGCGAATCGCGATGACCATTTGTACTTCGGGTTGTTGGGAGACTTTGCTGACGCCTCGAAGCAGGAAATGCCGTCGGACAAAGAAATCCTCGACGCTGCCAAACTGGGAATTGAAGCATTGAACGCCCGTTACCGCGACGGCGGTCGGCCCGGTTTCATCTCTTCCATCGCCGCCGCGAATGGTGCGAAACGGAAGCGAAGTGGATCGGCTGGGAACGCAAGCGCGGCAAGCTGCGCGAGTTCAATCGACTGCTGCGTGGCGCCGGCGACACCACCTTCGTGGTTAAGACCGCAGATACCGAACTGCTGGCAAAGATGCGTTACGTCATCACCCTTGATGCCGACACGCAACTGCCGCGCGATGCCGCCTGGCGCTTATTAGGCGCCGCGATTCATCCCCTGAACCAGCCGCGGTTCGATCCTGAAACCGACATGGTGGTTCGCGGTTACGGGATCCTTCAGCCACGCGTGAGCATCTCGCTGGAAAGCGGCTCGCGATCTCTTTTCGCGCGGGTCTTTTCCGGCAATACCGGCATCGACCCTTACACGACTGCGGCCTCCGATTTGTATCAGGACCTTTTCGGCGAAGGCATTTACACCGGCAAAGGTCTGTATGACGTGGACGCCTTTGAGCGCGCTCTGAGCGAACGTGTGCCCGACGCACACTTTGCTGAGCCACGATCTTTTTGAATCGATCTTCGCGCGCGCCGCCCTGGTCAGCGACATCGAGTTTCTTGACGACTATCCCGCGCACTACGACACCTACGCCAAGCGTCAGCATCGTTGGACCCGGGCGATTGGCAGATTGCCGGATGGATCGGTCGCATGGTTCGTGACCGGAGCGGTAAGAAATCGAGAAATCACACCGCGACGATCTCGCGATGGAAGATTCTCGACAATCTGCGCCGCAGTCTGCTGGCGCCGGCGATCGTTCTGCTGCTCACTGCCGGTTGGACCATTCTTCCGGGCAGCGGCATTTTCGTTAGTCTGTTTGTCCTGTTGACTCTCGCGTTTCCGGTCTATGCCCACTTGACCGGCGGCTTGTTGATTCATCCGCGCGGCGTTCCCTGGACCAGCCACTTCTGGAGTGTCTGGGGTGACTTTCGCACGCGCACCGCTCAACTGTGTCTCGAGATTGTTTTTATCGCGCATCAGTCGTGGTTAATGGCGGACGCGATCGTCGCGCACGCTTCATCGCAAACTTGTTTCGCGACGTCACCTGCTGGAATGGGTAACTGCAGGCCCGGGTCGAAAAATCAAACAAGCACGATCTTGCGCTCGTTCTTCCGCTTCATGTGGCCGGCTGAAGCGATCTGCCTCGTGACCGTGGTGCTGATCATTGCGCTCAAGCCACGCGCAGTTGCCTTATGCCGGGCTGTTTCTGGTGACGTGGACTCTGTCTCCGCTAATTGCCTTTACGTCAGTCGCCCGCGCGTGGAACGGCACGACGGCTGCTCAGCGCGCAGGACGTGCGGACGGCCCGGATTATGCGCGCGCCGCACCTGGCGCTTCTTTGAAGACGTTCGTGGGCTGATGAAGACCACTGGTTGCCGCCGGATAATTTTCAGGAAGACCCGCCGGTCGTCGCGCATCGCACCTCGCCCACCAACATCGGATTGCTGCTGCTCTCGACTCTGACGGCGCGCGATTTTGGTTATGTTGGTTTGATTGAGCTGATCGAGCGTTTGGAATTCACCTTTACCAGCCTCGATAAACTGCAAAAATTTCGCGGCCATTTCTTCAACTGGCATGACACCCGCACGCTGCAGCCGTTGTGGCCGCAATATGTTTCGACCGTTGACAGCGGAAATCTCGCCGGCAGCCTAATCGCGCTCAGGCAAGCCTTTGTTGAACTGCCGGATCGGAAACTCTTCGATGGCGCGTCGTGCTCGGCGGGATGTCGGACACGCTCAATGCGATCAAGATCGAATTGTCACAACTGGCGGCGCCGCGACAGCGGACCTCGGCAATTACCATGAAGGAGTTGAGCTGCCGAGATCGATGCCTGCGCCGACGCTGCTGGCGCGTGAAGCGCCGGAGACTCTCCCTGAATGGGCAGCCTTGCTGGATCAGTTGAACCAGCGCGCGCACGCGATCGACGACATCGTGGCGGCCTTCTCGCACGAACATGGAGGCGAACAGTTCGCTGACGTTCGCTGGTGGACCAGTTCGCTGTTGAAAGAAGCGCGCAATTATCACCGCGACCTGAACCTGCTGACGCCCTGGGCCAACCTGCCCGTCACCAACCTGAGTTTGACCGGCAGGGAACTGGATGCGGCGGTCAATTGGCGAACCATTCAAAGAGAATTGCAGCGAGTGCCGTCGTTGTCTGAGCTTATCAGAGACTTCCGACCGCGCGCTGGTCCAACTGGCGGCGTTTCGTCTGGACATCGAAAGGAGTTCGCCTGCAGTCCTATCGCGACGCGGCCCTCGAAGAACTGCAAGCCTTCACTGAGCGCGCTGGAACAAGCCGCCGAGGCGGCGCGGGCGATCTCAAACAGAATTGCCAGTGCCGCGGCCTAGTGTCAGCGGCTGGTCGATGAAACTGATTTCAAGTTCCTGCTCGATCCCGAACGGAAGGTTTTCACCATCGGCTACAACGTCAGCGAAGGACATCACGACAAGTCTTTCTATGACTTGCTGGCGTCGGAAGCGCGGCTGGCGAGTTTCATCGCCATCGCGAAGGGCGACGTGCCGCAGGAACATTGGTTTCGGATGGGCCGGCAGCTGACTTCGGTTGACGGAGGCCGGGCCCTGATTTCGTGGACCGCCACGATGTTCGAATACCTAATGCCGCTGATCGTCATGCGCAATTATCCCGAGACCCTGCTCAGCGAAACTTACGAGTCGGTGGTTCGGCGGCAGATCGAATATGGATACGAGCGCGGCGTGCCCTGGGGAATTTCCGAGTCGGCTTATGCCGCGCGTGACCTGAACTTCAACTATCAGTACGGTCCCTTCGGAGTTCCCGGGCTCGGCCTCAAGCGCGGACTGATCGAGGACCTGGTGATCTCGCCTTACTCGACGATCCTGGCCTCGATGATTTCACCGGCGCGGGCGATGGAGAACCTGCGCCGGCTCGAACGCGAGGGCGGCTTCTCCCGCTATGGACTTTACGAGGCGCTGGATTTTACGCCCGAACGAGTGAAGAAGGGTGAGAACTGCACGGTGGTGCGGGCGTTCATGGCCCACCACCAGGGAATGAGCCTGATCGCGCTCGACAATTTGCTGAACGGCGAGATCATGGCGAACCGGTTTCACAGTGACCCGGCGGTTCAGGCGACCGAACTGCATTTTGCAGGAACGCATCCCGCGCGGAGTTCCGGCGGCGCATCCACGCGCCGAAGAAGTGCTGAGCGGCCGCATCGTGCGCACGCTCACCGGTTTGGTGACGCGCGCTTACGACACCGCAGATTTGCCCACGCCGCGAACGCAGCTGCTGTCGAATGGGAATTACAGCGTGATGGTCACGACTGCCGGCGGCGGCTATTCGGTCTGCGGGCCGCGGGCCGTTACGCGCTGGCGCGGAAGACGCGACCCGCGATAACTGGGGCGCGTTTGTTTATGTCCGGGACATTCGCAGTGGAGCAGTCTGGTCCGCCGGGCACCAGCCGATCGGGGCGAAACCGCAGAGCTACGAAGTCGCGTTTTCAGAGGACAAGGCTGATTTCTGGCGGCGTGATTTCGGGATCATCACTCACATGGAAGTGATTGTTTCCGCCGAAGACAATGCCGAGATGCGCAGCATTTCGATTGCGAATTATTCAAATCGACCGCGCGAAATCGAGTTGACCAGCTATGCTGAAATCGTTCTGGCCCCGCCGGCGCGATGACGTCGCCCATCCGGCGTTCAGTAACCTGTTCATTGAGACTGCATTTCATTCCGCGCACCACGCGCTGCTGGCCCGTCGTCGTCCGCGTTCATCAAAAGACGACGCCGTTTGGGGCGTCCACGTACTGTCAACCAGCAGCGACACCATCGGTGGAATTCAATTCGAGACCGATCGTTCGCGCTTTGTGGGCCGTGGTCACACGACCGCGAACCCGGTGGCGATCATCGAGGATCGCCCGCTCTCGAACACCGTCGGCGCGGTGCTCGATCCCGTCTTCAGTTTGCGTTGCCGCGTTCGCCTGCAGCCGAATGAAACTGCCCAGATTGTTTTTACGACCGGCGTTGCTAAATCGCGCGAGCAGGCGATCGCCCTGGCTGAGAAGTATTACGACGCCAACATTTTCGAGCGTGAATCGCGGATGGCCTGGACTCGGGCGCAGGTCGAGATGAGCCACCTCCACATCGATCCGGACGAAGCCCATCTGTTTCAAAGACTCGCCGGCCGGATCTTATATGTCGATTCTTCCTTGCGGCCGCAGCCTCACGTGCTGGCGCTGAACAACGCTCTCGCAGTCTTCGCTCTGGGGGCAGGGCATCAGTGGCGATTTGCCGATTGTGATCCTGCGTCTCGAAAACGAAGAAGATATCCAAATGGCGCGGCAGCTGCTGCGCGGTCATCAGTATCTGCGGATGAAAGGTCTCCAGTTTGATCTGGTGATTCTGAATGATCATCCGACCGCCTATGCCGAAAACTTGCAGGACTCTCTACAGATGGCGGTGCGCGCTTCGGGCGCCCAAATGTTGCTGGACAAACCGGGTGGAGTTTTTATCAGACGATCGGATCTGTTGACGAGAAGAGGAGCGGATTCTGCTGCACTCTGTAGCTCGCATCGTGATCGTCAGCGAGCGGGGATCGCTCGAGGATCAGCTGACGCGCCGGCCGATTGAAGAAACGCTGCCAACGCCTTTTGCGCCTCGGGCTGCTTCGCAGTCTTATCCGGAGTCAATCGTGGAGGCGCCGGCGCTTTCATTTTTCAACGGCCTGGGCGGCTTTGCTCATGGTGGGCGCGAATATGTCAGCGTGCTGGGTGAAGGGCAGTGGAGCCCCGCGCCGTGGTCGAACGTGATTGCCAACAGCGAAGATTTCGGTTTTCTGGTAACCGAAACCGGCGGCGGTTTCACCTGGTCGGTGAACAGTCATGAGAACCGTCTCACGCCCTGGTCCAACGATACCGTCAGCGACCCTTCAGGCGAAGTGATTTACCTGCGCGATGAAGAGACCGGCGTGGTGTGGACGGCGATGCCCCTGCCGATCCGTGAAACGCAGAGCTATGTGATTCGACATGGTCAGGGCTACACCGTGTTTGAGCACGACAGCCAGGGCCTGTCGCAGGAGTTGCTCGTCTTTGCGCCGCTGGACGCACCAGTAAAAATCTCTCTCTTGCGTTTGCGCAATCGCACCGATCGGAGACGAGAGCTGTCTATCACGAGTTACAACGAACTCGTTCTGGGAGTGAATCGCGCGGCCACTGCGCCGCACATCGTGACTGATTTGGAAGAAAGTTATGGGGCAGTCTTCGCGCGTAATTCCTACAACAACGAATTTGCCGGGCGGGTTGCTTTCGTAGGCACCGGCGAAAAGCGCTTCACCATCACCTGCGATCGCAAAGAATTCATCGGACGCAACGGTTCATTGGCGGAGCCCGCGGCGCTGAGTCGAGCCTCGCTCAGCGGACGCGACGGCGCCGGCCTGGATCCGTGCGCGGCGATCCAGACGCCGATCGAACTGGCCCCCGGCGAGGCTCGTCAGTTTGTCTTTTTTCTGGGCGAGGCGGAATCAAGAGAGGCGGCTGTCTCGATCATTGAAAGGTTTCGCAACCTGAACCAGCGTCAGCGAAGCCTTTGAACGAGTGCTCGGCTTCTGGGATCGACACTCTGGGCGCGATCGAAATCAAAACTCCTGACCCGTCGATGGACACGCTGATGAATCGTTGGCTGCTCTGCCAGACATTGTCATGTCGCGTGCGGGGACGCTCGGCATTCTATCAATCAAGCGGCGCTTTCGGATTTCGCGATCAGCTGCAGGACGTGATGTCGCTGGTTTATTCGCAACCGCAGGTTGCCCGCGCTCAGATACTGCGCGCCGCGGCGCGTCAATTCAAAGAAGGCGACGTCCTGCACTGGTGGCACGAACCGGCCGGGCGCGGAGTGCGGACACGCTTCTCAGACGATTTGCTGTGGCTGCCTTACGTCACCTCGTTTTATGTCGATGTAACCGGGAGATGATTCAGTCCTGGACGAAGAAGTTGCCTTCATTGAAGGGCCGCTGCTGGAAGCAGACCACGCAGAGAACTATCTCCAACCGCAAGTGTCGAAAGACAAAGCGACCGTGCTTTGAGCATTGCGCGCTGGCGATTGATCGCAGTCTCACTGCCGGCCAACACGGACTGCCGTTAATGGGATCGGGCGATTGGAACGATGGCATGAATCGCGTCGGCGTCGAAGGGAAAAGGCGAAAGTGTTTGGCTGGGTTGGTTTCTCTGCACAGTGATTGAAGGATTCATACCGATGTGCGATCGGACCTAGACCCGATCGTCAGCGACGGGGCCGGTACCGGGAACGATCGCGACCGGGCCGGCGCCGAGCTTAAAGGATCGGATGGAGCGCTACCGCGACCTATCTGGAAAAACTCAAAAAGTCGCTCGAGCAGGCCTGGGATGGCGATTGGTATCGCCGCGCGTATTTCGATGATGGCACACCGCTGGGTTCAGCCCAGAATGACGAATGCCGCATCGATTCGATTGCCCAGACCTGGGCGGTGATCTCAGGCGCTGCCGATCAGTACCGGGCCGGGCGCGCCATGGCTGCCGTTGACGAATACCTGGTTCGTCGCGGCGACGGACTCATCATTCTTTTCAATCCTCCTTTCGATCAAAGTACTTTGGATCCGGGTTACATAAAAGGCTATGTGCCCGGCGTGCGCGAAAACGGCGGCCAGTACACCCACGCCGCACTCTGGACCGTGATTGCCTTTGCGATGCTTGGCGATGGCGATCGGGCCGGCGAGCTGTTTGGTCTCTTGAATCCGATCAATCATGCGTCGACGCGCGCGGGCATGCACAAATACAAAGTCGAACCGTACGTCGCGGTCGGAGACGTTTATGCCGTGCCGCCACACACGGGCCGCGGCGGCTGGACGTGGTACACCGGCTCAGCCGGATGGATGTATCGCGCGGCACTCGAATACATCCTCGGTTTCAAGTTGAGCGGCGATCGGCTGCGCATCGATCCGCGCATCCGCAAGGTTTTGGCGCGAGTTTGAAATAACTTTTCGCCGCGGGAAGACCACCTATCGCATCAGGGTTGAGAATCCGCATGCGCTGTGTCGAGGTGTGGCCAGCCTGGAGCTCGATAGGGTCATTCAGCCGAATGATTTGATTCTACTGAGCAACGATGGGCAAACACACGATGTGAGAATCGTTATTGGAGAGAAGACTGCTGAGGCTGAGACTCCCACTCTCGAACACCAGAGCACTTCAAACTGACGGTACGCACGCCTCCGGCGTGCTTTTGACTGCAGCACGCCGGAGGCGTGCGTACCGAGTCAGCAACAAAAAGGCGGCGCGCAGGCGCCGCCTTATCTTGAATGGGTTTCTTATTGGCTTACTTAACGGCGGCGGCGCTGAGTTTGACCGCCGGTTCGAACGAAGCCTTCGAAGCACTGGTCTCGGCCGCTTTCTCTCCCTTAAAGCCATTACCCTCGACCGGGGCTGGTTGCTCTCGTACGTAGGTTAGCCAATTGCCCGGCGGTTGGCGTTCGCCGGAGGTAATCTCAAAAAACATCTTCTGAATCCTGGCGGTGATTTCTCCACGCTTACCGTCCCCGATGTTAATGCGATCGACTGAGCGGATCGGAGTGATCTCCGCCGCCGTGCCGCTGAAGAAAGAGTTCGTCGGAGACATAGAGCGCCGCGCGCTGAATACTTCGTCTCCTTAATCGTCAATCCCAGCTCGCCGCAAATTTGAATCACGCTGTCGCGAGTAATGCCGGGCAGAACTGAAGAGGACAGTGGCGGCGTGTTAACGACGCCGTTGGCGACCACGAAGATGTTCTCGCCGGAGCCTTCGGAAACGTAACCGCGATCGTCGAGCGCGATTCCTTCAGCGAAGCCATTCAGCAACGCTTCCATCTTGATCAACTGCGAATTCATGTAGTTGGCGCCGCTCTTGGCCATGGCCGGCAGCGAATTCGGCGTCAGCCGGTTCCAGGTCGAGACCTGGACATCAACGCCCTGCTCGATCGCTTCGTCGCCCAGATACTTGCCCCAATCCCAGGCGCCGATGTAGCAGGCCAGCGGATTCGGAAATGGATTAACGCCGAAGGCCGGATTCTCTTCATCCAGACTGCGGAAAAGAATCGGGCGGATGTAGCACTGTTCCAGGCCGCTGCGGCGAACCAACTCGACCGAGGCGTTGCAAAGGTCGTCGATGGTCCAATCATGATCCATGCGATAGACTTTCGCCGAGTTCAACAGACGTTGCATGTGCTCGCGCAGCCGGAAAATCGCCGGGCCGCGCTTGGTCGCATAACACCTGATGCCTTCAAAAACGCTTGAGCCGTAGTGCAGAACATGAGACATGACATGCACGCGCGCGTCGCTCCATTTGATGAACTCGCCGTCGTGCCAGACCACGTCACAAATCCGCGGGGTGGCTAATATCCTTCGTTTTGCCGCTGGGTGAAAACATTTTTCGACTCCTTTGGAGATTACTTAAAAAACGCGGGGTATCTTTTCGGTCTGATTAAGACAGCACGATACTCTAAACTCGCGGGGCTTTGCAAGACGGACCGCTACCGTGCATTTTAGATTTCAGATACAACTTTCCAGACAATCCCGGGCCTGATTAAGGTCAGCTTGATTCTGATCAGAATTCGTTGTGAATATGCGCTGCTACTGCGCCCACTTGATTCTGATGTCCGCGCTTCGTACGATTCGATTTCGGGTTTGCGTTCAAGTAACCATCTCAAACACATTTTGTTTATTACTCGACATGCTGATTGCTCGTGCCGCATTGTTCTGTTGTTTGTGTGGCTATTGTTTTAATCGCGAGCAATTGTAAACCGGCCAGGAAAGATTGAAAATCCGCAAACGAAACCAATGACAACTTCAGAAACTAATAGCTTCTGCTAACGATCCCCGTTCAATCCACCGATCGCGCGATTGTGGTTGATATGCACGCCGATACAACCCAACGTCTGGTCGATGAAGCTGTCGATCTGCAAACGCGTCTCAATGACGGGCATCTTGACGCCGTGCGCGCGAAAGAGGGCGGACTCGACGCGCAGTTCTTTTCCATTTGGGTCGAGCCGGACTTGTTCGGTGGCGGGGGCGCGAACGCCATGAAACGTGCCGACGTTCAAATTGAAGCGGTGCGCGACCTGACGAACAGGCATCCTGAGACCTGGGAGCTGGCCACCACCGCCGCGGATGTGCGGCGCATTGCGGCGAGCGGAAAGATTGCCGCGCTGATGGGGCTCGAGGGCGGGTATGCCATCGATGAAAAGCTCGAGAACGTCGAGCGGTATTACCAAATGGGCGTGCGCTACATGTCCCCGGCGTGGAGCGTGAGCACCAGTTGGGCCGGCTCGTCAGGAGATGAAATCGGGAAGACGCGGGGCTTGAACTGATTTTGGCAAACAGGTGATTGGCGAGATGAACCGGCTGGGGATGATGGTCGATGTTTCGCACCTGTCGGACAAAGCGTTCTGGGACATCGTAAAGACCTCGACCAAGCCGGTGATTGCCACCCATTCAGGTTGCCGCGCCATCACCAACGTGCCGCGCAATTTAACTGACGACATGATCGTGGCCCTGGCCAAAACCGGTGGCGTGGTGAACGTGATCTTCTATCCCGAACACATCGAGCCGGGATATTCCGAGAAGAAGAAAAGAGTCGATGCCGAGATCGCTCCGATGGTGCAGCGCGCTTCTGAAGCAGAGCCAGGCAACGTAGCCCAGAAGAAACTGGCCCGCGATCGAGTGCGCAGCGCGGAATACCTCAAACGCCTGCCGCCGATGTCGGTAACGCGAATTGTCGATCACATCGATCACATCGTGAAGCTGGTTGGGATCGATCACGTGGGCATCGGATCAGACTTTGACGGCGTTCAGGTGGTACCCGCTGATTTGACGTCGGTTGCCGACCTGCCGAATTTGACGAAAGAACTTTTGCGGCGCGGTTATTCGGAAAGCGATATCGACAAAATTCTGGGTGGGAATATGTTAAGAGTCATGGAAGCGACTGAAAAGAATTGAACTCGCGGCTCTGCCGCCGCAGTATGGCGGAAAGGCTCTGCCTTTCCGATCAACGCTTTTCTAATTTGGTTCGAGGCTGCGCCTCGATCGAAGCGCGAGGCATAGCCTCGCGTTAGTTTCATAGAGACTTAGCCGGTAAGGCGGAGCCTTACCGCAGTGTTGCTGCGGCTAAGCCGCAAAGGCTCAATGACAACCAAACCTCTAATTCAGAGACCGAGGATAGGCTTCCATGCTCCTATAAAGGACGGCCTGCACGAGTCTCTGATCATCGCAAAAGAAACCGGCTGCGACGCGGTGCAAATCTTCTCGCGCAATCCCCGCGGCTGGATGGCCAAGCCGCTAACCGACAGAATCGATTGATGCTTTTCAAGAAAACCAGAAAGCTAACCAGGCTCTCACCCGTCCTGATTCACACAAACTATCTGATCAATTTGGCGGCTGCTGACGAAGCGCTGCTGCTGAAATCGATCGCCTCATTTCGAGAGGAAGTTGAACGCGCGATTGTGCTGGGCGTCGATTACGTCGTGCTGCATCCCGGCAGCGCGCGCGGTTCGTGCGAAGCGGACGCGATCGGAGATTTGCGCCCTGAGCCTTCAGGTTGCGTGCAAAGGTTTGAAGCTGGGACGGCTCAGAATTCTGCTCGAGAACACTGCGGGCCAGGGTGAATGCATCGGCCATCGCTTCGAGCACTTACGCGCCATCATGAAGCTCTGTCCCAGGCTGCCACTCGGCGTTTGCGTCGACACTGCGCATTCGTTCACCGCGGGCTACGATATTCGCGAGCCAGGAAGGGCTGGAAGCGACGATTGAGGTGATTCGCCGCACGGTAGGTCTGAAAAATGTTCGCGCCGTTCACTTCAACGATTCGCGGGCGCCATACAACTCGCGGGTCGATCGGCATTGGCACATTGGCGAAGGACACATCGGCAGGGAAGCGCTGCGCCGCTTTTGCGCAACATCCGAAGCTGGCCCACGCCGCGTTCATTCTGGAAACTCCTTACGATGATCCGCGCGCTGACTTGAAGAACCTGGAAACGCTGCGATCGTTCGTGTAGACTGTGGTAAGCCGCCCTCCGTTCCGCGCATCTTCTACTTTGCATGACTTTTCTGTAGCCCAGGCGTTTACGCCTGGGAGTGAAAGAGACGTTTGTTGTTTTAAAGCCCCATTAATGGGGCTTTAATAACCCCTCCCGTTCCTCACCCAGGCGTAAACGCCTGGGCTAGAGAAAATTCCAGGATGGAATTAGGCGCACTGCGTTTCTGAGATTGCGCTTGCCTCGCTCAACATTCGCGGTTATTCTCGTGCGGCTTTCGCATCCACCAACTCTTATCGCTCACCTGTTTTTGAATATTCATTGCCCCGGAAAGGGGACGGTTTATGTCTGAAAAATTAAAAGCCAAGGACATCATTATCACCATCGTGGTAGTCATTTTGTTCGCAGTCGGATTGGTTCTGGTTCTCAACATCTATAAGAGTGAAGGCGAGAAACGCTCGGCCGTCGGTTTCTGATCTTGGGTGAGAAGGATCCGAATCATATCGAGGTCGACGTCACGCTGGTCTCCGATCGATCCTAATAAGGGCGACATCGTGGCGCGCCTGGAATTCCTGCCCAAGGGTATCTACACGAAGGACGATGGCTGACTCTGGCCCGCGATGTGAAGCTGTTTGTGAATGGCGCCACCGGCAAGCAGGAGACCGATTTTCCCAAGGGCAAGAAAATGAACCCGATGGAAGTCGTCGTCCAGATGTATGACGGCCTGGTGACGGATTATCCATTCGACAAGCACAACGCTTATCTCGAGATGTATTTCGTTCCGGGCAAACCTGAGAAAGAAGAGCACTGATCCGGCGAGCTGCGAAGCCGGCTGTACCGGCTGCGACACCCACACCGGCGCCCGAAGTCGCCGGCGAGCGAAGAGCCTAAGAAAGAAGATGCCGCAAAGCAGACGGAAACCGCCGCCAAAAGGGATGAGGACGATGAGATTCCCATCGGCGTCGATTTTGCCGGCTCGATTTCCGGATTCAAGATTGCCGCCAGCCAAAGCCAAGGAAAGCACAGGACGACTTGGTGGGAATCGACATGACGATCTCGCGCGCCTCGACGACCAAGTTCTTTTCGCTTTTCGTCATGGTGATGATGTGGGGCTTGACGATCTCGGTCCTGCTGCTTGACTTTGAGTGTCGTATTGCGGGGACGCAAAGTTGAGCTGGCAATGTTCTCGTTCACGCGCGGCGTTGCTGTTCGCTTTTGCGACTGTGCGCAATGCCCAACCCGGCACGCCGCCGATCGGCACCTACAGCGATTTCATTTCCTTCTTCTGGGCGGAAGTGATTATCGCGCTGTGTCTGGTGGTGCTGGTGTTTACGTGGTTGCTGCGGCCGGCGAAGTGATCAGAGTTGTAGAGTCCCGATAGCGGCCGGGTCGCATTATGCGTTACCCGAGGTACGCCTCTACGACTAACATAAAGCTGGACGTCGAAACTAACTTCAGCTAGAATTCATTCGCACATCGATGTTTCAGGTACTCATTCACCAAACTCCTTCTTACGGTGCCGCTTTTGCGCCGGGCTTAAGCTCGGCTCGCGAGGCGGCGAATCTCCAAATCAATTCAAGAGTTAGGCGCGTGCGCGCGAGCATGTTTTAATTAAAGCTTTGCGCGATCCGCGTTCATAATTGACGCAGATTACTGTCAGGACCGAGACCATGGACGAGAAATATTTTCCGGAAAAATAGAAGAAAAATGGCAACAGCGCTGGGCTGAGAGCGCGCGCGTTTGAAGCCCGCGAAGACGATCCGCGGCCGAAGTTTTATGCGCTCGAGATGCTGCCTTACCCATCGGGGTTTCTGCACATGGGCCACGTGCGCAACTACTCGATCGGCGATGCGCTGGCCTGGTACAAGCGCCTGCGCGGATTCAACGTGTTGCATCCGATCGGCTGGGACAGTTTTGGCCAGCCGGCTGAGCAGGCGGCCATCAAGCGCGGCATTCAACCGCGCGAGTGGACCGAAGAAAACATCGCGCACATGCGCGGACAGATGCAGCGGCTCGGTATCAGCTATGACTGGTCGCGCGAGATCGCCGCGCACCGGCCTGACTATTACAAGTGGGACCAGTGGTTCTTTCTGAAGATGCTGGAACGCGGTCTGGCCTACAAGCGAACGTCGGCGGTCAACTGGTGTCCGAAAGAAGAGACCGTGTTGTCGAACGAACAGTCTTCGGGCGGAATCTGCTGGCGCTGCGGCACGGCGGTCACGAAGAAAGAGATCGAACAATGGTTTCTGCGCACCACGAAGTACGCGCGAAGAGTTGGTCGAGGACATCAAAGAGATCGAAAGCGGCTGGCCTGAAAAGGTCTTGAAGCGGCAACGCGATTGGGTTGGTCGCAGCGAAGGCGCGTACATCGACTTCAAGGTCAAGGACTACGACGAAAAGATTCGCGTATTCACCACGCGCATCGACACGATCTTTGGCGCCACGGCGATCGTGCTGGCCGCCGAACATCCCTTGCTGGCGAAGTTGCTGGAAGGCTCGTCGCTTGAAAGAAGAAGTGGACGCCTTTGCCGAAACAGTGAAAGCAGGCGCAGGGCGATCAAGACTGCGGACGCGGCAGAGGAAGAAGAGAAGCTGGGCCTCAACACCGGGCAGCTGGCCATCAATCCTTTCAACGGCGAGTTCCTGCCGATCTGGGTGGCGAATTATGTGCTTGATGGATTACGGCGCCGGCGCCGTGATGAGCGTGCCGGCGCACGACGAGCGCGACTTTGAGTTTGCGCAGAAATACACTCTGCCGATTCGACAGGTGATTGCTCCGGTGGTCCATGGCCAGCAAAACGAGCCGGCAGTGACGGCGCCGGGCGGCGATCAGTCGATGGAAATGAAGAACGCGTTCACCGAATACGGCGTGCTGGTTAACAGCGGCGAGTGGAGCGGCAAACTGTCGTACTGATGCGATGCGCGAGATGGCCGAGCATGCGGCCGAAAAGAATTTCGGCGGGCCGGCGGTTACCTATCGCATTCGCGACTGGGGCATTTCGCGGCAGCGATTCTGGGGCGCGCCGATTCCGGTTGTTTACTGCGACGACTGCGGCATGGTGCCGGTGCCGGAAAAGGATTTGCCGGTGATGCTGCCCGACCACGCGACGTTCACGCGGCACCGGCGAATCGCCTTTGAAGAATGTTCCTGAATTTCTCAACGCCTACTTGTCCAAAGTGCGGCGGGCCGGCGCAGCGCGAGACGGACACGATGGATACGTTCGTCGATTCGTCCTGGTACTTCTTTCGCTACCTCGATCCGCGCAATGACACGATGCCGTTCGATCCTGAAATCGCGGCCGAAGTGGACTCCGGTCGATCAATACATCGGCGGTGATTCGCACGCCGTCATGCATCTGATCTACACGCGCTTCTGGACGAAGGTCATGCGCGACTTGGGCCTGGTGAAATTCAACGAGCCGGTGAAGCGCCTGCTGACCCAGGGCATGGTGACCAACCTGGTCGAAGGGACCAGCGAATGGAAAGCCATGTCGAAGAGTCTGGGCAACGGTGTCGATCCGGACGAGATGATCGAAGCCTTTGGCGCGGACGCCACGCGTCTGTTTGTCGCTGTTCGCCGCGCCGGTTGAGAACGAATTGCGTTGGTCGGAAAGCGGAATTGAAGGCGCGGTGCGATTTCTGCGACGAGTATGGACGATGGTCTACCGGTACGCAGGCGTCCCGGCCTGCACGCTAGCAGAAGAGCAGCCCGGAGGGCTGCGTACCGATGCCGTCCGCGCTCTGCGGCGCAAGACGCATCAAACGATCGCGCGCGTCACTGAGCGATTTCGAGAAGCTCGATCTGAACACCAACGTCGCCGCGTTGATGGAGCTGTTGAATGCCCTGGGTGAATTCAACGTCGAGCCCGCAGCGGCGTCCGACTCCGATGTGTTTGCCGCGCGCGAAGCGCTTGAAGCCCTGGTCGTGATGCTGGCGCCATTCTCGCCACATGTTGCCGAAGAAATGTGGGAAGGGCTGGGTCATGAAGGCGGCCTGTTGAAAGGTGCTCCATGGCCGGTTGCGGATGCAGAACTAGCTAAGAAAGAGGAGCTGGAAATTCCGGTGCAGGTAAACGGCAAGCTGCGTTCGCGCGTAATCGTGGCGCCGGACATTTCTGAGGCTGACCTGCGGGCAATCGCCCTGGCCGACGCGAAGGTGCAAGAGCTTTATCGACGGTCACCAGGTGGTGAAGGTGATTGTGGTGCCGCAGCGTCTGGTGAACGTGGTAGTGAAGTAAGAACTGACGAGATGTTCATAACATCGGCGCATGAAACAAGGGGGCGCCTCGTTCTATGGATGATCCGATGCCCCTAAACGGCACGTTATCCTATGGGACCTGATGAGGAATGAGGACCTTAGTTTTAATCAGAAAGGTACAGTTGAGAGGGAGACGTCACGTTGATTTCCGGAGGAGTACATTCGTGATGAAGCCAATGTCAGCATGTCTGGCACAGCCAACAGATTTGCTGAACGAGGCCATCGAGGAGGCTGATAGCTGACGGATCATAACCATCAGCCGATTCGAACATGATCCTTGCTTGCACGCTTCATCTACCGCTAAAATCTTTCTCGCGAACGTCTTAACCCGCGCGGGGTTTACCGTAGTTAGTTTGTAGAACCATCGGATGAAAGAATGTCCAACCTGTCGCACCTGTTTCCCCGACGACGTCGCTATCTGCCCGAATGACGCGCGCGGAAACGACCACGTCGATTGCCGGCGAGCCAATCCTCGACGGCCGTTACCAGCTCGAGAAGCGCCTCGGCCAGGGCGGGATGGGCGTGGTTTACAAGGCCCGTCACATCTTTCTCAAGACCTCGCACGCCATCAAGATCATTCTTCCCGATCTGGTCGGCAACGATCCGAATCTGGTCACGCGCTTTCGCCAGGAAGCTCTCGCCGCCGCGGCAATTCGTCATCAAAACATCATCGCCGTAACTGACTTTGGCGTGGTGCGCGGCACGATGCCGTTTCTGGTGATGGAGTTCGTGCAGGGCAAGTCTTTGCAGGACCTGATGGCGGAAGAAGGCGCGATGTCTCCGGTGCGGGCGTTTGAATTGATGCATGCCGATTTGCGCGGGTATCGCCGCAGCACACCGGCAGGGAATCGTGCATCGCGATCTGAAGCCGCTGAACGTCATGATTTGCGACGACATGCCGATCTCGGAAGCGGTGAAGATTCTCGACTTTGGTTTGGCCAAGATTAAGTCGGGCGAGTTACTCGGTTCATTCATCGCGGCGCAGACGACGGGCTTGATGGGTTCGCCGTTTTACATGGCGCCCGAGCAGTGGTCCGATGAACCTCCGGATGCGCGCGCGGATGTTTACAGTCTCGGGCGTCATGCTCTTTCAGATGCTTTGCGGCGAAGTGCCTTTCAAAGGCAGTTCGATTCCGTCGATCATGAAAAAGCATTTGACTTCGGACGTGCCGTCGTTCAAGTCAAAGGGCGTTCGACGTTCCGCCACCAGATCGAATCGGTGGTGCGGCATGCGCTCGAGAAGAGGCTTCGCCATCGCACTCAATCGGCCGATGATTTTGCCAAAGAGTTGCGTGAGGCGATGTCGCATGGCCAGCGCGCACCTGAAGCGCACCGGCGACAGCAGCGCCTCGATCGATCCATCAAAAACCATCTGTTGGGCCATCGCCGGCCAACCAGACCGTACCGCCGGGAGGAACTACCGCGTTTGATCCGAATGCGGGCACGATCAGCGCGGCGTCGCTGGATGAAGAAGATCACAAGACGTTATTTGCGCAGCGCGAGTTAGCGCGCGAGGCGGCCGCGCAAAAGAAGTTTGCTGAAGAGGAAGAGAAGAAACGTCTCGACGAAGAAGCCGGAGAAGCAGAAAGAACGGAAGCAACTGGAAGAGATAGTTGCGGCCCAGACGAAAGTTCTGGAAGAGAAGCTGACGCAGCTGGCCTCAACGATGACCCCAAAGCCGCCGGTTGGCGTCGATCCGGAAGCCACTCAGATGCAACGCGCCGGCATGACCACCGGCGGCGATGTCAGTTTTCCTGGCACCTCGGCCCATCCGTTTCCGCGGATGGACGTCAGTATGGCGCCGAAGAAAGAGCTCGGCGTTGCCGATCGTGCTGGTGGTGCTGTTGGTCCTGTTAATCGGCGGCGGCGTCGGCGGCTATCTGCTGCTCAAATCAAAAACACCACCGGCCCAACTGACCGGCCCAGGCAAGACGAACGATCCTGGTGAAGTGCCGATCAAGGCGGACCTGATCGACATTCCCGCCGGCGCGTTTCAAATGGGGACGCAACGATGCGCCTGCCTACCGGAAAGTCCGGCGCATAATGATGACGCTGACACGGCTTTCAGATGGACAAGAATGAGGTGACCAACGCTGAGTATGGTCAGTTTGTCCGCGATGCAAACCAATCATACCACCTGAACACTGGGGCAGCACTAAGCCTCCGGTGGGTGAGGAACTTCGCTGCCGGTGTCGAACATTTCTTACGATGATGCAGTCAGGCGTTTCGCTGACCTGGCGATCGAAGCGAGATGGGGTGACCTATCGGCTCCCGACCGAGGAAGAATGGGAGTACGCAGCCCGCAACGGTGACAAGGACAATCTCTATCCGTGGGGCAACACCTGGCAGGCGGGACGCGCGGCTACACGCTGAGGCCGGCGTCGGTAAAGCAGCAGCCGGTGGGCACTTATCGCGAATGGGGGCAAATCAGTTGGGGCGTACAGGATTTGATGGGAAATGTCTGGGAATGGACGTCGTCGAAGGCATCCGGTTTACAAGGGCAATCCGGGCTCGAGCTTCAAGCGCAGCTACAAGGATTGGGTAGTGGTTCGGGGCGGGTCTTTTCAAAGCACCGCATCAAAGCGATAAGTCTACTAGCTGACCTATCGCGATTGGTTTGCTCCTAACTACAAGAATCCGACTGCTCGGCTTCAGGCTTGGTAAAGGTGAGCTCTTAGCGACGATTTCCTCTGATCGTCCTGCAACTTGCTTTCGCAAGCGGGTTTCCTCAAAATCAGCGCGCAAGATTATTCACTTCTCCTCGTTCGTGCAGAATCAACCTCGGGTTGCAGTGAATAGGAGTTAATCCGCCCGCTAACTCAGCGGTTCTGACACGATAATACGGAGGCATCAATGATTCAAGAAAGTACAGACCCTCATTAAACTTGATTACACAGGTGCGCGTCGTGCTCTGCTGCGTCATTTCGCTTTTGCTGTTGCGGAACAGCGGTGTAAGCGCAGGACACGGGAGGTGCCGCTGGTCGGAGGCGCCGGGTATTTTCCGGCCCAAGAACCCTGAGGCCAAGCGCCCGGCAAATCCGAACCGCCCGACGCGTCCGCGCCCGAATCCAACCACGCGACCGGATCCAGCGCGCCCGGATACAACATCCGGATCCGGCTGAGAGTGGAAGAGAAATTCCTCGAGCTGATTTCTAACGGCAACGACGCGCGCGACTGGGCGCCAGTATTCGGTCTGCGGAAAAGTTTTATCGCGAAGCCCTCAAAATAAAGATTCATGACACTCGCGGCTTTCAGGGACTGGGAAATGTTTTTGTCGATCAGCAGCGTTGGGACGATGCCGAAGAGGCTTATCGAAAGGCCGTTGAATTTGCTCCCACGAAATCCGGACGCATTGATCGCGCTCAGTTTCGTTCTGGTCCAGCCGCGCACCGGCGCCGTGCAATGCGAAACGTTTCGCTGACGCCGAAATGTACGCGAGGCGGGCCACGCAATTGCAACCAAACGAACGCGGTCGGCCTTCGATCGCGTGGGCGTCGCCATGGTGGCCCGCGGACTCGTTAATGCTGAGACCGAAGCTGCTTTCCGGCGCGCTGATCGAGCTGGAGCCAAACTAATGTCGTCGCGCAGGTCCATCTGGCGCGCGTGCTGAAGCGTAAGAATCGCGAGAGCGAGGCCGAGCCGATTTACAAAGCTGCCATCGAGAAAGCTCAGCAGGATGCGCCGACGCTCGTTTTGATCGCAGATTCAATGCAGGCAGAGCAGCAGTGGGTCGAATCGGAACCGGTGCTGCGACGCGCGCTTGCAGCTGGACGCGACGAATCCGGGTGCGCTGTATCTGCTGGGCCGGTATCTGACGGTGACCCGCAAGTACAGCCGAAGCCGAGCCGGTGCTGAAAATCTGCGATCGAGGTCAACCCGAAGTTCTTTACGGCTCGTAACATCCTCGGTCGCGTGTACCTGGCGTCTGGAGCGTTGGGACGATGCCTATACCGCTTACGATCAGGCGGTTGAGTTGGCTTTACGACGCGGATCGCCGTGAGCTTGCCGGCAATTTCGGGTTCAGCGGAGTCGGCGATGGATACATGAAAGCCGGCCGGCCCAAAGACGCCTTAAGGGCTTATGATCGCGCTTTGCAAACTCGAGCCATTGAATGCTGACTTGCAGGCCAAGATTGCGGCGGCGCGCGCAAAAGTAACGCCCTAATTTCGTCGAGATACCAAATGAAACGTTGTCCTAACTGTAATCGCACCTACGCAAACGACGCGCAGAAGTTTTGCACCAAAGACGGCACCTCTTTAGTCGCGGTCTCTGCCGGACTGGCCCAGGGAGAGACTGTGCGGCTGGATTCGGCCGAGGTGGGCACTACACAGTTTGATCCCGAAGTCACCAAAGTAATCCCCGAGACACACTCGCCAGAGCCGAGCGGCGACTTTGATCCTTTCAAGACGATCATGGCAAAGCCGCCGGAGACTACGTCCGATCTTTCTCGGTGACTACCGGCGACTTAATGCCGGCTTCGATGCCGCCGCAACCTTCGCCCAGGCCAACTGGAGTTCCGGCCCCATTGAACCGCCGCCGCTGCCGACGTGCACCGCTTCAGCCTGCGCCGCCTTCGAGCGCGCCGCTGCCGCCAGCCGTATTCGAGTGCGCCGCTGCCGCGGCCACCACAGGTTCTGGTCCAATCAACTCGCCGTCTCAGCCGCTGCAGAATTCGTCAGACGACGTGGGTCAGCTCACGATGGCTTCATTTGCTCCGCCACCGCTGGCTGCGAGCCGCCCGCTTCCAACCAACGCGTGCCGTCGCCGCGGCTACGGCTCCGGTGCCGGCCCATGCTCCGGCTCGGCGAAAAGAAATCAAAGCTGCCGTTGGTGCTGGGAATTCTGGCGGTCCTGCTTGTGCTCGGCATGGGTGGACTCGGCGCAGCTTACTGGTTTGTGGTTCGGCCGATGTTGGAGAAGAGTCGCGAGGTCAGGAACGATAACACCGAGCCTGCCGCGGCAACCGACGCCAACCGCCGCCAACACGCCCAGCGAGATCAGCGCCGCCAAAAACTGAGAACGTGAAAGAGGTGCCGCCGTACTCGCCGCCGGCCGACGCGGTTCAGTTTGTAAATTCGAAGGACAGGCTCGACGGAAAACTCGCGGAGCATTACGTCGACTTCTCGTTCTATTATCCGAAGCGATTGGCAGAAGGATCCTAAAGCCGGCGTCCCGGCGCCAGCAACTTTGCCAAGGTCGAGCGGCGCTTGCCGCCTGACTTTACTCAGGAGAATTTTGCGGTAGGTTGGTATGCCTCGGCTGGTTCGAAGAAGGCGACCGCGCGGCTTTTCCTGGTCTTGCCGCAAATCTGAGTTCACAGTTCGCGAAGGGCTTCAACGAATATCGCAAGGTTTCTGAAGGTTCGGTCAAAGTCGGAGCGTACGACGGTTACGAATTTCGCTTCGAAAGCATCTCGCGCAATACCGAGCACGGCGACATTAAGATTTGGGGCCGCGTAATCTTTCTGCCGCCGGTCAACGGCGGAAGCAGCGGCGTGACGCTGCTTGATGCTGGCGACTTCGCTGGCGCCCGAGCTGAAAACTGTCAACGATGTTGGGGTCAAAGGTGATCTGCCGATGATGCTCGATTCATTTCGTTTTGGAAAGTAACGCAAGCTTTCGGTAGTGGCCTGATTTGTGGGGCGTCCCTCCGTGGGCGCCCGCTCTTCAAGTCTGCTATGCGAGGACGTAGGACGCCGCATGGACGCCGCCGCCAAGCTTTCAACTCGCAATTATCCCGCTTCAGTTTATTGATCCATGAGCGCAAATGGATCTACTTGTGCTCCCTAACACATGAAAATCGTTCTCGCAGAAGATCGAAACGGTGAATTGCATGGTGAGCGCTCATTCACCAATGACAAGGTCCTGATTGGTCGCGACCCGGCGGTCTGTCATTACTTCTTTGCTCAGGAGCAATGGCCGATGGTTTCGCGCAAGCACGCCGAGTTTCGGCTGGGCGAAGGCCACGTCACCGTGCGTTGATGCCAATTCGCGATTTGGCACTTTCGTCAATGGTCAACAGATCAGCGCGCCGGTTGAAGTGCGCGTGGGTGCCCAGGTTCAGTTGGGCAGCGGTGGACCAATCCTGCGAGTTGTCAGCATAGAACAAACGCCCGTCGCCGGCGTCGATCCAAAGTCGTCAGGGCCTGCGGCGAATGGAAACGTTTCGCGATCCGGGCCTGGCCGTAGATCCAGCGCCGGTCACCGCGCCGCCCCTGCCGCCGAGGACTCCGACTCCGCCCGCCTCCACGATCTCAGAGTTCGCCGCCGCGAAGCGGGCCGGCCCACCTCGATCTGATTGATTCGCGCACGGGGCAATTGCGCCGGATTGAGCTGACCGGCGAAGTCACGCGTCTTGGCCGCGATCCGGAAGGTGAAGTCGTCATCGATGCCGATGCGGCGGTGGTTTCGCGCCGTCACGCTGAGATCAGGAAGAGCGGTGATCAATTTGCGATCACCGATCTCAAGAGCTTTAACGGAACGCTGGTCAACAACCAGCGCATCAGCGAATCCGCGCCGTTGTTTGATCGCGATGAGATTCAACTCGGAGCCGGCGGTCCGACCGTTGCGCTTGAGCGATCCAGCGCATCCGGCGCCGGCCGCACCGCGTGGTTCAACCAGGGGCGCCGACTCCCAGTCAGAATCTAATTCCGTCAGCATTTAGTCAGATTGCCGCCATCGCCCGCGGTGCGACGACGATCGTTTCGACGTCGGGGACTTTGCAGCCGGTTGCGCCTCAGGGCGGTTCACAACCACAGCTGTTGGCCCGTCTGTCGTTCGAGACCAAGCCGCAACTTTCCGTGGGTCGCGCGCCGGACAATGACCTCCGTCTCGACGGCCTACAGATCTCGAATCATCACGCCCGCTTCGTGCGCACCAATGGCAACGTCACTGTCGAAGATGCCGGTTCGACCAACGGCGTGTACGTTAACGGCGAACGAATCAGCGGCCGCCGCGGGGTGCAACTTTCAGATGTGATTCAAATCGGACCGTTCGTTTTGCAGGCCGATGCGGCGCAGGGAGTTGCGGTTTACGACACGCGATCGAAGACCCGCATCGACTGCATCAACATCGCCAAGGTCGTTAAGAACCGGTCAGGCGGCGGCTCGATCAAATTGCTTGATGATGTCGGCCTGACGATTCAGCCAAACGAATTTGTCGGCTTGCTCGGTCCTTCGGGCGCGGGCAAATCGACGCTCGATGGATTCGCTCAACGGCATGCGCCCGGCGTCGAGCGGTCACGTTCTCATCAATAATCTGGATTTGTACCAGCATCTTGATTCGCTCAAGCAGTCGATCGGTTATGTGCCGCAGGACGACATTATTCATCGTGAGCTGACCGTCTATCGCACGCTCTATTACGTCGCGCGCTTGCGGCTGTCGCAGCGACGTATCGACGACGTGAAATCGATCAAATCGTCAACGAAGTGATGGACGTAACCGGCCTGTCAGAGCGGCGGGACGTTCCTATCTCGCAGTTGTCAGGCGGCCAGCGCAAACGCGTTTCGATCGCCGTTGAATTAATCACCAAGCCTTCGGTGATCTTTCTCGACGAGCCGACCTCCGGGCTCGATCCGGCGACGGAAGAGAAGATCATGAAGCTCTTCCGCCAAATCGCGGAAAGCGGCCGCACCGTCATTCTCACCACGCACGCGATGGAGAACGTGAAGCTGTTCGACAAGATCGTGGTGCTGATGCGCGGCAAGCTGGTTTTCTACGGGGCGCCGCAGGAAGCGCTGGCCCACGTCAAAGCGGACAGCTTCAAAGACCTTTACGACAAGCTGGAAGCGTCCAGTCGATCAGCAACTCGCCGCCTTGCCGCCGCTGCCGCCGAACGCTGAGTAAAGCGCAGAAGAGTGAGCGCAAGAGACAGCGCGAACAAATCTCAGAGCAGGTCGCCGATGATTGGAAGCGGAAGTTCACCACGACTGAGCAATACCGCCGGAACGTGGTCGATCCGCTCAGCGGTTTGCCGCGCGACGGACGCGCCGCGGCTCCGCCCAAGCGCCGGATGAGCATCTTCGATGCGGTGCGACAGTGGGGCACGCTGACGCGCCGGTATCTTGAAGTGTTGACGCGCGACAAATTCAATTTGCTGATTCTGTTTGGCCAGGCGCCGATCATCGCGTTTCTGACTTATCTGGTCGTGGCGCCGACAAATTGCCGCGCGACTTTCCTTACTTCGTAATGGCCCTGGTGGCTATCTGGTTTGGGACGTCGGTGGCCTCGCGCGAAATCATTCGCGAGCGCGCTGTGTACACGCGCGAGCGCATGGTCAACCTGCGGCTGTTGCCTTACGTCGGATCAAAACTGTTCGTCCTGGCGATCATCGTGTCTTTGCAGTGCCTGCTGCTTGTACGGCTCGCTGAAGTTCATGCACTACACCGGTCTGCTGAGCGTGCCGGGCTGGGCCATTCCGCAAGTCACGATCATGCTGATCACGGCCATGGTGGGAATCGCGCTGGGCTTGTTCATCTCGGCGATCGTGAAAACTTCCGAGATGGCCACCAGCATGGTGCCGTTGATTCTGATTCCGCAGATCCTTTTTGTGGCTTGGTTGGTGTACCTGAAAACATGGCGCGCGTGATCAGCACGGTGGTGCCGGCGACCTGGGCCTACGATGGCATCAAGCGATTTTCGACCCTGGACACGCTCGACGAAGAAGGCTCTGATCCTGAAGGCGAGAACAAAGGGAAGGGACTCTACAAGCATTACGAAGAGCTGAACGACGATCACATCGCGAAAGCGCGCGAAGATGTCGAGAAATACAAGAAGGACGCCGAAGCCGACTCGAAGGAATACGAGCGGAAGATGAAGGATTACATTAAGGATCTGCAAAGCGGCAGTTCAGTCGAACCAGCCTGAGGCGCCTAAATTAAAGCCGGTGCCGAAGATTCACGAAGCCGACAAGCTTCCCGAGGACCTGAGCAACTACATAAACTTCCTGCATCCCTGGGGCAACGCCATCCTCGATCCGTTCGTGCTGATGCTGATGTTCTTTGGGCTGGTGATTGCGACGATTATTGCGCTTGAGGGCGCAGGATATTCTGTGAGCCGCGAGCAATCAGTACTACCCGCGGTAGCAAGTGTAGTTCAATCGTGCAATGTGGAACGATACCGCCACCTTCCACTGGCCCAACTTGATTAGCTGTCTCGATGTTATGGCACTTGGCTGCACGGCGATGATCGAGGTTCGACAAGATCGCTTTCATCGACGCACAAATCCTCTCACACACTCCGGCCGACCAAAATGGGAACGCCATCAACCGACGAAGCCTCAAGTCAGAGCCCGTCACCTCAGAGTCAGCTCAGCGGTGTCGAGGAAGCGCATTCGCGAAACCTGTACTTTCAGACGATGGCGACTCCATGCAGTCAACGTCCGAGGACCAATCAATGGGTTCACAGCGTGAGTCTCGATCGAGAGGCACGCAGGTCGTGAGTTGTGCCGTCGAATGGCTCTTTAAAGCGGAACGCTACTCGGATCAAATGCCGGCGGGAAGACGGGAATTGGTAGCAGCGGTACAGAGTCCGTGGGCTCGATATGGGAAGCGAGAGGTATCTTTGGAATGAACGGAAGTCGTTGCTAATTAGCGATTCGATATCACGTAGATGAATGGTCAGAGGCGGGGACCTGCCAGACTTTGATTGACTGTGATCGTAAGGAACCCACCGCTACGGCGGGTGGTGACCTGTGACCAGCGCCTGGTCGATCCCACCCGGTGCGCGGCTTGTTGTAAATCACTTGATAAAGGCCTTCGCGTTAGTTAGGATTCCAAGGTCCGCAGCTTTTCATACTGCTCATTTGCCGCCTTCTTGTCGCCAAGTCTCCAATAATCAACACCGAGGTTGAAATAAGCGCCGCTGTAATTGCGGATTTAGCCTGACGGCCTCTTTGTGAGCGGCCAGCTGCCTCGTTCCATTTTCCCAGCATGCCATAAGCCACGCCCAGATTATTCTGGGCCGCCGGCCAATCAGACTTTCAATTGAATTGTCTGCTGAAATTCTGCGAGCGCTTCGTTGTTTTGCTTCAAGTTGAAAATACGAAAGGCCGAGATTGAAATGACCCTCCGGCAGCGCCGGCTTTAGCTGAATCGCTTTCTTCAGCGGTTCGACCGCCGCGTTGTAAGTTTTGCAGATTGTTGTAGGCCCAACCCAGGTTGCTGTAGGCCTCGGCGTAATCAGGCTTGAGCTGGATCGCGCCGCTGAAAAGCGGCCAGCGCTTCCGGCCAGCGCTTACTCTTGCCGAGCGCGTAACCCATGTTGTTGTTGGCTTCGGCATCATCGGGCTTGAGCCGGATCACTTGTTTGTAAGCGTCGGCAGCTTCCGGATAACGGCCCAACTTATCGTAAGTCCAGGACAGGTTGCTGTAGGTTTCCAGCAGATCCGGTTTGATTGCGACGGCGCGTTTGTAAGCATCGGCAGCTTCGGGAAGTTTATTCATCCGCCGGTAAGCATCGCCGAGATTGTCAAAGGCTTCGGCGTAATTCGGATTCAGATTAACTGCTTGCTGATAGTCAGCAACGGCTTCGGTGAACTTGTCGGCGTTGTAAGCCGCGACGCCTTCATCGTAGTAGGCGAGGCTGAGCGCGCCAGTTGTTTCCGAATCCTTCGCGCCCAAATCATAAGCCTTCTTTAAAGCTTCCAGCGCTTCGCGCGATTTGTCTGTTTTCAGGTAGGCAGTGCCCAGTGCGCGATACGCTTCCGCCCAATTTGATTTGAGCGCGATCGCTTTTTGGTCGGCGGCAATCGCTTCGTCGTAACGACCGAGATTGAAGATAGGTCTCACCGAGATTGAGGTGCGCTTCAGGATAATCCGGCCGTAACTTAATGGCTTGCTGATAAGCCGTCGACGGCTTTATCAAATTGCCCGGGAAACGAAAAGCACGTAACCT
>ERZ1370068.9091-contig-7895_pt1 | contig 49830 bp, 77 predicted proteins | sample MGYA00561227_ERZ1370068 | MGnify/ENA primary metagenome ERZ1370068 (study PRJEB38410, sample SAMEA6850437) | metagenome | study: Metagenomic assessment of the ecological functions of the soil: analysis of the soil microbiota associated with the... | reverse complement strand
TGTACTTCGTTCAGTTACGTATTTGCTCCGTCAATACCTCACCGTCGGAGTCGTCGCTCACGAAGAGCGTGGTGACAGGGTCGACCGCCACCTAATGACCGCGTCACCCGCGTTTGATCAGTGCGATAAGGTTAAAGATGGTTTTCCCGGTGGAGTCGGCGACGAGATCACTATTTCCGCCAAGGCGGCAAGCGTTTTCGCCGCTTCTATGAAGTTAGCAATAAACCGAAGGGGGATAGCGCCAATGGCAACTTCCGGTCCGCCCAGCCGATTGACCATCCCCCGGCGCGCCCGCATAGTGCGCCGCTCCATGTCGATCGAGCTGACCCGCAACTTCTGCATCATCGCGCACATCGATCACGGCAAAACCACTTTGTCGGATCGCTTGCTCGAGACGCACGGGCACGATTCACGAGCGCGACAAACAGGATCAGTTGCTCGATTCGATGGATCTCGAACGGGAGCGCGGGATCACGATCAAGGCGCACCCGGTAGCGATGCGTTACACCGCGGCGAGACGGAAAGACCTACCGCCTGAACCTGCTCGACACGCCGGGCCACGTCGATTTCGCCTACGAAGTCTCGCGCTCACTCGCGCGCCTGCGAAGGCGCGCTCCTGATCGTCGACGCGGCTCAGGGCGTCGAGGCGCAAACCGTCGCCAACGTTCACCTCGCCCACAAGCAAGGCCTGACGATCGTCCCGGTGATCAACAAGATCGATTTGCCGAACGCGGATCTGCCGGCGGTGCAGCGACAGCTCGAAGAAATTCTCGCCATCCCGGCCGAGGAAGCGATCGAATGCGAGCGCCAAGATGGGGATCGGGATCGACGAATATCCTCGAGGCGATCGTGCAACGCATTCCAGCGCCGGCCAAACCGAAGGACGAAACCCTGCGCGCGCTGGTTTTCGATTCGGTCTTCGACGTTTACCGCGGCGTGGTCGCCTATGTTCGCGTGTTCTCCGGGCAGCATGGAGCCGACTCAGCAGATCAAGCTGATGAGCACCGACTCGCGCTACGAGGTGAAAGAGGTCGGCGTCTTCACCCCGAAAATGTTCGCCGCAGCCGACGCTGCACGCCGGCGATGTCGGTTACGTCATCGCGAACATCAAGACGCACGGCCGAGATCAAGATCGGCGACACCATCACCGACCTGCGCCATTCAGCGAAGGAACCGCTGCCCGGTTTTCAGGAAATTCATCCGATGGTCTTCAGCGGAATTTATCCGATCAACACCGCCGACTTCGAGCATCTCAAGACCGCCATCGGCAAACTGCGCCTGAACGATTCCGCCTTCGTCTATCAGCCGGAAAGTTCGGTCGCGCTCGGCTTCGGTTTTCGCTGCGGCTTCCTCGGCCTCCTCCACATGGAGATCATCCAGGAACGGCTCCGGCGCGAGTACGACATGGATATCATCGCGACCTCGCCCGAGCGTGATTTATGAAGTCGTGACGACGCGCGGCGAAATCGTGCTGGTCGATAACCCGGCGCACCTGCCCGGATCCGAGCGTGATCGAGGAAATCCGCGAGCCGATCGTGAAAGCCTACGTTCTTTGCCCTAACGAGAACATTGGCGACATCCTGCAGCTCATCCTCGAGAAGCGCGGACATGATGGATCACACCGAGTCGCTCGACACCCGCCGCGTCATGCTCCATTGCGAGCTGCCGCTGAACGAAATCCTGGTCGATTTCAACGACAAGATTAAGAGCATCACCCGCGGTTATGGCTCGATGGATTACGAGCACGCCGGTTATCGCGCAGCGAAACTGGTCAAGCTCGACCTCCTCGTGAACGGCGAGCCAGTCGACGCGTTCTCCACCATCGTGCACCGCGATCGCGCCGAAGCGCGCGGCCGGCAGCTGGCGGCGAAGTTAAAGGAAGTGATCCCGAGCCAGCTTTACCAGGTCGCGATCCAGGCCGCGATTGGCGGCAAGATCATCGCGCGCGAAAGCGTTTCGGCGCTTGCGTAAGAACGTGACCGCGAAATGCTACGGCGGCGATATTACCCGCAAACGCAAGCTGCTCGAGAAGCAGAAGGAAGGAAAGAAGCGGATGAAGAGCATCGGCAAGATCAACATCCCGCAGGAAGCCTTCATCGAGGTTTTGAAATCGCAGTGAGCACTTTGCAAACCTCATTCCCCGGCTAGCGTTTCGCCGCATGTTTCAGCCGCGCTACATCAAACACAGTCTTCTTCTCATCCGTCATGCGGAGAAGTTGATTCGCTACCGGCGCGATCTGCTTGAGTGAATCCGCCACGATCGCCGAGATGCGAGACCCAGGTTGCAGAAGGTGCGCGCAGCCATCAAGGCGCGCGACAACCGTCGCACCCATGAAGAATCGGAGCGGCTTGATGCGCTGATTTCGCAGCACTCGCCGCCACCGAAGGACTCGGTCTGGCGCGAAAATGTCGAAGTCATTCTCGTGCGCGATCGTGGTCGCGGTCGGTATTCGCTCCTATTTCATTCAGCCTGTTCAAGATTCCAACCGGCTCGATGCAGCCGACGCTCAACAGGCATCATTGGCCGTCCGATGGCCGCGCCGGCGCCCAACTTTTTCAAGCAGAGTCATCGACTTCGTCGTCCTCGGGCGCAACTACATTGACGTTGTCTCGGGCGACGGAAAACGATGGTCAGCGAGCATCACACCGCGAAAGTTTCTCTTCTTCTTCACCTTTTCGCGGATCGATTGCGACCGACGAGCCTTCACCGTTTATGCGCCGCCCGAGATTCTACGCCAGGATTTCCAGGTCTTATCCCGGTAACGTCTATCACCCGGGACAGGTGATCGCGCGCGGCGCGGTCGACACCGGGTGACCAGGTATTTCGTCGATAAGCTTAGCTACAACTTTGTTCATCCGCATCGCGGGTGACGTTTTTGTCTTCCGCACCAACCATATTCTCGGCATTCGCGAAGACCCGGAAGCAGGTGCGCCGTTACTACATCAAGCGCCTGACCGGGACACGCCGGGCGACGAGCTTCGACTCGACTCACCGAAGCTCTATGTCAATGGCGAACTGGCGCGCAATTTCGGCATTCGCCGGGTGTATGTCAGGCGCGGGAGCGCTACCACGGCTATGCCCAGGGCCGAGCAGCGTCCCGCTCGTGGTCAGGCACGTCCCACGCGCTCACTTCGTCGCAGCCTTCGTCGTGCCGCCGCACAGCTACTTCGCGATGGGCGACAACAGCTACAACAGTTACGACAGCCGCTATTGGGGACCGGTCCCGGAGGAAAACGTCGGTCGGGCGCTGGACTTTTCGTTTACTGGCCCTTTGGCCCGGCACTGGGGCTTTATTCGTTAGGCGCGTTGATGGAGTAGCGGGAGTAGTGGAGTAATGGAATGCTAGCGGGTCCCATTACTCTAATACTTCAATCCACCATCACTCCAGCTCTGCTCCCGCTGCTCGGGATGCTGGCGGGCTACTTCGTGATCATGTTCACCAACCCGGTGCGGGTCGCGCTGCGCGATGGGTTTCGCTGCATCTTGCGCTTCAAGCGCACTTTGGCTTGATTCTCGCCCTCCTCGCGCTGGCCTATTCCGCCTTTCAGTTTGCCATCTTCACGCCCGATCCAGATTCGATCGCCGACCTGCAGTCTCGAGCAGTTTGGCTTTCGAATTGTGGCATTGGCCCCGGCTTTTCCGAGGTCTGGCGCGAGAGCTTGCTTCACACCGCTCGAATCAGTCGCCGGAATCTTTCGACGCTGCGGCGACGACTTATCCGCTCTCGGTGCTCGCGGCGGTCCTCCTGATTGCTAAACTGGCGCGGCCTTGCATCTGAGTCTGGTGCGCGCTTTGCGAAAGCAATTCGGGTTTGGCCGGATGGCTGATCTATCTCGGCCGTCCTGCTCAGCGCGCTCTCGCTTCGCTCTCTCAAGCCGGCTGATCTATTGGCTGCTGCCCGGCCGCGCCGGATTTCTCTCACTGCGGCGCACTTTCTGCAAACCTCGGCCGCGGTCGATACCGTCGCCTTTTATTTTCGAATACCTCTGCGCGGTTTATCTCGCAGGTCTATCCTGATCGCCGATCTGCTCTGGCCTGGATCAAGGGCGCTGCACTTTCGCGAGAGGTGAACTGCTTCGCTTTGCCATCCGCCGTTTTCAGCTTTGTCTTGAAGTGGCTCTGGCGCTGGTGGTGCTCGCGAGCACACTCCTGCTCGCGCCTGCCGCTGCTGATCGCCTACTTTCCGCGAGCTACCCGGGGTGCTTGATTATCTGCCGGCCGGGCGGTGCGCTCATGGCTGGCTCTCATCATCTATTTTTGCCGCCATGCAGATCTCGCTCGTCTTGCACAACGAAAGCTTGCGCGCTGCCTTGCGCGCCCATTGGCAATTCGTTAGGCGACATGCCTATCCGCTTTGCCTGGTTTCTTTTGATCTGCGGATTGCACTACTGGTTTTCATCGCTGGCCGACGTCGTCCTTCGCGACCGCGGCGGTGGACCGGCCGCTGGCGCTAATTGTCTGGAAGATTGCTTTACGTCCTGGCGCGTGCCTTTGTTACCGGCTGGCTGCTCGCGAGCTGGGTCTCGTTCTTTCCGCCAATGCGAGGTTGGCAATGTCGAACCGCGAGAGCTGGATTCGATATTAGAGTCATGCCGTACGGCCGCTGCCAATGCCGAAGAAATTACCCGGGCGAGCCAAGTCCAACCTTGCTTTCGCCTTCATCTCGTTAGGCAAGGAACGCCGCGCGCGGACATTACGATCTTCTACGCCTTTTGTCGCCTGATCGACGATATCGCGGATTCGAACCGACCTGTCGGCCGAGGAGAAGGGCGCGGCAGCTCCGCGCCTGGCGCCAGGCCCTCTGCGGCGCCGCGCCGCGCAGGAACCTGCGCTTGCGCCAGAGGTGCGACGACTCAGCAGATACGCAATTACTCCGGCGATGCTGGACGAGATTATCGACGGCGTGGAGATGGACCTGACTATTTCCCGCTATGAAACATTTCGCCGCCTTGCGCGAGTATTGCTACCGCGTGGCGAGCGCCGTCGGTCTCGTAAGTATCGAGATCTTTGGCTACAAAATCCGGCCTGCAAAGAATACGCGGTCGAGCTGGGGCTCGCCGCTTCAGATGACAAATATCTTGCGCGATGTCGCCAGAGATCTGAGCAACGGTCGCGATTTATCTCCCCGGAGAAGACATGGCGCGGTTCGGACTATTCCGAAGACCGATCTCGCTGCCCGGACGTACGACGATCGATTCGTTAGGCTGATGCAATTTGAAGCCGATCGGGCCCGGAATATTTTCGCGCGCGGCCGCTGCGCTCCTGCCCGCGCGAAGATCGTACGGGCGATGGTCGGCGCCGAGATCATGGGCTCCATCTATCCTGCGCTCTTCTCGAACAGATGGAACGCGGATCGCTACCGCGTGTTTCGCTCGGGATTACCGTGCTGAGCACGCTCGGCGAAGTTGCTTGCACGTCTGCTCGGCAGCTGCTGAAGCTACTCTGAATACCTCGACGGAGCATCCGTCGACAGCCTCAACCTTCGAATTCAAAGTGAATCAAAAATTATGAAAAGTCATCTTATCCCGGCGGGTCATGGCCGCCGTTCTTATCCTTTGCTTCTTAGCTCTTGCGAAACGCCTGCGGGCCAGGGAGCCGGCATCGGGGCGTTCACGGGCGCAGCTGCCGGTGCGCTCATCGGTGGTGCCGCCACCGGCTGGACGAGGGCGCAGCGATCGGTGCCGGAGCAGGTGCGTCGGCCGGAGCGCTTACTCGGCGCGGCGATTGCAGAAGATCAGGCGCGCTACTACCACTGCGCCTCCGGGAGGTTATCCCTATGCCCGGAACGCACCGGCACTCCGGGCTATGTCTACAGTCCTTATGGCAACCACAACATGATCGATGTTCGTGGTGTGCCCGCCGGAGCGTTGGTGCGCGATCCTTCGACCAACGGAATCTTTCGTAATCCGTAGTGACTCCCGGAAGCCGGGCTTCCAGCTTGACATCGGCCGACAACTGTCCTGGTTGTCGGCCGTTTGCTGTTAAGTCTGCGCCGCCAGGCTCGTCGCTGGGAATTGATTAACAACTTTGTTCGTCGGGCTGGACTGGACGCCGAGTCAGGCAGAGATGCCTGACTTCCTCTGTAACTCATCGACGAGACGCCGCGTCTCTTCGTCCATCCGCACCAGCTCCGGCCAGCCGCGATGGTAGCCTTCTCCCGGCAAGCTTCCGCGTCGCGTCGAGATCCCATGTGCGACCCGACATTCTGCGACGCTCGGCGCGTGATCAAGTGAATCGCTCGGGTTGGTGATGATGGTGCTGTCGCGCTTCGGGTCGGTGTTCGCGCAGAGGCGGAAGAGGACCTCGCTCGTGTTCTGCACATCGCAGTCTTCGTCCACCACCACGATGTATTTGCTGAACATCATCTGCCCCATTCCCCAAAGACCGTGCATCACTTTGAAGGCCTGATAGGGATATTGTTTGCGAATGCTGACGAAAACGAGGTTGTGGAAAACGCCTTCCGCCGGCAGCGCCATGTCGACGATCTCCGGGAAATTCATTTTGAATACCGGCAGAAAAATCCGGACGCTGGCTGAGCCGAGATAGAAATCCTCCATCGGCGGAATACCGACGATCGTTGTCGGATAGATCGCGTCGCGCCGATGCGTGATCGCGGTCAGATGAAAGACCGGATAATCCTCGAGCGCGGTGTAGAAGCCGGTGTGATCGCCAGAACGGTCCTTCCGGCCGCAGTCTCGCCCGGCTGCACGTAACCTTCGAGGACGAAATCGACGTCTGCCGGCACTTCGAGGTCGATTCGTTAGGCATTGGACCAGCTCGACGGATTTCTTGCGCAGGAAGCCGGCGAAAAGAATTTCGTCGAGGCCGTCGGGCAGCGGCGCGGTCGCGGCGAAGGTGTAAGCCGGATCGCCGCCGATGCGTAACCGCCACCGGCATCCGCTCGTTCCGTTCGTAATAAAGCTTCCCGTGGCGCGCCCCGACCTTGTGCACCTGCCAGTGCATCCCGGTCGTCAGGTCTGTCGTAAACCTGCATCCGATACATCCCGAGATTGCGCGCGCCGGTTTCCGGGATCGCGCGGTATGGACGTTAGGCAAGGTGATGAAGCGCCCGCCGTCTTTCGGCCAGCATTTCAGAATCGGCAGATCGGCGAGCGAGAACGCATCGGCCTCTGCATTGGACGTTGAGACGTTGAGCATTGGACGTTGAGCGTTCCGTCGAACCGGTGGACCACTTCCTGGCAGGCGCGCGGATTTGACATGCTTCGGCCGCGCATGCAGGCAAGTTGATCCCCTGTTTGAGAAGGCTCCAGCCTTCGCGCAGATCGGTCGGCGGTTTCGCCTTGAGAATAGAGCTGAATCTCCTGCGCGATGTCCGCGATGCTGTCGACGCTGCAACGCCAGCGCCATTCGCTTCTCCGAACCCATGGTATTGATCGCGACCGGAAATTTCGAGGCCTTCCCGTCGATCAGCGGCTTCTCGAAGAGCAGCGCTTTGCCGCCACGGGAGATTTCATCTCGCGGTTGGCCCATTCTGCGATCGCCAGATCGGTATCGACTGGTTGCGAGACGCGGACCAATTCCGCCTTTTCAAGGCGCGGGCAAATTCAAGAACGAAGAATAAGCCACTGGCTGCGCTTTTCGGTTCTTACTCGCTTTTGAGTCGTCGCCACTGGCAGATTCAATCCTCACGCACGGCCCGTTAGGGCTTCCGGCTCCAGGTGTTGTCAGCTTTCTGCTCGCCTTTTGTTGCCTCAGAGAGGAATCTCGCTTCCGTTTCAAAGGAATAAGCCTTCGATTGCAATGAGGAGAAGAACATTCTGGGTCATGGAGGATTGTTCATCGCGGTAGATTGTGCCATCGCTGCGAGGCGGATTGGCGGCTCGATGGCGGGACCGGGATCAACTACGAAAGCAATCTTTCAAACTCTGATCGTGCTTCCGATGTGCAGGATGATTTCTCCTGGGAAACGGGGTCCAGGCTGGCCCAATGGTTTTCAAGTCTCGCGTGATCTGCGCTTCATCCTGGCAGCGGATTCGCGCTCTCTTCTTTGGGCGCACTTTTACGGCTTTGATGAGGTCGACGCGGGCTTGGTCCGGCACGCTTCGCTATCGATTTGGTCTGGGCGCGCAGGCGCGCCTGGATCTCCTCAGTCAGAGGATCGGCTACAACCATTTCCGGGAAAACTTCGGGCGGCTGGGATGAATCGGTTCGCCTTCGCATCGGAGTTGGGGTCGCCCCACGATCACGCTCGAAGCGGGATATGCTGCTGAAAATCTTGCTACGCGCCGGAGATTTCTTCGACCAACAAAGTCATCACGGCGATTTGCGCCTGACTTATGATCCTGACTCCTTCATTGCAGGTTGGGGTTGGCACGCCTATCGCAGCAGGGACGTGATTTCCTACGCTGTGCCCGCGCGGCCCGATATTTTTCCATCGCCAGGGTTCGTCCAAACGTGACCACATTCGGGAACAGTCCAGCCCACTACAACGCCTATCGGCTCCTCGGCAGGACACACGCCGCCTCGGTGTTCGCCGCTTATAACCTGAGCAAGTATCTCTCGCTTGAACTGGAGTTACGAATACTCCCAGACTTCCCGCACGACCCGCTCAGCTACCAGAACCATTTGTCGCGGGGAAGATCGCTTTACGCTTACTGGGTGAAAACGTATCAGGTTATTATCTGCCTAACGATTCTGGTGGGGCACAAACCCTGGTCGCCGGGTCGCTTGAGGTCCTGGTCCGCGACCAGAAGGGGCGCCGGTGAGCGATGCGGTGGTTTATGCGCAAGGCGGAAGCACCCGCGCGAACGAATAAGCAGGCGGTGATTGTGAGTTGATCAGAGGAACAAGCAATTCATTCCCTATGTAACCGCGGTCCAAGTGGGCACTTCGATCCTCTTCCCAACCGGGATAACATCCGCCACCATGTCTATTCGCTTTCACCGGCGAAGCGATTCGAGCCTACCACTTTATGCGGAGTCCGGCGGCGCCGGTGTTTTCGACAAGGAAGGCTTTGTCACGCTCGGCTGTAACATTCACGACTGGATGGTCGCTTATGTCGCGGTCGTGGCCACACCTTACCGCTTTCGCGTTACGGGGACTGGGGGCCAGGTCGCGTGGAAGATCTGCCAGCAGGCAAGATACTGGTCGAGGCATGGCACCTGCGCTGCTCAAGCGAGAACCGGCCCAGCGTGCACAGACGGTTGAAATTTCGGACAGCGCTCCACCTGACCCGACCTTCACCCTCGATCTCAGACCTGACTTTCGGGTCCGGCGTGCACCAGGCTATCGACGGGAGGTTATCCCACAAACTGGGCTTCGAAGGTTTAGGAGCAGGCTCCTTTTCATTCCGCTCGCGCTCCTGACTCTTCTCCAGACCACCACTACCTATCTGAGTGGTGCGGCAAGCAAACCGCGACCATACCCTGCGTGAAATCGAGGCGCGGCTCAAGCCGCGCGCAGATCTTCAAGAAGCAGATTCGGCAACGCCAATCAACAGATCGCGGAAGCGGCGACCATTATCTCCCCGCGACCACGCATTTCAGGGAGGCGTTTGCGGGGCGAATCAGGATCGTTTCCCGACCACTTTATCGGCGTTGGAAAGTCTTCAAGGCCGAGTGAAGCGGATGTCATTCTCATTTCATCGCTCGAGCATAAGCCTCGTCTTCGACACCAGTCGCCCCAACCTGACTGGTGTCGACTTTCCTATCCCAGCCTCATCTCGCGCGCGGAGAAGCTGAATCGGCGAGTGGCTTCGTCCTTCTCAAACGATCGGCTCTAGCGCGCATGGCGGTTAGTCAGCATCGCTGGCGCCCGAACCGCGATCGCCTGGCTCTGTTCCCGGATTCCAAGTTGACAATGAATTCGCTCGAGAGATTCAGTCTTTACACAGACCTCGCGATCACTTTCTAGGCTCACGCGAGATCTTTGCGACGACCTTGAACCAGGGACAGCAAACCAGCCTGGAGTCGATGACCGCGACGAAAGAGACCAAGGCGACACCGAAGTCATCGCCCTGCGACTCGCGGGCGAGGAGTTTTTGACTTTGCCGTCCCGATCGCGACCGAGGAACAAACCGTCTTTGCCGTCCTGCAGCGATCCCCTGGACAAGCGAACTCGCTCCCCTATCTTCGCCTCGAACGGACCTACCTGGTCCTGGCTTTGCTCGCGGATTTGCGGTTTCCGCAGCGATTGGGATTTGGGTCGCACGTGGAGTCTCCCGGCCCGTGCTCAAGCTGGCCGAAGGTGCGGATCAAATTGCCCTGGCAATTATCAATATCGGGTCGCTCTAAAGCAAAGAGATGAGCTAGGCTCGTTAGCCAGTTCCTTCAACGAGATGAGCGCAGGTTTAGAAGAACGCGATCGCGTGCGTGACCTGCTCGGGAAAGTGATTTCCCGGAAGTGGCGACCGAGTTACTGGAAAAAGGCCTCACGCTTGGTGGCGAAGAACGCGAGGTCACAATTCTCTTTTCGGACCTGCGCAATTTTACCGGGATGTGCGAAGCTCTCACACCGCAGGAGATGCTCGCGATTCTCAATCGCTATTTCACCGGGATGGCGGCGATCGTGGAAAGGCACGGGGTATAGTCGACAAGTATGTGGGCGACGCGCTCATGGCTTTGTTCGGCGCGCCGCTGAGTCATCCAGACGACGCCGAACGGGCGCTGAATGCCGCGCTGGAGATGGTTGCCGCACTGGAAGAGCGTTAACCACGGAATGGCACGCCCGTGGTTTGCCAACGATCAACCTGGGGATTGGCATTAATACCGATGTGGTCGTCGCGGGTAACATGGGTTCAGAGAGCCGGCTGAATTACACTGTGATCGGTGACGGCGTGAACCTGGCCTCGCGTCTCGAGAAGGTCTAACGAAAGTCCCGGAATATGAAACGAAGATCGTCATTAGCGGCTCGACCCTGACCAAAGTAACGAACAAGTTTCAGGTCCGCCGGCTGGGTGAAGTCGCGGTTCGCGGGAAACAGACCGTGACGGAAATCTTCGCGCTGCTTGGCCGCGCGGCCCCGCCAGAAAGATAGAGTTATCTCGGCCCAAGGTCCATTCACGCAACTTCACTCATCGCTAAGCGAGAAATCGTTACTGTGAGTCGGGCTGCGTGGAGAAAACCCGATTAATGATAGAGATCGTAGAGTTCGACCAGCGCCGTTGCCGGAATCGCCCGCTTTGGCAAGAACAAGGATCGTATAATTACCCGGAGCGAGACTGAGGCGAATGGCTGATTCAAGTGAGTTGGCCGGCGCCAGACCTCGACATCGATCACGGAATCGCTTCCAGGGACGTAATCGTCATTACTGTCGACCAGGTTTCCATCCACATCGCGCACTTCCAGCATGGGGTCACTGAGCGGCGTCGCTACTCCGCGGTTCGCCAGATCAGGTCCGATTGCGCGCGCCACGGTACTCGTATTCCCCGTGCCCACACTGGCGATAAACCCACCAATCAGCGGATTAGCGCCATCAACAAATCCGCGCGTGCTCAGGTTCGACAAGGTCGAGTCGACGTTGGGCGAGAGATCAAAACTTCGACCAACGCGGTGCCGACGCCGCCGCTGTTACCTTTGACAAGGACGGTGTAAGCGCCGGGCGCAAGCGTGGTGACAATCGCCGACTCAAGGTCGTTAGTCGGCGGAATCCCGGTGCTTTCGATGGCGAACTGCTGAGTGTCTTTCCAGTTATCATTTGAAGCGACGAGGGCGCCGGCGGAATCGTGTAGCTCGAGCGTCGGGTCGGCCAATGGATTGGTAATCCCTGGTTAGAGAGCGAAGGTCCAAGGGCGCGCAAAATAATGTTCTTGCTCGCAGTCCCTCCAATGATAAAGCCGCCGATGAGAATGTTGTCGCCGGTGAGGACGTCGCCGCGGGTGGAGAGATTGGCAAATTCCGCCGCGGGCGGCTCCGTCTCAAAGTCGAAAGCTGCACAGTCTGACCAGACAGACTAACGAGAAAAGAACCCTGCCCGTCGAGGGAAGTGAGGCGCGAGCCGGTGCTCACATTGCTGAATTTGCCTCCGAGGGCGCTACCGGCGGTGAGAATGGTGAAGGTCGAATGACTGGAGATGGGAAATCCTGCGCCGACCTGAACGGCAAGCGCGGAGTTCCCGAGAGTGACATCGCCGGTTACGGTGAGCTGGTCGAAGCCGGTGCTGGTAAAGGCTCCGTTGACGATCGTTGACTCGGTGGGGATCGAAAACTGGAAAGTCGAAGTCGGGCCAAGAGTTAGATCGCCGGAGACCGTCGCGCTTTTGCCCGGTTGGGGTGAAGGTGGCATCCTCGATGGTTACAATCCCATTGATCATTCCGCCGAGTGAGAGCGAACCAGCCTGGATATCAGTCAAGTCAGCCGTAAGTGAGCCGTTGACCGTGGTTGCGCCGCTAGTATGAAGGTATTGACGGCCACTAGATACGGAAAATGATCCGGCGTCGATCGGAAGGCCGTTCACATCAGGATTCGCGGCCTCGATGGTGACAATACCGGCATTGGTAAAAGTGCCGGGACTGGCGAAGGTATAACCTGCTCCGACGACGAAGGTGCCGCTGGCGCTGTTGGTGTCAAAGTTGCGCAGTCCATCTCGGCCCAGTTGATCGATGATCTGGGCGTGATTGGTCAGGGTTAGCGAAGCCGCGTTCGTAATGATGTTCGCATTCAGGAACTCGAAGGTAGAAGAACGAGTAGTTGTCGCCGAGAGATCAAATCCCTGGATAAGATAAGTGCCACCAGTAAGAGTCCCGCTGCCGGTATCGAAGTTATCGAAAGCGCCGTGTGACTCGAAGTCGGAATTGTAAATCAAAGCAAACCGGAATTATCGAGAGTGTTCCGACGATGAACAGCCCGGCCGAATCCGCGGTGTCCTTGACCGTCAGCGAGCCAGCGGCGTTGAGCGTCAGGCTGGTAATGGTAATTGGAATATCGACAAAGACCGCTTCGGGGATCGTAACCACGTAGGAGCTTCCGGCAACGTTGTTGGGCACTCCCACCGGTGACCAATTCTCAGCGATGGTATAATTGGTCGGTTCTTCGTCAAAGGTTCCTGGCGGGCCGACGTAAATCGTTTCCACCGGGTCCGCTTGAGCGAGATAAGCTCAAGGCGAAGAATATCGGTGACAGACGGAGGAATGCGCGCATCCCCGATTGCTAGCAAATCAAAGCAAAACAAACAAGGCTTATCCAAGCATCCTCTCGAAAGCATGCCAGTGAAAGTCCAGCGGTGAATCGAGCAATCGGTTGCTCTTCGGCAGAAGGCTGTTAACCTCTCTTTCCAATCGCTGGCGTCGGGATTACGGAATCAAGACATACAAGTGACTTGTTGCGCCGACCTATGACGGCGGTCTCGCGCTGGGGTTACTCTTCGCCATCGAAGTAATCCAGAGAATCGCCCCGAACCAATTTACGCTCAGGCGAACGAACGAGCCACTTGTTACTATCCGGATAGTAGCCCGACTCGCCGATCGGGTTATCCGCGACCACATACAGGATCAGGTCCTGGGAACTGTTGTTAATGAGCTGATGCGCTTCGCCCGGTCCAAAGACGAAAGCATCACCTGCACTGATCGGCGTCTGCCCGGTTTCATCGCGGACGCTGCCCTGACCGGAAATTACATGATAAGATTCCCACTGAGCGGAATGGGAATGATAGGGATAGGGCGTTTGTCCGGCCGCAATACGCAGGATCTCGATCGCGAACGGGTGCCGCGCCCGCGCATCGCCCGCGGGATCCCAGCCAAGAGCTTCCGAGACCTCTTTCCCGGCGCCTTTGAATTTCCCTTTGGGCGAAGTCCAGGTGAATTCCTCTAATTGGTCGCTGTTGATTTTTCATGTGCGTTCAGTTCAAATTGAAGCCAGGGCCGTCGCGAAAGTCGAGGGCATAACCCACGAATTCGGAGCGATAACTCTGAGTGTGGCGGAATTGGATTTCGCCTTCTTTCTGCTCGCAAATCGGCGTTCCCGCAGTTAGATAAGTCGCGCGATGGTCGCACATTCCGACAAACCGCAGCCCGTTTCCGTCGTCACCGGCGGCGCCGGTTTTCTCGGCTCGCATCTGACAGATCGCCTCCTTGCCGAAGGCCATCGGGTCATCGCGATTGATAATTTGGTGACCGGTCACCTGACCAACATTGAGCATCTGGCCGGAAGCGAGAATTATCGCTTCATCAAACAGGATGTGACCCAGTATCTGTTCCTGCCAGAGGAGATTGATTATGTTTTTCATTTCGCTTCGCCCGCGAGCCCGATCGACTATCTCGAGCTGCCCATTCCGACCTTGAAAGTGGGCGCGCTCGGCACCCACAACACCCTCGGGCTGGCGAAAGCAAAGAAAGCGACTTTTCTCCTCGCTTCGACCTCGGAGTGTTATGGTGATCCGCTGGTTCATCCGCAAAAGGAAGATTACTGGGGGAACGTGAACCCCATCGGGCCCCGCGGAGTTTACGATGAGGCCAAGCGTTTCGCCGAGGCGATGACGATGGCTTACCATCGCTATCACGGCATTGATACCAAGATCGTGCGGATCTTTAACACTTATGGTCCGCGGATGCGTTTACGCGACGGTCGGGTGGTGCCGGCGTTCATTGGCCAGGCTCTTTCGGGCATGCCGCTGACAATTTTCGGAGACGGAATGCAAACCCGTTCCTTTTGTTATGTCTCGGATCTGATTGACGGCATCTTTCGCCTCTCGCAATCCGATTTTCACGAACCGGTCAACGTCGGCAATCCGCGCGAGATGACGATCAAGCAATTCGCGGAAGAGATTATCCGAATCACCGGCACGAAATCGGGAATCGAATACAAACCGCTCCCGGTGGATGATCCCAAGGTTCGGCAGCCCGATATTTCGCGGGCGAAAAAATCCTTGGCTGGGAGCCAAAAGTGGAATTCGAAGAAGGGATTACGCGGACGATCGAGTATTTCCGGCAGTGGCTCGAACGGGCCAGCCAACGTTAGGCGCGGCGGTGCGAGACCGGGGAACTCCCGGACTTAGCAGTTCATTGGTTTTTCGCATCAGTTTTGCAAAATGCTGGCTTTCTGAGTCCGCTTCGTCTCAAATGTTTGCTCCATGCACCGAAAGTTCCCCTAACGATTTTCGCGCTTATCCTCGCCGGAGAGGCTTACCCTCAGGACCGAGGCGGAGACTTCAAATCACCAAGATCAACCGCGATTTCATCACCACGCCGCAAATCAATTATAGTGGCGCGGAGCAACAACGGGAGACACGTGAACGCTGGCTGCGGGTGGACGTGCAATTTTCGGCCGCGCCCAATTACACCAACGAGCTGACCTTCAAATACTACATTCTCGTGGGCGGGAAGGTCCTGCCTGGCGAGGTGACGCACACCAATGTCCTTGGTGGCCGCGACCATCACTCGGTTATGTATGTGCCGCCGCATGCGCTTGCTTTCGTTCTGCAAGACCGGCCCCTGACCGCGGCTGCGGTTGAAAATATCGCGGTCCAAATTGTGCAGAAAGGCGAGATAAAGGACGAACTCAGCCTCAACCGTGGACGGCCGCGGTGGCATGAATCGCTTCCGACGGCGCCCGGGCTGGTCTTAAACAAGAATGAGACGCCGTTTGCTTCGCTTTTCTGGGATCATTACGAACAAATCAAGACGGCGGATCATTGATTCGGACTTATGGCCGCCGCTCCCCCATCGTCAGCTTTAACCTCGGGTCGCAGTCGTTAGGCCTGGCTGTCTTTGAGTCGCAGCCTAACGGCGGCCTGGTCCTAACCGGCTATCATTTGCGGGAACTCATTTCCGATCCCTCCGCCGAGACCGATCGCAATCGACAGGTGCGAGACGCGCTCCCGACGATGATGCGCAAGCTTGGCGTCAAGCCCGGCCCGGTGCGATACGCAGTTTCCGGGCACTCGGTTTTCGCGCGCTTCATCAAGCTGCCGGCGGTCGATCCCGAGAAGATCAAGCGCATCATCACCTTTGAAGCGGAGCAGAACGTGCCCTTTCCGATTGAAGAAGTCGTCTGGGATTATCAGTTCGTCGGCTCGGATGCGGCGGACAAGATTGAAGTCGTGCTGGTCGCAATCAAAGCCGACCTGCTTGAAGGGATCAACGCCGCGGTCGAGGACGCCGGGCTTCAGACCACGCTTGTCGACGTCGCGACGATGGCGCTCTACAACGCCTTTCGCTACAACTACAGCCACCTGCATGGGTGTTCGTTAGTCATCGATATTGGGGCGCGCACCACTAATCTCCTCTTCATTGAGCCGGGGAAAATTTTCAGCCGAAGCCTTCCGATTGGCGGGAGCTCGATCACTTTCGCGATCGCGAAGGAATTCAACGAACCTTATGCCGCCGCCGAACTGCGGAAGAAGCAGGATGGATTCGTTAGTCTGAGAGGCGCCTGTGCCGATGCCCTGGATCCGGAGGTGGCGCGAGTCTCAAAACTGGTACGCAACAGGATGACGCGGTTGCACGCGGAAGTAGCGCGTTCGATCAGCTTTTATCGAACTCAGCAGCAGGGCAGCCAGCCGCAGCGCGTTTTCCTCTGTGGCGGCACCGTGAGCATGCCTTACATGCGGGAATTCTTTCACGAGAAACTCCAATGGCCGGTCGAATTCTTTAATCCCCTCCGCAACTTGACCCTCGGGCGCTCGGTCGCGCTCGAGGAGGTCTCGTATTCCGCCCATCTCCTGGGCGAACTCGTTGGCCTGGCGCTGCGCCGCACCATGACCTGCCCGATGGAGTTAAATCTCCGCCCGGCCAGTGTCGTTAGGCGCCAGCGCCTGGCGCAACGCCAGCCGTTTTTCGTGGTCGCCGGCGTTTGTTTTGTGCTCGGCCTGCTCGCCTGGGGATTTTATTTCGCGCGGGTGGCGCACGTCCAAACAGATGTTGTCGCGGAACTGCAAAGCAGGTTTTCGAAATGCAGCGGTACGAAGGCCAGCTCAATCAGTTGCGACGGGAGCGCGACTCCCTCGATGCGGCCGCGTCGCCATTGTTAGAGTGGTTAGCGACCAGGAGGCCTGGCTCCGGATCCTGGATGATTTGAATGCCCGGCTGCCGAAGGAAGATATCTGGATCACGGAACTGGCGGCGACTTCCGGCGGAAAATTGTCGGGAAACCGGCGCGACTGGAGCCGGCGCCGCAGTCAACCCCACGCAGACCTCGCCACCTGTCCGGCCGGCGAACGCAAGGAATCTCCCGATGATCGACGGCGTGTTCGTTAGGGGACTTTATCTTTCCAATCCGAAGCAGCAGGAAATTGTGGTCGATTATTTCCGCAACCTGCTCGGCTCTACCATTTTGAAGTCGACGCCAATCGGCAATCGGAAGTGATCAGACCGAGTACGCCGACGGCAACGGAATGGGCTTATCCCTACGAGTTGCGCCTGAAACTGCGGCAACCGTTTCCGGTCCGATGAACTGGTTTCTTCAAAACAGGTTTCTCGGATCCTTCTCTCCCCGGGCTCGGACTCGCGATCCTGCTCAGTCTCTGGTTTCTCCTCCACGAGAAGGGGCGAGCGGATGAGGCGCAGAGTCAACTCGAAAGCACTGTCAACGAGCTCAATCGCCTGCGCGCGAGCAGCCCATTGCCTAACGACGAGAACCTGAAAAAGACGAGAGCGCAGACGGAGGGATATCGGACCTCACTGCTCGCGCTCGAGAATGGGCTCAAGAATCGAATGTTCCCGCGACTACCGCTTCAACCTAACGAATTTCAGGCGCAGTTACGACTCGCGGTCACTGCGGTGCAGGAACGGGCGGGAGCGAACAAGGTGCAGTTGCCGGCCAACTTCAATCTCGGTTTCGATGACTACGCAACCTCGTTGCCCACTGGGGAAGCGGCGCCCCGTCTCGGCCGGCAGTTGCGGGCGATCGAATGGCTTGCGAATACGATCATCGACGCCCGCGCGGATGCGCTCAGCGGCCTCACGCGGACTCAGTTGGCGGAGGAGAAGGCCGTGCCCACCCCGACTCGGTTGTCGAAGGCGGCGCCGCGGCGGGCGCGTCCAAGGGAACAGGTTGAAAGGATTGTCGAGTCGACGTCGGTCGATCTGAAGTTCTCCGGCAGCCCGGCGGCGGTGCGGCGCATTGTGAATCAGATCGCGTCGGCCAAGGATCAATTTTACATCCTGCGCACTTTGATGGTGAAGAACCAGGTCGACAAAGGCCCGAAGCGCGGCGCACCCGAAGCAGGGTCGACCCCGCCCCAGAACGCCGCGGGGGCAAAAGGCAAGGAACCGCCCATTGCCTTCATCGTGGGCACCGAACATCTCGACGTGGCGGCGAAGGTTGAGATCGTGAAGTTCGCCATTCCTGAAACCTGGACTCGATGAACTGGTTGCGGACAAATTACGATCGGGCGGCGGCGATGGCGGCTGCGCTTTTTCTGATTCTCTGTTCGCTCTTTGTTTTTCTGAATTCCTCCGGCTTCGGCGAACGTTGCAGCGCTCTCCAGAATTTGCCGGCGCCGAACAACAAAATCCCCGCCGGCAGGGCGCCCGAGATCGCCGAGGCAATGGAAAACCTACAGGCCCCATCGCCAATGGACTGTGACCGGCCGCTCCGGTCTGTTCGTGCCGGAGAAACATTTCATCGGCGCCACTGGAGAGCCGGCGACTTTGCAAAACACACTCCTCCATCCGCCCGTGCCTAACGAATGGCTGGAGGAATTCGGCCTCCCGATTACGGATACCGACGTGCTCTCCCAGGACCCGGACAGCGACGGCTTCACCAACCTCGATGAATGGCAGGGACACTCCAACCCGATCGACAGGGATTCTCATCCCCCTATCCGTTTAAACTTAAGTTGCGCTCCTACGTCCAGGAAGCGTTTCCGCTTATTTTTCGTCATCGGTGGGAGACACCTACGCGATTAACCATGCCGACCTGAGCAAGCCAACCCAGTTCCTTCATCTCGGCGAAGTGGTGAAAGGGACGAAATACAAGCTGAAGGATTACACGGAGAAATTCGAGACCGATAAATATGGCACCCGCGTGGACGCTTCGGAACTCATGTTGGAACAGGTTGATACTCACGATCTGGTCAAGCTGGTGAAGGAAAAACGGACGACGTCCCCGCAGTCGGTCGCGAATTTCCTTTACGGCTGGGGCGGAACGGAACAGGCCTTCGCGGTCAAAAAGATCAGGAATTTTCATTGAAACCGCAGGCAGAAATCAAATATAAGCTCGAAAACGTCGAACCCGACAAAGCCATCATCATAAACATTCAAAAGCCTAACGAGAAGATCGAGATCGGTCCTGTCAAGCCATAGCGCGATTTGATCGTTTGTCTCGTCATCGGTCGTGACCCACCCCCATGAGCACACTAACCCGCCCCCATGTCCTGATTCTCCTCACTTTTCTCGCCGGGTCGCCGCTGATCCGGGCGCAAAACCTTCGCGGAATTGCTGAACACGAAATCGCCCGGCGCCAGGCCGCGGTCGTGGAGGGACAGGCAGCCCTGGCGCGTGGGCAGGCAGCGATGGCGGCCAAAGGTTTCGCCAAGGCGCATGACGAATATCGGGCGGCGGTCACTTTCCTGCCCGACGCCCTAACGACTGGCCACGAGCACGATGAAGCAGTGCGCGGCTTTTGCGACAGCGGGATGAAACTGGCCGAACAACGGATCGCCGAAGGCAAATACGGCGAGGCGGAGCAAATCGTGCGGGAAATTGTCAGCGACCGTTACGATCCCGACTGCCGGCCGGCGCTCGAGCTGTTAGCGCATCTGTCCGAGCCTGGCTACTTCAACAAGACGATCGGCCCGAAATTCATCGCCAAGGTTGAGGATGTGAAAAAACTCCTGAGTGACGGCTGACGGCTATTACAACTCGGGGCGATACGATCTCGCGTTCAAGAAATACGAGCAGGTGCTGAAGCTTGATCCCTACAACGTTGCCGCCCGCCGCGGTGAAGAGAGGATTAACAACACCAAGATGCATTACGGCGAGGAGGCATATAATGAAAGTCGCTCGCGCCAGCTCTGGCAGGTGCAAAAAGGCTGGGAAGAACCCGTTCGGCAATATGGCCAAACCGTCGGCCCGATCACGGACGCGTTTGCCCGCGACGCCAGTGGGACGGCCCGGAATCAGCAACAAGCTGAACAGCATCATCATTCCGAAGATCGAGTTCCGCGATGCCAGCATCCGGGAAGCGATCGACTTTCTCCGGCAACAAGCTGCGGCCAACGACCCATCGACCGAGGGGCAAACACGGGGTCGACATTGTCTTGCGGACGACGTCGTTAGGCAAAGTCGATGGGTCCGCGCCGGTTCCGGCCGCAGAAAGGGACTTCTCCGTTCCCCGGGGCTTCGCCGGGAGCGGGCGTGGAGCCCACCCCGGTTCCAGCGCCGGTCTCGATTGCGCCAACGATTTCACCGGCGGATGCGCGGATCACAATCACACTCACCGAGATACCGTTAGGCGAGGCGCTTCGCTATATTGCCAGCCAGGTTGGGCTCAAGGTCAAAGTCGAGCCATACGCAGTCTCGATCATTCCAATCAGCGAGCAAAGCAGCGATCTTTTCACGAAGGAATATCGGGTGCCTCCGGGATTCATTTCGAACACGGTGAACGTTGGCGCGACCGCGCTCGAACGTCCCGCGACTCGCGCCGGACAGGGTGGAGGCGGCAAAGACACCCAGGAAACAACCGGCGGCCAGCAGTTGGTCAATCGACAGACGGCCCTCGATTTTCTCAAGGACCAGGGCGTTCCTTTCCGCCGGGGGCGAGCGCGAATTTCCTGCCCCAAAGCAGCCGATTGATTGTTCGGAACACGGAAGAAAATCTCGAGTTGGTGGACGCGCTGGTGGAACAGGCAAACGTAGCTCGGTCCAAAGCAGGTTGAGATCGAGGCGAAAGTTTGTTGAGATCAATCAGACCAACCTCAAGGAACTGGGGTTCGACTGGTTGTTAGGCCAGTTCAATATTGGCAACCAAGGCGTCTTTGGCGGTGGCGGAACTTCCGGTCAAACCACCGGGCCCGGCATTCCCAGTAATTCGCCCGACTTTCCCTTCAATGCTCCCGGCAGCGGGCCGGTTGGGCAGTTCCCGGTGACGGCCGGGAATCGCAGCGGTTCCACCGCGATCACGGCGAACGCAATTGATGCACTGCTTTTTCCAATGCTAGGGGCAAGTGCGGCGGCGCCGGGGATTTTCTCCCTCAGCGGCGTCTTTTACTGATCCACAATTTCAGGTTGTCATTCGCGCCCTGAACCAGAAAAAGGGCATCGATCTTCTCTCCGCGCCACGCCTAACGACAAAAAGCGGGCAACGGGCAGTCATCGAAGTGGTCCGAGAATTTCGTTATCCAACTCAGTTTGATCCGCCCAAGATTCCGGATGCAACCGGACCCACCGGTGTCACCGGGGTAGTCGGAGCAAATACCTCGAATGCATTTCCGGTTACGCCGACGACGCCGACCAGTTTCGAGACGCGGAACACCGGTGTAACTCTTGAAGTTGAGCCTGTGGTGGGGCCGGATGGGGTCACGATCGATCTCAATCTCGTTCCGCAGGGTGGTCGAGTTTGAGGGCTTCATCAACTACGGCAGTCCAATTCAAACCTTTTCCACCAATGCGCTGGGAGTGACCACGACCCAGGTCCTGACGCCTAACGTCATCAACCAGCCCATCTTTAGTTCCCGCAAAGTCACCACCAGCGTAAGCGTTTGGGACGGCCAGACAGTGGTGCTCGGCGGGTTAATGCGCGAGGACGTGCAAAGACCGAGGATCGCCACCGATTCTTGGTGATGTTCCACTCGTCGGCCGACTCTTCCGCAGCAATTCCGAGCAACATATCAAAGCGTAACCTGGTGATTTTGTCACCGCGCGCCTGGTCAATCCGGCAGGTCAGCCGCTGAATTCGACGGAGGAAGAAGAGGGAGTCGAAACTGTCGGTCAACTTGAACAGCCGGTCCTGCCCAAGGTTCCTTATTACAAGAAGTAACCTTTCCCCGAGAGTGCGAGATGCGAGATGTGGGATCGAGGATGCGGGATGCGGGATAAGAGAATCGTGAATCGCCCCCGTAACGAGCCGTGCGCGAGGCCGGGCTTTCAATCGAAATTCGAGAATCGAAAATCGAAAATCCGCATTAGGGGTTCGGCGAAAGGACTGAGGTTGTCGAAGAGACGGTGAAAATTACCGTGTCCATCGCCGAGGAGACAGGTGACCGTGCCATCGCTGCGATTTGAGTCCGCCAGGTCGAGGTGACCGTCGCCGTTTAAGTCAGCAGTAACTACAGTATGAGGCTCTTCGCCTACGGTTAAAATTGGGCCGGCAATGAGGTTGCCAGGCGCCGTCGCCGAAGAAAACGAGAATCTGGGTCCCGTGGCTCCCATGCATTTGCAGCGATGTCTTCGGCCAGGCAACATCGAGGATACCATCTTCATTAAAGTCACCGACCGCGATTTCGCCCTTTGAACTGGCCGTCCCAAGGTCAAGGTCTTGTTTCAGGGTAAATTTACCCGTCCCATCGCCAAGGTAGGTCGCGAAAACTACCAGATGTGTTCGCTGGCTGCGCCCCTGAGACAATTACGTCTTGTTTGCCGTCGCGATTGAAGTCTGCGATTTGCCACGCTGGATTGGAGAGTCGGGACGTCCATCGCGCTGGCCGTAAACTGACCGGTTCCATCACCGAGCAAGATGGTCAGCTGGCTTTCGATGCCCGCCGGTTTTGGGCTGACGATCACGATATCCAGATTTCCATCGTTGTTTAGGTCCCCGGTTTCGATCGCGAACGGATTCGGCTGGACGTCAATTTCTTCCGCCGGACTTGGAAATCCACCCCGGCCATCACCAAAGAAAATGATCAATTTATCTTCCTCTGCCGCGCACACCGCCAAATCAAGGTTGCCATCCTTGTTCAGGTCGGCGAGCAGAAACCGTGGCGGTTCGCCATCCCCATCGACCTCGGTAGGCGGCGCCGCCGCGTGGAAAGCGCCGCGGCCATCGCCGAGGAGAACGGTTTCATCGTAACCCCAGTTATTGCAGGTCACCAAGTCTAACCGGCCATCGCGATTGACGTCGCCAACTTGAAGCCCTTTCGGCAAGGTGTCGGTGGAAAAATGATGGGCCAGGGTAAAGCCTCCTTTCCATCGCCATTTAAGATCGCAACGTTATCGAAGCCGGTGCAATTGACCGCGAGATCCTTGTTGCCGTCCTGGTTAAAGTCACCGACCACGATCAGTTCAGGAAGGATTAATGAGCCGGTTCGATGATTGCGCAAGAGCCGGGAAAGGCATCAACGATGAGGCGCTGAGACCGATGAGAAGTAAGTCTCAAAGCTCTTGGTTTATGAATCATGACATTCTTACTGCACTTCAATCTGACCGATTTGGAGGTGAGTCTCGATATCGTCGCCCTCCGGGATATCGGCGTCCTCAAAGGCACACCGGTTATGATTGAGATTGTTCCACGGCCGGTGAGATCCGCCGTAACCGAGACATAGCCGTAGCCCGCGTCGGCTTTCGGCGTGTCACTCGTAAGTTGCCGGAAGAGCTTGCCGTTATTTCCTCGGAAGACGAAAGCTTCGCCGGCGTTGGCCAAATCATTTACCGTATGGTCGGGTGCACCCACAATAACGTCTGGTCGACCGTCATGCGTCAGGTCATCGACTATGCTTACGGCGCTGCCGAACTTGGCGAATGTTTCCGGACTCGCCTTAAGGGTGCGTTGGAGCGTGCCGTCACCATTGTAAACATACGCCGCCCCGGTGAGTTTATTTTGGAGCGGAGCGCCGCACCACAAAATCGAGCTTGCCATCGCTATTAAGGTCCTTGCCACCGGCGACCGCAAAACCAAAGGAAGGTAATGTCTCTCTCGACGGGCTTATGACTGTCTGAATGACAGCACCCGATGCCCCGTTGATTAGGTGAATATCGACTGTTACCGGGTGCACCGATGATAATGTCGTGCACGCCATCCCCGTTCAGATCGCCGGCATCGGCCGAGCGCTTCTCGAACCGGCCGTTGGCCTCAGCCCCAGCCTGACTTGGAGGCAGAAGAGTGCGCAGCAAAGACCCATCGGCGCCGCTAAAAAGATAAACTGCGCCCGAGTCCTGCAAATCTTCGTCAATATCTCGCTTCGGTTCGCCGACGAGCAGATCAGGAGTGCCGTCGCCGTTCGCATCGGCCACACCCCGGAGACGACGTAGCCAAATCTTGCGCCTTCCGCTGGCTCGGTGCGCCTTGAGCGTAAACAACATCGTTCCATCCTTGCCACTGAAGACAAACGCCTCCCCGCGTTAACCTCATTTTCGTCTTCGGTTTCTTCGATATGATGTGGAGTTCCACGATCACATCAGTGATGCCGTCATCGTTTAGATCGCTGACCGCTGCGACCGAGGTTCCAAATTGCCCGCCAAACTTCGGGCCCTGCTCCATCTGGAATTGAGGATCATCGAGGGTGCGAATGACCGTAAGATTGACTCCGTTGACGAGCCAGACCTTGCCGACATTCTGGGGCGGACCGAAGCCGCCGTTCGAGTTATCGAAATCGCCGTCCTGGAAAGGTGCACCGACTGCGAGGTCAGGGTGACCATCGCCGTCGACGTCTCCCATCACCGCGATCGTATAACCGAAATGAGTCGTTGATGATTCAGGATCAGGATCGAGGAGGACCGTTGCATTTGCTTTAACAGCAACCGAAGCCAGGCCCAGAGTTACCCAGCCGCAAATCACAAGAGATAATGATCCAGAAGTCTGGATCCAGCCGTGGGAGAATTTGTTTTGGGTCGGGTCACTTTTCGCTCGTTCCGTCCTAACGAATAAAGGAGGTTACGCTTTATGCGCCGGAACGCCCCCAGACTACTGAGGCCGCAAATTATTTAGTAAGCATAATTTTCAATTTCGAGCATTTGTTTTTTTAATTCCTCGAATCCAATGACATATCTTCCTTTCGAACAGGTTTTATGGGCCCAGAAGAAAAGTCGCTCAATATTGCGCGTTTGTTTTTCCCCGACAGAGCAGTTGACGACCCTGGTCAGGTTGGCTAGAAGCGGCCACCAGCGAAATGTCTAAACCCTGCCTTGTCATCGGGATTACAGGCGGAATCGCCACCGGCAAATCGAGTTTCGCCCGCAGCTTGCATCAGCGGGTTGGCGGGAGGTTGTTCGACGCCGATAAGGCAGCGCGCGAATTGACGGACAGGGATCCCGAGACGCGGCAGGCTCTCCGGGCCGAATTTGGAGAGGCCATCATTTTCCAACTGGAGGGTTGAATCGGGCCGCGCTTCGAGGCATAATCTTTGCCGATACAACAAAAAAGCGCGCGCTCGAGCAAATCCTGCATCCGCGCATCCGGCGTCAGTGGGCTACTGAAGCGGAGACTAGCCGTCAAGGCGGCAAAATTTTCTAGCCGATATCCCGCTCCTTTATGAAACCGAAGGCGAAACCATTTGCGATCGAGTGGTGGTGGTTGCCTGCTCTGAACGAAATTCAGCAGGAACGACTGGTTGCCCGCTCGGCGCTCTCGCTGCCAGCGGACGCGCGCTCAATAATTGCTTCCCAAATGTCGCTCTCAGAAAAAATCTCCCGCGCCGATCATCGTCTGCTTGGAACAACGGGCCGCCAGTCGGTTTTGGAATCCCAAGCTGCGACTTTTGCCAGTTTTCTCACCACCCACTAATGGACGAAGGACCCAGTAACACCACCGTCACCGAACTGCCGCCGGAACCCGCGCCCGCCGTCGCGATCATGGAACCGCCGAGACGAAAGCCCAGCGCCGAGCCTCCCACCGCTGCGCCTCGAGGAAGTGCAGGAGATGTCTGCCGGCAGCGCTCCAGGAGTGGTTTGCCGCGGCTGAGGCGCGACTGCATCCGGGCCGAAATCGTCACCAACAGATTCTTGATCTGGTGCGCGCGGCGGTGGCGCGCGGACCAGAGCGTGATTACGAGCGGTTTCCTGGAGCGGCCTAACGACGGGCCAGCGATGTTGCGTTCGCCAGCGCCTTAATTTTCTTCCCCTGCCCGAAGACGTCGGCGTGCCTCATTTTCTCATCCGACAATTCGGCCTTCGCCCCGGACAGGCGCTTGAGGGCACGATCCGCGCCCCGCGCGAACGCGAAAGAGCATGATGCTCGATCGCATCCTCACGATCGAAAACCAGCCCGCCGATCAGTGGCGGGCGCCGACCGCCTTCGACAATCTCACGCCGCTCTTTCCGCAGGGCCGGATCATTCTGGAAAATAACTCGCCGGATTCTCCCTGCGTTCGCGCGGTCGATCTTCTGACCCCGCTCGGTCGCGGTCAGCGTGGGCTGATTGTCGCGCCGCCGCGGGTTGGAAAAACGATCCTGCTCAAACAGATCGCGAAAGCGATCCGGATGAATCATCCGAGATCGTCCTCGATCATCCTGCTGGTGGACGAGCGGCCCGAGGAAGTGACCGATCTGCAACGCGAAGTCGATTGTCAGATTTACAGTTCCACTTTCGATGAACCGCCGCACGCGCCATGTGCAGGTCGCGGAATTGGTGAACGAACGAGCGAAGCGCCTGGTAGAACAAAACCAGGACGTCGTCGTTCTCCTCGACAGCATTACTCGATTGGCGCGCGGTTATAATTCTCTCGTTAACCGGGCAAAGGCCGCACGATGTCGGGCGGCGTCGAGTCCAAGGCGCTGCTCAAGCCGAAGCGGTTTTTCGGCGCGGCCCGCAATGTCGAGGAAGGCGGCAGCCTAACGATTCTGGCGACGGCGTTGATCGAGACCGGCAGCCGGATGGATCGAGGTCATCTTTGAGGAATTCAAGGGCACGGGAAACATGGAACTGCATCTCGACCGTTCGTTGGTCGAGAAACGGCTTTATCCGGCAATCCATGTCGCTCAGTCCGGCACCCGGCGGGATGATTTGCTTTATCACCCGGAGGAGTGGGAACGAGTGCAGGCTCCTGCGCAAATCGATGACTGCACTGCCGCCGCTCGAGGCGATGGAGTGGTTAATCAAGAACCTGCACGCGACGAAGACGAACGCCGAGTTGCTGCTTGCTGGCCTACGGTGATCGCCTCTGATTCGCAGCTCGACGGCCCTTCTACCCGCAACTGGACAGGTTCCAGCGAATCGCGGTCGACACCGAGGCCGACAGTTTGCATTGCTATTTCGAAAAGCTTTGCCTGATCCAGCTGACCTTCAACGGCAAGCGATCTGCTGGTCGATCCATTGCGCTCCGGTCGACTTGCAGCCGCTCTGCAGTTGTGCTGGCGCAAAAGAGATCGTCCTTGCAGGGATGGATTTCGATCTGCGGCTTCTGCGCCGAACGCTTCGATCTGCCGGTCGGCGAAGTTTTCGATACCGTGATCGCGGCTCGGGTGCTTGGGCTGCGCGAATTCAGTTACGCCGCGTTGGTGCAGCAGTTCTTTGGCGTGACTCTTGCGAAGGGATCGCAGAAAGCCAACTGGGCGCGCCGGCCGCTTCCGCCGGCGATGGAAGCATACGCGAAGAACGACACCGCATTATCTTCTCCCGCTGGCGGAAACGATGGAGGAACAAATGCAGAGTCCTTGGTCGGATGGAATGGTTCCGACAATCATGCCAGCGCGCATGCTCGAGCTGACTTTGGTCACGCGTGAGCGCGATCCCGACGAAGCGTGGCGGATCGCCGGGAGCGGCGACGCTTTCCGCGCAAACCTGCGCAGTCTTGCGCGCGCTCTGGCATTGGCGCGACGCTGAAGCGCGGCTAGTCCGATCGACCCGCCGTTTCACATCTTGCAAAACAGCGTGCTGATCGAGGCGGCCAAGCAGATCGTGGCCGGGGAAACGCCTGAGTTTCGCCATTTTCTCCGAACGACGTCGTCACGGTTTTCTCGCCGCGGCGCGCGCGGAATGGAAGTGCCCGAATCGGAATGGCCTCAGCGCCCGCCGCGGCCAGTGCGAACGCGAACGCGCGGGATTTGATAAGAAGGTCGAAGGTTGCGAAAACGCCGCGATCAAAGGCTGAGGAACTGGCGATCGACCCTGCTTTCATTGCGCCGCGGAGCGTGCTCGAGGCGCATCGCTGCCGATCCGGTGCGGAGCGCGGACCCTGCTCGTCGCCCTGGCAGCGCGAGTTCCTAGGGGTTGTGATCGGCGGTGTGCTCTTAATCGAGACTCGAAAATCGAAATTTAACGAGCGGGCATCTCCTGGCATAAACCAATTGCGTCGCCTGCCGCTTCGCCGGAAATTGCAGTATCCGTCAGGGGCTATGGACTGAGGACTAACGAACCCCGCCAGGGCAGGAATGCAGCAACGGTAGTCTGATCCTCTTTGCCGTAGTCCTCTGGCGGACTTTTCGTTAGCGAACCGATGGCAATGAAAGTTCTGCGAACGAAAACCGCGCGCTTTGCGGACGTTGTCGAAAGCTGCGGGACGCCGCAGACCTACATGCTCTGGCAAGCTCCGGCCAAGGATCGCCACTTGCAGAGTGCGGTAAAGCAAACCCGTATCCTAACGATTCTGCATTCCGATGCCGGGACCGAGTTTGGCTGTGTCGGGCTCGTTGAACGCGCGCAGGCGATCTATCTTGAGTTCCCGAAATCCTTGAAGCGTTTCGCGGATCAACGGATCGTAGGGATCAAATGGGAGCTGGTAAAAAGCTAGAGAGCGCTTTGTCGGAGCGCAAAGGGCCCTCGCACGTTCAGAGCTTGAGCGCCGAGGAACAGCGCCGGTATTCACGGCACATTTTGATTCCGGAAATTGGTCGCGCCGGTCAGGGAGAAGCTGAAGGCCGCGCGCGTGCTGTGTTTGGGTGCGGGTGGTTTGGGATCTCCCGCCGCTTTGTATCTCGCAGCCGCCGGTGTCGGCACCATCGGGATTGTGGATGACGATCAGGTGGCACTTTCTAATCTTCAGCGCCAACTCCTGCACGGGACGGCGGACATCGGCCGGCCGAAAACAGAATCCGCCCGTGACCGTTTGCGGGAAATCAATCCGGACCTCGAAGTCCGCCTGCATCCTTGTCGATTTCAGAGCGCGAACGCCGAAGAGATTTTGCGCGATTACGACTTGATCGTCGACGGCACGGATAACTTTGCGACGCGTTATCTGTCGAATGACGTCGCGGTCTTTGCCGCGAAAGCCAAATGTTTACGGCTCGATTTTCGCTTCGACGGACAAACGACCGTCTTCGCGCCGCATCTTGGTGGTCCCTGTTACCGATGTCTCTTTCCAGAGCCTCCGCCGCCTGGGTCGGTCCCGAGTTGTGCCGAGGCCGGCGTGCTTGGCGTGCTTCCAGGGATTGTCGGAACGATGCAGGCGACCGAAGCCTTGAAACTGGTCCTCGGGATCGGCGATTCGTTAGTCGGCCGGTTGCTCCACTTCGACGCCCTGAAGATGAAATTTCGCGAGTTCAACGTGCAGAAAGATCCCGATTGTCCGGTCTGCGGCGATCACCCAACGATTACCCGGCCGATCGATTACGAAATGTTTGTCACGGTGCACCTGATCTTACCCGGGCGGCGCCGCAGGTTGAGGTGCGCGCGTTGCACGAACGCATGCAGTCAGGTCAGCCCTTTATCCTCCTCGATGTCCGCGAGCCGTTTGAATTTGAGGTCGCGCGAATTGAAGGCGCGAACCTGATCCCGTTAGGCGAGCTGCCGCAGCGCACGCACGAACTGGATAGGGAGGCGGAAATATTCGTTCTTTGTCATAGCGGGATGCGCAGTGAGCGCGCGGCGGAATTCTTGCGCGCGGCCGGGTTTGCCCGGGTGGCGAACGTAGCCGGCGGAATCGATGCGTGGTCGGAAGAAGTGGACCCGAATGTTCCGCGCTACTGAAGCATCTGAATTTCGAATTTCGAGTTTCGATTTTCGATTGAGAGCCCGACCGCGCACTGCCACTGCGAGGCTGCGTTACGGCTCGATTAACGCTTCAACGCTTCCACCATCGCGCGCCGCCGCGGCCGATCCACCGTGGCGATGGCTGGCGTTAGTGCTCCTTTTCTCGTTAGGCCTGATCGCGGGATGCAATCGCATGATTACTCCCCGGGAGGTGGAGTTGAGCAAACAGGGCGATGCCAAAGCTGGCGAAGGAAGTTTTGCCGAGGCGATCAATCTTTATGAAGCCGCGCTCGACGGCACTCCGGCTTCAGCCGACGTCCATTATAAGCTCGGCTTGATTTACGACGATAAGCTGAACGATCCGCTCAACGCCCTCCATCACTTTAAGCGCTTCCTCGCCCTCCAACCGAGTGGGAAGCGGGCCGAAGAAGTGAAGCGTTTCGCGAAACGCGATGAGCTTGCTCTTTCCACCAGTCTCGCCGGAGACTCGATGGTGCCCCGGTCCGAACTCGCTCGCCTAACGAATGAAAATCTGAACCTGCGCCAACAACTCGGCGAACGCTGGGCGGCGGAGAAACTGGCGCGCGCGGCCCAGAAAAATTCTCCCAAGCCAAAATCGTCGCCTAACGAACATGAAGAAAACAATAGTGGCCCGCGAAATTATACCGTGCAGCCGGGCGATACTTTGGCCTCAATTGCGCGCAAGTTTTATAAGAGCTCCAGCCCGCTGGCCGCGGATCATGGAAGCAAACTCCAAAACAATCTCGAAGCCCGGCGATCTCAAACCCGGACAAACGTTAGTGATTCCATAGCCGGCAAGAAAGAGCGGCGGTTGGCCGTAGCGCTCTTTGAGCCGCCGGGCTTTGAAAGCCTGGCCGTTGCTCCGCATCCGTTGCAGCCAAGCCCGGCCTCGCCCTTCGGGCTGCGTTGCGGGTTAGGGGAAACTGCCGTGCGCCGCAAGGCGCTCCGAGTGGCATGGTCCCGTGTGATCGCCGCGTTTAAGAGCTTCAGGCCAAATCCGCGCGGAGACTGCGCGAAGCGACGGCGCGATTTTAGGGCAGGAATAACGATCGATTTCGTTTATCTTTTTCAAGTCCTATGAAAGCGATGGAACGTATCGCGCCGGATGTCGGCTGGCAGCCGATCAGTTTTGTAAACGCCTACTTCATTGGGCATCCGCGGCGGTCCCTGGGCACTTGTCGATACCGGTCTGCCGGGGCGGGCCCGCAAATTATCGAGGCGGCCGAGGCGCGCTTCGGCTGGCGGCGCACGGCCCGGAAGCGATTTATTTGACGCATGGACATTTCGATCACGCCGGTTCTGCGCCGCAACTGGCAGAACACTGGGACGTTCCGATCTTCGCGCATCGGATGGAGTTGCCGTATCTCACCGGCGCGTCTAATTATCCGCCACCGGATCCGACAGTTGGCGGAGCGATGGCATTTCTTTCCCGTTTCATACCCCATCGCTCGCGCGACCTAACGAATTGGGTGCGGGAATTGCCGGAAGACACGCGCTTCCCGGTTTGCCGGAGTGGCGCTGGATCCCAACTCAGGCCATTCCCCGGTCACGTTTCTTTCTTTCGCCCGGCCGATCAGGTGCCTTGCGGGCGACGCCTTCGCGACCATGAACATGGATTCGTGGAGCGGCTTGATCAGTGGACGGAAGGAAGTCTCTCATGGCGGTGCGCCGTTCAACCTCGATTGGGGAATGACGCGCCAGTCGGTGCAGAGATTGGCGCAGTTGCGGCCGAGGGTGGTCGGGTGCGGGCATGGCATTCCGATGGGAGGCGAAGAATTGCCAGATCGTCTGGAAAATTTCGCGGCGCGGTTTCGTCCGCCGCCGGCGTGGACGCTATGTTGAGCGTGCGGCGGAGGTGACCGAAGCCGGAGTGGTCTGGTGTGCCGCCGGCGCCGTTTGATCCCGTGCCGCTGGCGACCGCGGGCGCGTTGGTCCTCGCCGGCATCGCCTTGGGCGCCGGTTACGTCGAAGAACAGCTCCGCGACTAACGAACTCCTGGCCTAACGACCAGGTTAGCCGCCGGGCCGGACCATCAAACGGCGGCGCGCTGGTGATTGGTTTCGGGTTGTTGGCGCCCGCGCGCCCGCGAGGTGCCGGTGGTGCGATTGTTGCCGCCGAAGCCAGTGTAGTTCGCGTTCGGGATCACGCCGCTGAATCCGGTGTAAACCGATCCGCCCGCGCGCCATTCACAGTTACGACTTTGCCATTGTTGATCGTTACCGTATTGGCGGCAATGATGGTGAAATTCTGTCCGCCGATGGTGACGTTATCGACGAACCGTGACTCGCCATCGGCGCTCGCGCCATAGAGCTTGAGGGTATCGTTAGCCGAAAGGGTGCCGCGACCGACGGTCAGAACGCCATTGGTGCCGAGGGCCCCGACCTTAACCACGTCGCCGCTGAGCAGGGCATTATTCAGTCCGCTCGCGTCACTGACGTTCACGGTGCCGTTGGCACCGTTATGGCGAATATCGACCAGTGCCTTTCGACGCCGTGACTGTGCCGTTGACATTGACGCTGCTCCCGCCGCTGCCGTTATGCGACAATGGTGATCTTGCCACCAGGACCCGGGGCGGCGGCGTCGCGGGGAGCGCAAGCAGCGACCAGTATTCCCGATGGTGATGGCCGTCCCGGAGCTGGATTTGTTACTCGTTAGGGTAACGTTCCCGCCTTTGGCGCTTCGGCGGAAGCCGGCGTGGTTGTGCTCGCGGAAGAGACTTCAACTTTGAATTCACCGTGATCGCGCCGGGGGTGGTGATATTTACCGTCCCGCCGTTACCAAGGATGCCAGGCTCACTGCCGAGGAACTCGCCACTGGTGGCGGTGACGTTACCGCCGAGCGTCACGTCTCCGTTAGAGGTGATGTTAATCGTGCCCCCGTTGCCGCCAGTGGTGAGGCGCTGTTAAAGCCGCCACCGTTTGCGGTGATGCTGGTGAGATCATTCATCGCGCCAATCGTCAGGCCGTTGTTCAACGTGAGATTCAATGATGCCGCCATTGCCGGCATTGTTATTGCCGGAGGCGTCACTCGCGTCGGCGCCGTTGGCGAAGAGCGCCGGATAAACAGGCCCAGTGCTGATGATCCCGCTCGCGGTCAGAGTGAACTCGAACGGGGTAATTCCAATGGTGCCATCGCTCGAGCCGCCGTTAGGCGAAATCGACGATGAGTTCTTCATAAAGAGGTTGCCGCCGATTTCGGTGGTGTTGGCCATCAGCCCAAAGGCGGCGGTGCCGGCGGAATTGTCGATGGTGACGTTGCCGACGGCAAGCCATGAGCGTCCCGGTGAGAATGCTTTGCGCGGTGATCGACCTTCCGGACATCACCAGCGGGCCGCCACCAACGATGGATCACCGGTCGCGGCGATGTTTCCGCCGACGGTAATATCGCCGTTGGTTGAAGTGATATCGCCGGCATCCGATGTGAGGTCGCCGGCAACTGAGATCCCGTTGGTTGCGCTGATGTCTCCACCCGCTTCGACAGTGCCATCGACGAGGAGTTGGTTTCCGACCGTAATGGTATCGTTCGCGTTAACCGACACGTTGTCGAAATCGAACGACGTTTCAGTGTTGGCGATCTTGGCAATCAACGAGCCACCGGTTGAAATCGAATTTGCGCTGACGAAGATGCTTGAGCCCGCTTCGTTAGACGCATCCTCCAGAATCTCGAAGGTTGCGTTCTGGTTGGCCCTGAGCTCGCCGAGATCGGATTCGAAATTAATCGCGCTCGACCCACCAATAGTGCCCCCGAGATTATTGATCTGAGCCAGGATTGTTCCGGCGCTAAAGCCAGTGCTACTGGAGATATCGATTAATGCGTCGCCGGCAATGTTGCCGCCCCCGAATCCGTTCCCCGAGTCCTGATTCAGGATCCGAAAGCTGGCTTCGCCGGCTATCGTTACGTTTCCGAAGGACCAGTCGATGCTTGCGCCGCTACTAAAGGAACCTCCCTGGTTGAAAATCGCGGAGTCGAGTGAGCTATCAGTCGATAGCGCCGAGACGATGCCCGAGATTCCACCGAACCCATCGACGCCTCCAATGGTTCCGCCGGGAGCTTGGTCGGCTTCATTGTGAATCCGGAAAACGATGTCGGAGTCAGCTTGGAAGGTGCCGGTTGGAACTTGAATCGAAATGGTGCCGCCCTCGGCGATGTTTCCGCCATTGGAGTTGAAGAGATTGAGAACTCGCGACGCCGGAAACGGTGAAGTTTCCGCCGGCATTGATGGAGATGGTTCCACCTTTATCGAGTTGGTTATTGTTCCTGAGTCGTTAGGCGAAGATCATTGCCAATGGTGATGTCGTTGCCGGCGATCATGAGGAAGTTGAGCCGTCGTCGGTTAACGCTCCGACCCCTGCCTGTGAGATCTCGAGCGAGCCATGGTCACGTTGATGTCGTGCTCAGCGGCGAGGGCGATGTTGCTCGACCCGGAGATGGGCGCGTCGAGACTGCAGGATCGGAATCGGAGCCGCGCGCGTAAATCGCGAGGTTGGGAATGTTCTCAAACGAGATGTTGGGATCGAGCATGATCGAGCCGTTTTGCGTCGCGAGGAGCAGGGAGTCCAAACCGTCAAACGTGAGCGCACCGCCCGGAAATCCGGAGGTTAGGTCGCCCACGCTGATCAATGCGAGACTGGTGGGATTGCCCTCGCCGATGATGATCTGCGGGTTTGCCGGTCAGGCTAAGGGCGGAAAACTTGAAGGCCGCGATGGGGGCGAAACCGAAGACCCGCTCAGGTTATCCAAGCCGATCAGGCCATCGAAAATAGACTGCGATCCAAATAGCCAGGTGGAAAGCGATCCGTCAGCGGCCTCGCCACGATAGATCTTGCCGTAGTCAGTCTGGTTGTTGGTGATGATGGAAGGGTCGGTGTTGATGGCGGTTCCACCGTCGAATCTGATACGGTGTTGAGGAAACAATCACAGATGGTTTCCCGAGCTTTGAGGAGGCGCTGGAGTCGAGGTCATCGTTGGCGTCGGCGTCACTGCAATCGCCGGCGTTGGCGTGGCGCGCAGATCGTTGGCGGCCTGATCAAGCACTCCAGTCGTAGTGGGATCGAGCAGGGTCACGGCGGTGCCGCTGCCGAAAATGACGAGATTGGTTTCAATCAGGCCGCCCTTGGCTTTCATCGCGGTCTGTGTCCCGATCTCATGGTCGATCAGTTTGTTGCTTGCGAGCGGCTTAAATTTTTTCACCAACGACGAAGTTTTCATCAGCCGTTTGACGTCGACATCGACCGGGTTGGGCAAGCTCTTGCTCGCCGGGTTCACGATCATCATCTGCCCCGCGTTCACCAGGACTGATTCGCCGACGCGATCGCCACGAAAGATTCGCCCCGTGCCTTCGAGAACGATGAATTTCGAATACGCATTGGGATGAGTATTCGAGCATCACGGTTGTTCCGGTGATCGCCGCCGTGATGGCCGCGGTGCTGATCTGTGCGCCGCCGGCGTCTTTCCGGGACGCGGAGAAGCATTGCGCCGCCGTCGAGCTGAAGATTGCGGGTGCCCTCACTGAAGCTAAAGATCGTGTTCGAACCCAGGCGGGCGAGGGTTTGGTCAGTGAAGGTGAGCTCGGCGCGCGAATCGACGCCGGTCCGAACCGCGGTTCCATCTTTCACCTGGTTCGCTCAGCGCTGCTGGCCGCGCAGGCGCCTGTCGCGGGAGCAACTTTACGTCCTTCACAATTTCGCTGACGCGCGCTTCTTTCAACTGGGCGGCATTCGCGGGGCCGAAGGAGAGGAGAAGGCAAGCCGCCAGCCAGAAGGCAGCACTGGTCCGAAATGGGGCTGAGGTCTTGCAGGAAAACAGTTCGCTGGCGCAGTTCCGACCGAGTTGTGGTTCTTCATGGTAATGTCCTGGTTTGGATGGATGTGCGTTTTCCTGACCCGCGTCCGGGGCCAACTGCATTCTGTCGGCCGCAGACTAGTTAACGCGACTAACGATCGGGAGTTTGGGGGATTTGGGGCCTGTTCGTCAAGCTTTCTCAAGCAGGATGCGGGCTACGCGGATGCGGGATGTGGGATGCGGGATGGGCGATTGAAGGCCCGGCCACGGTCCGCAACTGCGGCGCTGCGTCGTTACGATTTATCGAGTCTCGATTCTCGATTTGACGATGTAACGCCCCAATCATCGCCCAGCGGAGCGGTCGATCCAACTTGCCGCCTCGTCCAACGAATGAAGAGTGCCGTCGGGCCTAAAATCTCCAGCTGACGCTGATCCCGCCGCCAACGTTGAAGACTTCGTAATCGAAAACATCGTGATTGGATTGATTAGCCACGAAACTGGTCAAGGCACTTACGGTCAGCCAGTCACGGACGCGGTGAGTGGCGCCGAGGTTCAGAATTTCACTCAGGTCTGTGCGCCCGGCGGAGTCGTACGGTCTCACGACCGAGTGTCCGGAGGCGTTCAGGTAAAAGTTGCGGGTCAGACCGACCGAGTATCCCACGCAAGCGCCCAAATCGTTCCGCTGATCTTCGCTCGGGGTAGCATAAAGGCTGATGCTTGCGTCCGCTCCAACGGAAATCTGCTGGGCGCGGCCGATGACGAATGGGATCTCGGCGTTCAGCCCGAGACCAACGTTGGAGAAGAAATCGTTAAGTGGAATCGGTTGGGGTGAGCCGGTTGTAGTCGATGTTGGCCCGCAGGGCCATGTTGTGAAATCCCGGCATGTAGTAGGCGAGCCCGGCGACGGCATCGAAGCTGGCGAAATCAAGACCGCTGAAATCCTGGTAGTAAAAAAACTGCTGTCGCAGGGTAAACTCGCCGTAAAGAGGTGTTTTGGAATCGCGGCGCGTAGGTGATTCCCACTACCGGCGCGATGATCACATCGCTCATTCGATTGCGATCGACCAGCGCCACGTTCGAGGTGTAATAAATCGGGACGCTGGCTTCGAAGGTAAAGGGATCGTATTTTTCCACTCGCTTAAGGATGGCTTGTTCGCCAAGGTCGGTGTCGTTAGGGCTGACGACCGCGTAGTTTTGATCAACTCCCTCGGGGAGTAGCACTGACGCCGGGGGTGGTCGGCAGATTCTGGGCCTGGCTGCTCATCAGGCGCGCTCGTTCGACGTTACCCGTCTGCGCCAGCGTCGAGTCGGCCACGGCGACGACAAACAGGGCGACGGTCGGGAGGCAAAATGATTTCAGCGACTTCATGCGCGTCCGTTCTAGGGAAACGCAAACTCGCCCGTCAAGCCTTTACCCGGCAAAGCCGGTCGCGCGTGTGGCTTTAACCGAAGGGCAGATTGGCTTTGATGCGGTGCGTGTCGGTTTTGTCGACGACCGCAGATTTCGCCAGCTGACGCTTGCTCTTGGCGTTCTTGGCCGAAAGGAGATGCCGGCGTTTGGCATGCGAACGCAGCACCTTGCCGGTCCCGGTAATTTTGAATCGTTTCGAGACAGACTTTCTGGTCTTGCTGCGCGCAATCGACTTCGGCATAAGGCGCGGAAGATAATCGCGTCGCGCGAACTGACAACCCGTTTTCTGTTTACCGCCGATGGAATCCGCACATCATTCATCGATGGGAAATGCAGATCGTCCCCTTCCTCGGGTGGTGATAATCGGGGCCGGCTTTGGTGGACTGGAGGCGGCCAAGCATCTTGCCGGCGAGGCAGTGTATGTGACCGTGATCGACCGGACGAATTATCACCTCTTTCAGCCGTTGCTTTATCAAGTGGCGACGGCGCGCGCTTTCGCCGGCAGATATTGCCGCGCCCATCCGTGGAGTTTTGGGACAGGACAAAAACATGGAGGTGATCCTGGCCGAGGTGCGATCGATCGATACCGCGGCCCGGACAGTGCAAATCGATGAGCGGGCAATCCCGTATGATTATCTCGTCGTCGCCACCGGGGCGCGTCATTCCTACTTCGATCATCCCGAATGGGAGAAGCTCGCCCCGGGTTGAAGAGCCTGGAGGATGCGGTGGAAATTAGGCGCCGAATTTTGCTGGCGTTCGAATTTGCCGAGAAAACGACTGACCCGGAAGCACGCGCTGCCGCGATGAACTTCGTCGTCATCGGCGGCGGACCGACCGGGGTGGAAATGGCCGGGGCCATCGCCGAGATCGCGCGCGAAACTTTGGCCAAAGATTTTCGGCACATCGATCCCTTCAACTGCGCGGGTAATCCTGGTCGAGGGCGATAAGCGCGTCCTGTCCGCTTACCCTGAAGATTTATCGGCGAGCGCGTTGAAACAGCTGCAGGAGCTGGGGGTAGAAGTAATTACCGGGGTTCACGCCACCAACCTAACGGAGAAAGGACTGGAAGTGGCGGGAAAGTTTATTCCCTGTCGGGTGAAAATCTGGGCTGCGGGCAACGCCGCTTCCGCGATCGGGAAAACGTTAGGCGTGCCGATCGACAAGGCGGGAAGAGTGATCGTGCAACCCGACCTGACGATTCCAGGTCACCCGGAAGTGCAGGTAATCGGGGATCTGGCGAACCTTGCGGCGAAGGATGGGAAACCCCTGCCCGGCGTTTCCCCGGTGGCGATTCAGGAGGGACGCCACGCGGCCAAAAATATTTTGCACATGATCGAGGGGGCGAAGCCGCAGCGGTTTTACTATTGGGACAAGGGAAGCATGGCAACGATCGGCCGCAATCGGGCAGTGGCGGATTTGAATTTCATCCACTTCAGCGGGCTGCCGGCGTGGATCGCGTGGTTATTCGTGCACATCCTTTACCTGGTTGGCTTCCGCAACCGGCTCGCGGTCCTTCTCCAATGGGCCTGGGCCTATCTGACTTTAACAAGGGTGCGCGTCTCATCACGCGCAACTTCCAGGCCGAACAACGGCCCGTTGCCTAACGACTAAAGGATTCCGCCCGGCGTCGTTACCGATTCGAAATGCGCACGCGCCACGTTCTTCCCAACTTCCGAATCGCGGTTGTGGGCGCAGGTGCGATCGGCCTTTATTATGGCGGGAAACTGGCGCACTTCGGCCGGGAAGTGCATTTCCTTCTCCGCAGCGACTACCAGACCGTGCGCAAACGCGGGCTGCGGATCCGAAGCAAGAATGAAGAAATCCATGTCCCCAACGCCCTTGCCCACCGCTCCAGCGGGGAGATTGGTCCGTGTGACCTCGTGCTCGTGGCGGTCAAAACGACCTCCAATCCGGAGCTGCCTGCTCTTCTTCAGCCATTGTTAGGCGAAAAGACCATGCTGCTGACTTTGCAGAACGGACTCGGGAACGAAGAGTTTCTCGCCGGGCAGGTTGGAGTCGAGCGTGTCCTTGGCGGCCTATGTTACATTTCCCTCAATCGGACGGCACCGGGTGTGGTCGAACGTATCGATGCCGGCAGTCGCCTGGCGATCGGCGAATATCGCGGTTTTCCGCAGCCGCGGACCCACGAGATCGCGTGGGAATTCAAACGTTGCGGGGTGGTTTGCACGGTGGTGGCGGACCTGATCTTGGAACGCTGGCGCAAACTGGTTTGGAACATCCCTTTCAACGGTCTCTCGGTCGTGACTGGGCTCGATACCGCCGCGATCCTGGCTAACGATGGACTGCGGCTACTGACGATTGAGTTGATGGAAGAAACCATCGCCATCGCCAACGCCTGTGGGCAGAAACTGCCGACGGCGCTCGCGCTCGAAATGGTCAGGCGAACGCAGTCGATGGTGCCGTATAAGACTTCCACGTTGATCGACTATGAGGCAGGACGGCCACTCGAGATCGAAGCAATCTGGGGTGAGCCGTTGCGGCGCGGAGAGGAGGCTGGCGTTTCCGCGCCGCGGTTGCAGATGCTCCTTCGGCTTCTGCGGGCCCTCGACCGGCAGCGTTCGCAATGAAGCGACCTTCAATAACTGTTCACGACCGGCAACGCCGGTTAACGATCGATCGGGGTGATTTGCAGTCCTTCGCCGAACGCGCGCTCGATTGTTGCCGACGGCAAAAGACCTCCAGGTTGGCGGAGTTATCGGAGATCGATGTGATCGTGGTCTCTGATCGGCGAATGGCTCTACTTCATCGCCGGTTCATGGGAATCGATGGCCCAACTGACGTAATCACTTTTCAACACGGAGAAATTTTTCTGAGCGTGGAAACGGCGAAGCGGCAGGCGGCGAGGCTATCGAACTTCACTTCGCCATGAGCTGCGGCTTTATCTCGTGCATGGGCTGCTGCATCTCGCGGGATACGATGACCGTGAACCTGCGGCGCGGCGGCGGATGGAGCGAGTCCAGGCGAAAATTGTCGACCTGGCTGCGAGTTGATCGAGACGCGAAATCATTGCTTCACGTGGAGTGCGTGTTATCCTTTTCGTTATGCTTTGGCTGGAGCGTAAAGGAAGGCTTCGATTCCCGCCGGACGGGGCATGAAGCGCTTCGTGCCTTTTTCCTATGTCAATGTTTGCCGGAGATCCGCGGTGCTCTCGAAAGCCCGGCAATTACGGAGGAGACCAAGACCAGCGAGGCGATCGACCTGCCATGGAACGTGGAGTCGACATAACGACCCGGTAAACCTCATGAGTTACGTCACGATGGTGTTTCAGCGGGTCTTTGGTTATCCCAGGGAAAAGGCGGAATTGCACATGCTCGAGGTGCATCGCAACGGGCGTTCGATCCTGTGGAGCGGGTGCGCGAACGCGCCGAACTTTTTGTGCAGCAGTTACATGGCTATCTCCTGCTCGCGACGATCGAGCGGTCGCAATAAGATGGAAGTCTTCCGGCGCAACGGCTCACTCGAGATCACGGAGATTGATCCATTTCTCGCTGAGTTGTTGCGCCAGATCCCGACAAGCACAAACCCGGAATCGATTCCCGCTGCTGAAGAGCGGCTGCTTCAGTCCGCCCGCCGATCCCGCAGAAAAGGAATTCCGCGCCGAGTGGAGATTATACGTCGAGCCGGAGTTGCGCCGCATTTTTCAAAGCGCGACCGAGGTAGTGACGGACGATCTGCGCCAGCTCGAACAGGAAGAAAAGCCATTCGCGAATGTTTCACTCCGGATCCCGCACGAGCATGCGGACGCCTGGCTGAACACGCTCAACCAGGCGCGTCTGGCGATCGCCGCGAAATACGATTTCACCGAGGCGGAGTTGTCCGACCATTATCGCTCGCCGATTGGATCACGCCGCGATCTCAGTCTTTTTCCAGGTAAACTTCTACGGTTTCCTCCAGGAATTCATTCTCCGGGAGATGGACTGCAGTCCGCCAGGCTCGCCTAACGAGTAAAGCTATTTCCCGGGCTGGGGAGCGCCGTCCCCCGCCTGTTTGCGTTCGCGCACCATTTTCATCAGCCGTTCCTTAAGCGCGTCGGAGGACTTGGCGGGCCGCAGGCTGAGGGCAAACGCCTCATGCAGCCGATAGCATTCGGTGATGAAATCTTCCGCCTTCTGGCCGAACTTGGCCCGCGCCTCCTCGAATTCTCGGCTTTCGGCATCTTCCAGCGCGCCGATCACATAAAGTCGTGCCCGGTTCTGGAATTCTCTAAAGCTCATCTTTTAGTTCTTTAAGCCCGTCGTAGATCTTTTTCAGACCTAATTCGAGGCGGGTCTTGACTGTTCCCAATGGTGTATTCGTATGAGCGGCGATTTCGCGCTGACTCATGCCCCTAAAAATGCCAGGTCAATTGCCTGCTGCTGTGCCGGGGGCAGACCGCCAAGCACCTTTCGAATTAAACGTCGGGTGTCGGAAAATTGATCTCCTCCTCGGTGGCGTTGTGCACCCAGGCATCGGGCTGCTGCTCTGTTTCCTGCTGAAGTCGTTCTCCGGCACGGGCATACGCCTGCTTCTTGCGCAGCCCGTCGATCGCGCGACGGCGGGCAAGGGTGACCATCCAGCCGAGCGGTTTACCCTTTTGGGCGGAGAAATTCTTCGCCTGGTTCCACAGCTCCATGAAGATCTCCTGAAGCAAATCGTCTGCCTCGGCCTCATTATGCACGACCCGCAGAATGAGGGCCTTGATGATCCCGTTGTAGCGATCGTAGAGCTTCGACAGGGCCTCGGGATCTTCCCGCTGGATGCCTTCCATTAGCTCCAGATCGGTCGGTTCGCCCGGCTCGAGCGTGGCCGTTACAGCGGGTAAACGAGGGCCGGCTTCATCGGGATCGATGGACAGTGGGAGTTTGGAACGGCGGGGCATGGCTCGGCAAAAGACCGAAGATGTAAGGCGGGGCTGTTGCCGCCGTCCAATGGAATTCCCGCGCCCGGTGTGAAAAGGACCGTGAACAGAGGCGCCGTCGGCCAATCTTCGAGCTCTCTCGAACCCCAAATCACAATCTGCCGCTCATTTCTCGTCAGGCTCAGAAAGTCAGGATGACGTCCACGCCTGCGGTCACCATATCCCTGTCGGATGAATCATTAAATGGCCTGGTCCCATTGAGCGAGCGATCGTAACGCAGTTCCGGCCGAATCTTCAGACCGGTCAACGGTTTCGGGACCGGCGGCGTAAAGGTGATCCCGGCCGTGATCGCGCCATACGTGGTGCGGCCGCCAAAAGTCGTCCGCGGATCAAAGACAGTGTCGTCCCCGCGCTCAAAATGAATGAAGTCATTGTTGGATGCGAATTGGGCAACGAAGAACTCATCGTTATCCCGCCAGACTTCGCCGCGGATACCGATGGTGCAGCAATCGCTGAGCTTGTAAGTCAGGATACTGGGCAATCCCGTATCCCGAGGCGTCGAATGCCTCTTCATAGGCGTAGTTAAGATCGGTGATCGAAGTCAGCCGGTCAGTGATCTTCCAAGTGGTGACGATATCGCTGAGGTAGCGATAGTTATGGTTATCGCGCGGGTTTTCCGGGCCGACGTGAGTCATGGCTGCACACATCACTTTTCCTTTGCAGCAATTGCAGCGTAACTCCTCCATAAAACGAAACCGAGTCGTTGTTATCATCGGTCCCGATATTCACTCCTCGGTCGATCCCGGCAATGACGTCGCAGCATTCAGTCGCGTGCAGTGTGGCGAGGCCGCCGAGGCCGTAGAAAGGGCTGCCGAAGTTAAAAATGTAGGTGCGCGAATAAAAAGTGTTCATTCGTGGGTCAGTCATATCCGCACCTTCGCAGGTCGAGAATTTTCCCAGTTTTAGGTCCAACCCGCCGCCGGTGCCAGCTGATTGGTAAATGCGCGTTCACCCACAACTCCGGGATGTCGGGCTGCACTCGTTGGTTAGTCGCAAGATCAAAGAAGACCGGTCGTTTTCAAATAGCGCGCATCGCTGCCGTAGAGAACTGGGCTCGAAAAGCCCAGTCGAAATGATCGGTCGTGGGATCGAAACCGCGGTCCGCCGTGAGGACGAATTGATTCAGGAGCGGCTCGTTCGAACGATCGTCGAGCAGGCGACCAAAATTCTGATTGTCGTCAGGCGAATCAAAATTCGCGGTGATTCCGGCGTCAACCCAGCCATAAAGGTGGAATCCTGGTTGCGGCATCGTCATGCCTCCCATGGGCATGTTCCTTTCCATCGGTTTCTCTTCCATCGTCGGCATCGAAGAGGGTTCGCCCGCCCAGGTCAGAGGGACCAGGATTCCGCCAATGAAAATGGAGACAAACAGGCTATTTCGCTTTCATAGCCTGCGCTTATAAAAACATAAGCGGATACTCGGGCAAGCGAACTTTTCGAAAAAGAAAGCTTCGCGCTCTGTTCGGACCAGCTTTCCTCGTTAGGCGAGGAGAATTTCCAACTGGCGCTCAGCCAGAAGCGCAAACCGTAAGCGCTCGCAACCTTCGACCGCTGACGGATAACCAGCCTAGCGCCCGTTGTCGCTCAACGAGCGACCGGCGAAATGCATGATCTCGAGAATGTCGCCACGAAGCCGCAGGAAATTCTCGCTGCTTCGGTCGCGCGGCCGCTCCATATCCACCGGGATGATTCTGTTCGATGCGCCCCGGCCGCGGAGTCATGATCACGATGCGATCGCTCATGTAGATCGCTTCGTCGATGTCATGAGTCACGAGCAACATGGTCGTGCCGATGCGTCTCGCCAGATGCGCAGGACCTCGTCCTGCATCCGCATGCGGGTAAAGGCATCGAGCGCGCCGAGCGGTTCATCAAGCAGAAGGACCTTCGGATGATTGATCATCGCCCGTGCCAGCGCGACGCGTTGCGCCATGCCACCGGAGAGATGATGCGGAAAATGCGTTCGCGAATGTTTCCAATCCAACCAGACGCATGAATTCATCGACCTCGTGTCGCTGTCTGGGCGAGAACTCCGCGTGCCACCAAGCCCGGCTTCGATGTTGCGGCGCACCGTTAACCAGGGGAAAAGATTTGGATCCTGAAAACCAAACCGCGTTCGGCGCTCGGTTCAGTGATGGACTCATTACCGACGAGAAGATCGCCTTCGGAAGGAAGAGATCAGGCCGGCGATCATCCGTAAGAGGGTGGACTTTACCGCACCCACTCGGTCCGACGAGCGAAACCAGTTCACCCGCCGAAACCAGGAGCGAAACTTTGTCCAGGGCGAGCGCGTCACCGCCGGCGCCATTCCAGCGCGGGGAAGTATTTGCTGACTTGCCTAACTCGCAGCGACGAGGCCTCGGTCACCGCGGGTTCGCGATCTGCCGTTACCATTTGATGACGCCCTTTTGCCAAACCAGCATCCGGTCGCGGACTTTGAAGAGCACGGTCATGATGGTTGAGAAAAACGCGGCCATGATGACGAGGGCACCGTAAACCTTTGCCATACTCAGCCCAGCCCTGCGCCCAGCTCACATACCAGCCCAGGCCTGATTTCACGCCCACGTTTTCGGCGACCACCAGGGTAAGAAACGAAGCGCCCAGGCCCATGAAGAGACCAATGAAAATATTCGGCAGCGCCGCCGGGATCGCGACCCGGAAGATGAGATAGAAGCGATTTGCTCCCAAGGTGCGCGCCACATCCAGATAGGAGGCGCGCGTGTTCGAGATGCCCGAAGCAGTGAGCATCGTGACCGGGAACCAGACCGCGAGCGCAATCAAACCAATGGCGGACATCAGGGCGGAAGGCGCAATGACCATGGCCAACGGAATCCAGGCGGTAGCCGGAATCGGGCCGATGACTTTGAGCAGTGGCATGCCCCAGTAACGCGCATGAGGGAACCAGCCAATCGTGACCCCGGTGATCAGAGCAATGGCTGTCCCCAAAGCGTAACCGCTCATCAACAGGACCAACGAATGCCAGGTGGAATCGAAAAGGAGTTCATAATCACTGACCATGCTACCCAGCACGCCTTCCGGACCCGGAAATAGGGTAACGGCAGAAGACCAAGACACGTCGTGATAAGTTCCCAAACGCCAAGGGTGAGCGTGGCTACCCCAAAAATCGGGCACATCCGGCGCATCTTGGTGCGCAGCTGGGGAACAAATGGATAGAGCGCCGCCAGCAAAAGCCCCACGCTGAGGATAACAAAGAGAAGCCACTGATAATAGTTGCTCGTCAGGACGATTTCCTTCTTCGGAACAAAGAAATGGATCGCGAGCGCGATGCCTGCTCCGACAGGAATCGCGAGAAAGGTTTGCGGTCTCGGCTTTAGAACCGGTAGCGGTAGCCTCGATCGTTTCGGCGTTTTCGGAGGGCCGCCGTTCGGGCAGGAGGCCGGTTGTGGTCGCAGATTCTTCAAGAGCAGCACTCATTTATTGTCGGCAATCGCCGCCTTTGTCAGGCAGGGCGCGTCCGGATCTGCCAGGTTAGGCGCAGCCTGGTCCGGCTGATCGAACATCTTCCTTCGGCAGCATGAATCTTCGGTATCCTTTGTTATCAAGGCTGCGTAGAGACGAAATATCATCGTTAGGGGATCGATCTGTCCGCCGGGGACCTTTCTCCACATTAACGGTCTTGATCCATTCATCGGTCACTCCCATCAAGATGTTGGAAAGCCTTTTTCGCCAGAGCGTCCGTGTCAGGTGTGTCGGCGCGAAGCATCTTCGCTGCCTCGTCATCTCCTTGGCCGCGGTGTAGAGCGTCCGCTCGGCGCTCGGAGACAGACGGGATTTACTTCAGCGCGCCCGGATTGCGACCGTGTTCAGCTCCACGGTCGATGCGAGATATTTCTTTCCACTGCCAGCTGCGGCGGCAGCCTTCGGATTCTGCCTGCACCCAGTACAGCCCTCGCAAAGATTGCGCGGTTGCCCGGGCTGCCGTAGTCGGGATTGGCATCGATCCATTTCCCATTCGCGATCACTTCGCAGCAATACTCGCTCGCGTAAGCGCTCGTCCGTCGCCTCATCCATGCCTTCAACATTTCTCGCAATGCCTTCGGCGATCAGCAAGCTGCCGATCGGTTCCGCGTTTGCGACGGCATCAACTTCACCCCTTCTTCAATGCCAACCCAAGTTCCCCGCGGGATAAACCTTCCAGGTAATTTCAGTGCTCGCATCCACTCCGTGTGTGCCGAAGACACGGTTGGCGAAAACGAATGGCGGCGTGCCCATCCCGGGAACCCCGATGCGCTTGCCCTTCAAATCCTGGATTTTGTGAATCGGACTATCCACGCCGGTCTGCACCCGGAGACATCCAGTATGCACTCCCCCAAGAAATCGCACGTCGAGGCCTTGCTCGATGGGTTTGAGAAAATACATCACCAAGTGGTGGGTGATGTCGTAGCTGCCGAGGGCAAGGTTGTCCTTGTAGTTGGCCCAGCTGCATTCCACCAACTCAGGCTCGAGGCCTTCATCCTTGAAGAAGCCTTTCTCGTAGGCGGTGTAGATCGGCGCCTCACAAGTGAGACCGATGAAGCCGATCTTCACATGCTTGGAGTTAACGACTTTGGTCGAAGATTTTTTGCTGCAACCCGTGGCAAGCAACGATGCATAAACCGGCGGCGACGAATAGGTTTCTTGAGTTCATAGTTAGGCGACGGTTGAAGGTTTCAAGAATAGACCAATAAGTAATTGTTTTAGAAGGAAAATCTCGCGTTCCGCCGCCCTTTTTTCCGCCCCAAAAAGAGTGAAAACTGGTCGCCGGCGCCCGGCTCGGGAATTACCTCGGCGACACCAGCCAATTTCATCGGGCTCATTCCGAGCAAAAAGCTGGCCATCCTGAGAGATGAGATTGACCGGATTATCTTCCTGCGAAGCAATCCGGAGCCGGGTCTCGACTCGAACTGGCTGCTTCCCTTCAGGTGTCGATTGCGCGATTGCGTTTCCCGACCACGGCGCGCTTTCAATTCGAGAAGCGATGACTCACGATCCTCTCGAAGTTCGCCACCTCCGTTATTTCCTCGCCGTGGCTGAGGCCGGCAGTTTCAGCCGGGCGGCCGATCGGCTGGGGGTGTCTCAGCCGAACATCTCCCAGCAGATGCGTGACTTGGAGACGGTCCTGCGTGTGGATCTGTTTCAGCGCCGCGGGAAACGAATTCTGCTCACCTCGGCCGGCAATATCTTTCTACAGCACGCGCGGTCGATTCTGCGGCAGATCGAAAATTTTCTCGAAGAACTCACGCAGGCGCCCGGAGAAATGCGGGGCGCGCTCCACGTCGGGTCGTCCCGATCCTGAATGTTCCGCTCATTCCCGAGCTCGTGGGCGCGTTTGCCAGTACCCATCCCGGCGTGAACCTGACCGTTGAAGAGATTTCCTCGACGGAAATTGAAAACCGCGATCGAAGAAGGCCGAATGGATGTCGGCCTTGGTTTTCTCACCCGGCATTCACCCAATCTTCACTACGAACACCTGGGTGACGATCAATTCGCGCTCATCGTCCACCGCAGCCACCCTGGGCCAAGCGTCGAATGATCTCCGTTGCCGACCTGCATCGGGAACGCATCGTTCAATTGCCGGACTCATTCGTTATGCGCCGGATGACTGACGCCATTTGCCGGGAACATCAGGTGCGCCCGCGAACAATAGTGCCGAGATCAACGCGATCGAACCCCTGCTTCGTTCGCTCGCTCCGCTGAACGCCGGGGCGTTGATGCCAGGGATCGTTTTGCGGGAAAACAGCGACCTCACCGCCATCCGGTTAAAGGGCAAACATCTCGCGGCCGAGATTGGCCTCCTGCGGCTGATTGATTCCGGCACCAACAATATGGTGGCCGACTTCACCAAGCTCGCTCCTCGGGCGACGGTGCCGGCGTTGATCCAACACCGCGCACGGCTGGGCGTCGTTAAGTTTTTCGTTAGGCCACGGATCACCGATCCGATTACCGCACCCGCGCCCACGTCAGCGACTTCGCTGCCACTCCCGGAAAATAAGGGGCGAGGGCGTGCGCGAAATTGGCCACGGTGAGGGTTTGCAAACCAGATCCGACCCGGGCCGGTGAGCGCGGCGAGGAAGATTCCGTCGCCGCCGAAGAGCATGTTGCGGATGCCGCGGATCCGGGTGATCTCCGAAGCGGACGCCGCCGGAGAACATCCCGACATGGCCGGGATGGACGCGCAGGGTTTCGTTAGGCGCAAGATCGTAGGTCACGATTTCGCCCGCCTGAGCTCGATGAAGGCCTCGCATTGGCCACTGAGTTTTGGAGGAGGAAACCATCGCCGCCGAAAATGCCTGCGCCTAACGACTGTTGGAACCCGACGCTCAATCCCACGCCCGGGGTGGCGCAAAGAAAACCATGCCGATGAATGAGATAACTTTCACCCGCCTTCACCTCGAGCGGGATGATGTGCCCGGGCAGCTTGGTCGCAAAGGCCACCGTCCCAGCGCTTCCTCGGGCACGGCATTTCCGGTCATGAAAGGGAACCGCCGCCGACCACCCGCTTGAACGTGCCTAACAATCCCGCTGCCGCCGCCCATCTGCGTCGTGGTCGTAAGATCGATCGTGCTCGTCATCCAGGAAAGCTCGCCCGAGACCGCAATGATGCTTTCTTCGGCTGCCAAGCTGGATTTCCAGCACCGGCATGGTGCTGCCAATAATCTCGTGTTGCATGAGCCGACTTATCTGCTGAATGCACTAAACTTCAATCCCGACGGCGCCCGTCTAAGCGCTCGCTTTCCGTCCCTTTCCCAGACAGCTTCCAAACTCATGGCAAGATTTCGCCGCGATTTATCAACGCGGCGATCTCACTCATCCGCGTGCGGACGACTTCGTTCCCGCCGCCGGCGAGATCGTTCGTTATGCACCGGAAACCGGCATCGATTCGGAAAAGATCGACCATTTCTGGATCACCATTCGCGCCGGTGACGTCGGCTTGGTTTCAGATCCTCGATTAGCACGAGATCGCTGAAACATTTCGCAGACGGATTCGATCCGCGCATGCAGCGGGCGATCTTGCCTGGGACCTGGGAGAAGTTGCCGCCCAGCGGTCTGTCGCGAGTGCGTGGTTTGAATTACACCTTGTGCTCCAGCTGAAAACGCCGCTGACTTATGAGGTGATGGAGCGCCGCGCGCTGGAGAATCTCTCGGCGAAATGTCGTGTCGCGCAATTTTTCTCGAAGTCTGGGGCGCATTTTATTTGCGTGGCGGAGCTTGAATTCACCAAATCACAGCTGGCGGGCGAGTTGCAGTCTGCGCACGGGAGACGTCGGGCGACGTTATGATTCGTTTATTTTACCGCGAAAATTCCACATCGAGATGCTGCTCTTCGGAAGTATTGCGGCCAGGTTTGAGTGGAGCAGGCGAAGACCATTGAGCACCACCGCGACGGTGCTTGCCTTCATGGCTGACCACGCCGAGCTGAAAGCCTGATCCTTTGCGCGAGCGCGAGTGTGATCAGGAAAGCCACCATGCCTAACGACATCGACCAGGTTCTGCCGGATACGCGCCGCGCCTTCCGGTTTAGTTGCAGCGCCGCGGGGACATTCTCGATCCGGTCGTGCATGAGAATAACGTCCGCTTGTGCGAGGGCGTCAGATCCGCGGGCACCCATCCCCAGTCCGACATCGGCGGCGATCAGGCTGGGTGCATCGTTAATGCCGTCGCCCACCATTGCCACTTTGTGGACCGCAGCCTGCCAGCGGCGAATCCATTCCAGCTTCTCGTTAGGCGAGATCGGCATGCACTTCCTCAATCCCTGCCTGGCGCGCGATCACTTCCGCGACCCGGGTGCGATCGCCGGAGATGAGGGACCACTTTTTTCTCCCGAGGTTCTGCATCCCGCGACCACGTCTTTTGTCGCCGAACGCAATTCGTCCCGCAGCCGAATGACTCCCAGCGGTCGACCGCGCGCCACCCACACTCGGCATCGGTGCTCTCGCCATCTGATTTTCGGTCGCTCGGCCTCGAGGCGACGAATTTCCTGCTTCCGACCAAAACCCTTAGCAATACGTAACTGAACGGAAGTAATACC
>ERZ1370068.4421-contig-3497_pt1 | contig 49839 bp, 56 predicted proteins | sample MGYA00561227_ERZ1370068 | MGnify/ENA primary metagenome ERZ1370068 (study PRJEB38410, sample SAMEA6850437) | metagenome | study: Metagenomic assessment of the ecological functions of the soil: analysis of the soil microbiota associated with the... | reverse complement strand
AGAGGTGATGTCCACGAGGCGGAGAAAGCCGTCCCAGATTCCCGCGCGCCGGATCACGCTCGAGGCTTGAGCCATGCAGCAGCGCCCCCGCGGCCGGAGCGGCGTCGATGGAGGAGACGTGGATGGATCGGCCATTCGCAGCGCGGCGCCGCCGCGCCGCGCCACGTGGAGGTCCCTCGGTCAGCGGCTGGAAGACGACGCTGGCGGTAGCCACCCTGTCTTCCTCGAGGGCGACGAGGGTGGCCCAGAAGGAACGCCGGCCACGAAGTTCCGCGTGCCGTCGATGGGATCCACGATGAAGCGACGGCCATCCGGCCCTCGCGCCCGCCGGTCTCCTCCCCAGCCAACCGAATCGGGAAGGCGCCGCCCAGCACGCGAGCGATGGCGGCTTCCGCCTCGCGATCGGCCCGGTCACCGGCGAGCCGTCGCCTCTGATCGAGACGGCGAAGCCTCGCGTGAGCGCGCTCGCGCGCGATGGCGCCCCCGCGCGCGCCGCCTCGACCATGACGTCCAGGACCCGGTCCACCGCGACATTCTATCGCCCGTGCGGGAATCGGGCCGGCAAGGCGTGACTGCGCCCCGCGAGGGAGGACAAACCCCCGCACGGAGGACTAAATCATGGACGCCGTCAGGCTCGTCAAGGACTCGAGCCACTCACGAGGTCGAGCGGCGCGCGCGCCACGCTGAGCGGCCGGGCTTCCGGATCTCGGAGCTCCAGGATCTCGCGCACCCAGCAGGTTCCCGGGCATTCGACACGCATGTCCAGGACACCTTCTACGTGCTGAGGGCCGCTCCGCCTCTTCCTGCGTGCGGATCCCAAGGAAGAGGTCCGGCTCACCCCGGGCGAGACCTATTCCGTCCGACTGGGACGAGCGCACCTCGTCACCAATGGCGGCGAGGCTCGGCCACCTTCTCGTGCTCCAGGGTATCGGCGAGGGTACGACTCGTTCCGCTTCGTCCTGAACACCCGCGTCAGCGGGTGGGCTTGTGGAAGCTCGTCACCGCCTGCTTCGCCGATCTTCTTCCCCATCGCCGAGCCGACCTCCGGTCGAATTGCGGTAGTGCACCCCGTCGAGGATGCGCGCGCCAGGGCGACCTCCTGCGTGAAGTCGCTGACGCTCGTCCACGTGCGCACGGCGCCGCCCGCCGGTCGAGCTGGCCGAGCTGCAGAGTCGGCGTCGGGCCCGCGCCGATCTCGGCCTCGAGCACGGCGCCGAGCGAGGCGGACACGATGCAGTGGGCGCACGGATACTCGGGGTGCATCGGCGTGTCGATGAAGGGCGTCCAGCCCGGATCGCGATCCGGTGGCATCGTTGCCGTCGAGGTCCCCGTTGCGGATGGCGGTGACCGGGCGCCAGAGGTTGTAGGTGTACTTGGCGTCGAAGACGGCGATGAGCCCGTCGTCCATGGCCATCGCCGCCACCGCGAGCAGGCGCGCGTTGTCGGTGACGTCGCGCGCCGGGCGCGGTCGCGACCGAGCGCGCGACCGGCCAGTAGACGGCCGGGGCCGTCGCCTCCCAGAACTCGCGCGATGGCGGTTTGCTCCGGCGTGCGCTGGGTGCTGTTCTTCGAGCCGAGCGCCTTGATCTCGTTGTAGTCGCGCGCCCACGCGTCACTGGTCAGGCTGGGCGGCGGGCCGGGCGGAACTGGTCGCCGCGGGCCATCACCCAGGGTCGGCGCTTGCCCCAGTGGGGCACCGCCGGGCATCGCCGTCGGCACGTAGACGCCGGCGGTCGTACGCGGGCGATACAGCGTCGGGGCGACCATCCCATCGTCGGCGCACGATGCCACGATGGCGTTCGCCGCCTGCTCTCCGACCGCGATGCCGCTGGTCTTGGCGGAGCCGTCGGGGATCGGCGCCAGCAGCGCCTGATAGTCGGCGTCGATGGCCGCCTGCTGCGCCGGCATGAGCTTCGACAGCGCGGTCCGCGTCGCCGCCGCGACCGCGGCGTCCACCGAGGCGCCCGGCGCCGGCGTCATCTTCGCGCGATACGCGGGATAGCGCCCGGTGATGGCGTTGACCGCCTCGAATACCGAGACCTGGACGATGGCCATCATCCGGACCGCGATCGGCGTGACGGATGCCGGGACGCTGATGTCGGCGGCCTTGGTGTTTGTGTCGGTAACCACATCCGCCCGCCGCGCGCCCGACGCGCCGGCGAGAAACCGACAAGGCCAGGGCCCAGATAGCTGCGGTCGCGCGCCAATGATTCTTGGTCACGATCGGTCCCCTGAACGCGAGTATAGCCGGGTCCGACATCGAGGGGCGATCCGGCGGAAGTGTCTCAGTTGAGACACTAAGCGGGCGGGCTAGCCGAGCGCGAGGTGGCCCGGCACCGCCAGCGCGGCGAAGAGGAGACCGGGCAGCAGGCGTCCTCGCCTCGTCGTACCAGCGCCTCGTGCGGGCGAGATTCAGCACGTCCCCAGCAACCCCGCCCGTCGTAGCCACCGGAATATTCAGCACGGAGTCGCAGCCCAGCGAGGCGGATGAGGTGCGCGGTCGAAGGCCACACTGCGGAGGATCGCTGTCCGCGGTGGCAGCCGATATACGGCCGCCGCTTCCCAGCAGTCCGGCGCGACCGAGGCCGGCCCGCTGGACGGCTTGCGCCCTCGCCCACCGGATACGCGGCCGGCTGATTGGTGTAGTACCGCTCGGACTGCGCGAGTCGGGATAGATAGCGGAGCACGGTGAAGAGCCGGTGGCCGATCACGGCGCCCAGCGCCCGGTCCAGCGCGGCCCACAGCGGCGCGGGCTGGCCCGGCTGGGCGAGCGCCGCCGCCACCGCTTGGAGATGCGGAGGATGTCGATACGCGGGGGCGCGGACATCACGCGGCCTCCGGCGCCGAGTGGCGGGTATTCGCTCGGGGACCAGCCCATAGGGCCGGACGCGCAGCACCACCGATGAGGCTGGCCCCGATGAGGAACTCACGCACCGCCGCCACCTGCACCGGGCTTGAGACCGGGCAGGCCGCCGGTGAGGAAGCGCGTGGACTCCAGGAAGAACACCACCAGGAAGGCGCCCAGCACCGCGCCGCATTGTTGCCGGTCCCGCCGGCGGTGAGCGCGAGCACGATGTAGATCGAGATGAGCGGCACGAAGCCCTCCGGGGCGATGTAGGACGTGTAGTGGCCGCAGAGCGCGCCCGCCAGCCCCAGCACGGCGGCGCTCACCGCGAAGGCCTCCACCTTGAAGGCGATCACCGGCTTGCCGGCGACGGCGGCCACCTGGTCGTCGTCGCGGATGGCGCGGAGCAGCACGCCCGTAGGGTGAGTGGCGCACGCGCTGCGAGCGCGAGCGAACACCACCAGCACCGCCGCGCGCCACGATCACGAGGAAGATAAGGTTGAAGCGCCGGCGGGACTCACCCGCCCGCGCCAGGGGCCGGGGATGCCCGGAGATGCCGTCGGTGCCGTTGGTGAGCCAGATCTCGTTGCTGGCCACGATGCGGACCGACCTCGGAGAAGCCGAGGCGTGATGATGGCCAGGTAGTCGCCGCGAAGCCGCGCGCGTGACCAGCGCCATCGAGCGACGCCGGCCGCCGCGGTGAGGAGCATGGCGGCGAGGAGACCTGCCCGCATGGGCCAGCCGCCGCCTTCTTGGTCAGGAGCGCCGAGACATAGGCGCCCACCGCGTAGAAGCCCGACCAGCCCGAGATTGATCATCCCCGTCATGCCCCGACACGAGGTTGAGGCCGAGGGCGAGGAGGGCGTAGAGCCCGGCGAAGGTCGCCATCGCGATAGAGGTAGTTCTCCATGTCAGAAGGCCCGCTCGCCCAGGATGCCGCGCGGCCGCACGGTGAGCACGAGCAGGATGGCGACGAAGCCCACCGCGGTGCGGTAGGCGGGCGCCAGCGACAGCAGCGAGAGCTCCTCCGCCACGCCGATGGCCAGCGCGCCCACCACCGCGCCGGGATGCTGCCCAGCCCGCCCACCACCGCGGCGGCGAAGACGGAGAGGATGACGCGGAAGCCGGTGAGCGGATCGATGCTGGTGTCCAGCCCCGAGGAGCATGCCGCCGATGCCGGCCAGGCCCATGCCCACGAAGTTCACGAGGCGGGCCACCATCTCGGCGTTGATGCCCTTGATGCCGGCCAGGGTCGGGTTGTCGGCCACCGCGCGCATGGCCTTGCCGGTGCGGGTGAAGGCGAGGAAGAGGAAAACGCGCCCCATGGCCACCACCGCGATGACGAGGTTCTCCACCTGCTGCGGTCCGATGCGGAGTCCCGCCCACTGCCAGTCGCGGCGGAGGGGAAGGGCGTAGCCGCGGAGGTCATTGCCCCAGATGAAGCGGATGACGTTCTCCAGGGCAATGGTGAGCGCCACCGCGGCGATGGCGGCGGTGAGCGCACCCCGAGGGCGCAGGGGCTTGAGCACGACCTCGTCGTTGATCACGCCCGCCACCCCCGCCACCAGGAAGGCCACGCCCACCGCGGCCCAGGCGGGGAAACCGCCGGCGGTGATTGGCGACATAGCCGGCGAAGGCGCCGATGGTGGCGTGGGACGCCACCGTGAAGTTGGGGAAGCGGAGCACCGCGTAGATCGCGGTGAAGCCGATGGCCGGCACCGCCAGGATGGTGCCGGCCACCAGGCCGTTGACCAGGAGCTGCGCGACCTCGGTCACGCGCTCAGAGGAGCTTGATCAGCTTGAAGGCGCCCTTCTCGGCCACGTCGTAGCGGATCTTGCAGTCGATGATGTCGCCGGTCTCGGTGAAGTCGCAGGGCCCACTGGCGCCCTCGTAGTTGATCTCCTTGCCCTGAGCCAGGAGCTTGAGCCCTTCGACGGCGCTGTCCACCTTCACGCCGCCACCCTGCGAGATCTTCCGGACATTGTCCTTGATGGCGGTGCCGGTGGCCTCCCCTTGGCCTTCGCGATGGCGAGAATGACCAGGCTCGCGTGATCGTGGCACTGGCAGGAGTAGGGATCGAGGTCGGCGGCGCCCAGGAACTTGGCGAGTCGCTTGTAGCCGGCCGAGTCCACCGCCGGCGAGGGGGTGGCGGTGTAAGTGCCGTCCGTTACCTCGGCGGGCACCGAGTCCAGGAGCTTCTGGTTCACCGCATAGCCCTGAGCGATCTTGGCCCCGGCATAGCCGGCCTTGAAGAGCTCCTGAGCACCACCGTGGTGTCGGGGGTATAGCCGTTGAGATAGATCATGTCCGGCTTGGCCCGCAGCGCCTGATCGATCTCGGAGCGGAAGGTGGTCTTGTCCTTGTCGTAGATGACGCCGCCCACCAGCTCCGAGCCGCCCTTGGGCAGGATCTCGGACAGGCGCTTCTGGGACGGCGCGGGCGAAGGGCGTCTGCGCGGCGAGGACGAACACGCGCTTGGACTTGAGCGAGAGCGATGAACTCGCCCAGCTTGCCGATCTGGAGCTGGGTGTTCGGCTGGGTGCGGACGAGATAGCCCAGGTGCGGGAGCTGGGTGATGGTGTCCGACCCCGACACCGTGGTGAGGAAGGTCTTGGACTCCCAGCACAGCGGCGCCACCGCGGTGGTGACGGCGGAGGCCCAGGTGCCCATGATGGCGGCGACCTTGTCCACGTCGACGAGCTTGCGCGGCGCGGACCGCGGCCTCCGGATTGGTCTGGTCGTCCTCGCTCACCAGCTCGATCTTGCGGCCGAGGACGCCGCCGGAGCCGTTCACCTCCTCGACCACCCACTCCATCGCCTTGCGCATGGAGGGTCCATAGGAGCCGCCGGCGCCGGTGAGTGGGGTCAGCGTGCCCAGGCGGATGGCCGCACCCTGCGCGGCGGCGCTCCGGGCGCCCAGGTCGCGGCGGCGAGGGCGGCCCCGCCCGCGAGCAAGGTGCGGCGCGAGATGCCGCGGTCGTGTTCGATCATCGATACATCTCCTCGTCGTGCTCAGTAGAGGCTGGTGCGGTAACCGTCCTGGAGGCGCCGGTCGAGGGCCTCCACGGTCATGTCGCGCGGCTTGGCATGGTCGAGGAACATCTGGGCGGGGCGAGGCCAGCCCGCCGAGGTCGGGCCACTTCGATTCGTCCCAGAGGCCCGAGCGCTTCACGCACTTGGCAGCAGTGGAGAAGCTCTCCTGCACCTCCACCGCGAGCGCGAGCACGGGAAGCTTCCCCACGGCGAAGCGGGCCAGCACGTCGGGATCACGGACGATCAGAGCCCGCCCGTTCACCCGCAACGTTTCCTCGCTGCGGGGCAAAGAGGAAGAGGAGGCCGATGCCGGGGTTCTCCAGGAGATTGCGGATCCCGTCGAAGCGCTTGTTGCCGGGGCGATCCGGGATCACGAGGTGCCCGTCGTCGAGGACCTGGACGAAGCCGGGCGCGTCGCCCTTGGGGCTCACGTCGCACCGCCCCGACCGATCGGAGGTGGCCACCAGCACGAAGGGCGATCGTGCGATGAAGTTGCGGCAGTGCGCGTCGAGACGGCCGATGTCCTTGCGCAGGGCCAGCTCGGAGGGCTCGCCCATGAGCGCGCGCAGCTCCTCCAGGCGTGGTGACGACCTGCTTGAACACCGGCGCTCCGTTATTGTCCGTCATGTCCCTCGCTCCGCTCGGGTTGTCCTTCGTTTCCGCTCGCCTCGCCTTCGGCTGCGGCTCGCCCGCCTCGCTCCGCTCGGCCCTCTCTCCCATCATCCGCTCGCCTCGCCTTCGGCTGCGGCTCGCCCGCCCTCGCTCCGCTCGGCCCTCTCTCCCATATCCGCTCGCCTCGCCTCTGGCTGCGGCTCGCCCGCCTCGCTCCGCTCGGCCCTCTCTCCCATATCCGCTCGCCTCGCCTTCGGCTGCGGCTCGCCAATCAACCTCCCAAGAAGATGCGCCGGACCTCGGGGTCGCGCGCCAGCTCGGCGGCGGGACCCGTGCGGCTGTTCCGGCTCGTCCACCAGAATATAGCCCCGTCCGGCGATGGCGAGGGCCTCGAGTGCGTTCTGCTCCACCATGGCGATGGACACCCCGTCCGCGTTGATGCCCCGGATGGTCTCGAAGAGCCGCTCTGCCGCCTGCGGCGCGAGCCCCGCCGAGGGCTCGTCGAGCAGCAGAAGCACGGGGTCCACCATGAGGGCCATGGCCATGGCCAGGATCTGGCGCTGCCCGCCCGAGAGCGTGCGCGCGGCCTGCCGGCGCTTCTCGGCCAGGGCGGGAAAGCGCTCGAAGATGGCGTCGATCCTCCGCCGGGCTCCTGAGGGTCCACGTAGCCGCCCATCTCGAGGTTCTCCCGACCGTCATGGTGGGGAATATATTCTGCTCCTGCGGCACGAAGGCCACGCCCAGCGCCGAGACCTCGCGCGGCGGCCGGCCTCCGATGGCACGCTCCCCCAGCCGCACGCTGCCGCGACGCGGCGCGAGGATGCCCGCCACGACCTTGAGCAGTGTGGACTTTCCGGCGCCGTTGGGGCCGATGATGCTGACGATCTCGCCCTTCGCGACCGAGAGGTTCACCCCCTTGAGCACCTCGTCGGCGGCGGAGTAGCCGGCCGCGATGTCCCCGCAGGCGAGGAGCATCACGCCACGCCCCGCCGGCCATATAGGCTTCCTGTACGCGCGGGTCCGCGGCCAGCGCGGCGAAGCTCCCACTCGGCGAGGTGCCGCCCCTCCGCCATCACCACCACCGGATCGCAGAGACGCGCGATCACGTCCAGGTGATGCTCGATGATGAGGAAGGTGAGGCCCTCGGCGCGGAGGAATTCGAGGTGGCGCGCGATCTCGCCGGCCAGGGTCGGGTTGACCCCGGCGATGGGCTCGTCGAGAAGGATGCACCGCGGATCGGTCATGAGGGCGCGCCCGATCTCGAGAAGCTTCTTCTGGCCACCGGAGAGATCGGAAGCGGGCGCGTCGGCGACCGCCACCAGGTTGAGCCGGCGGGCCGTCGCCAGCGCCCGCTCGCGCAGCGCCGTCTCGCGGCGCGCCGCCGCGGGCAGGCGCGCGAGCGCGCGCCAGAGCGATTCCCGGGCTGCCCCGCGCCGTAGAAGCATGAGGTTCTCCAGCACGGACAGGCGGGGAATCCGCGGGCGATCTGGAAGGTGCGGACGAGGCCCCGGCGGGTCACGCGATCCGGCGCGCCAGCCGGTGATGTCCTCCCCGTCGAAGCGGACGCGCCCGCCCTCGGGCGGAATCAGCCCCCGACACACAGTTGAACAGCGTGGTCTTTCCCGCTCCGTTGGGGCCGATGAGGCCGGTGATGGTGCCGGCGGCCACGCGCAGATCCACGCCGGTGAGTGCCCGCACGCCGTAGAAGCTCCGGCGCAGCCCCTCGACCTCCAGCAATGCCACGCGGCTACTTCACCGTGGCCTGGCCGAAGAGGAGCCACTGGTCCGGACGCGGGCGTCCAGCCCAGGCGGTCGCGGGTAGCGTAGATGTCCACCTGCTGCATGAGGAAGACCCAGGTGGCGTCATCCACCATGAGCGCGCGCGAGATCGGTGTAGATCTTCCGGCGCTTCGCGGATCGGTGGTGCTGCGTCCCTGATCGAACAGCTCGTCCACCTTCTCGTTCTTGTAGTAGAGCCCGCGGCCCTTGGAGGAGACGAGGTTGTAGAGCTCGTCGCCATCCTGCATGGGTCCACCGAGGCCGAGCAGATAGGCGTCCTGCATCTGCTTGCCCAGATACTTCTTGAAGTAAGCGCCCCACTCCGCCACCTGCACCTTGGGACGGAACCCCGCCTTCTGCCACTGGCCGCCGAGAGCTTCCGCGATCTCCTTGTCGCCCTGGTAGCGCCCGGCCGGCGCGTCGAGGGTGATCTCGAGCCCCTCCGGGTACCCCGCCTCGGCGAGGAGCCGGCGGGCGCGGGCCGGATCCGGCGCGTAGCCCTTGATGGAGGCGTCGAAGCCGAACATCCCCGCGGTGAACGGCCCGTCGAGCCGGCGGCCATTGCCGTCGAGCACGTTCTTGACGATGGAGTCCACGTCGGTCGCGTAGTTCAGCGCCTGGCGCACCCGCACGTCGGACAGCGGCTTCCGTGAGGCGCGTTGAGCCCGAGGTAGATCTGCCACGTGCTCGGCACGCGGTGGCACGCGGAGGCCCGGCACCTCTCCAGCTCGCGCCCGAGATTGGGCGGCATGGTGGTGATGAGATCCACCTCGCCGTTGCGCAGCGCCGCCGCCCGCGTGAAGCGGCTCCGGGATCGGCTTGAAGGTGATGCGCCGGATCCGGGCGCGCCCTGCCAGTGCCGGTCGAAGGCCTCGACCACAGATGGTCGTCCTTCACCAGCTCCACGAAGCGGAAGGGCCCCGTCCCCACCGGCCGGAGTGGCCAGCCCTGCATTGCCCTTCTCGGCGGTGTAGCGGGGCGGCACCATGGGAAGTCGATGAGGCGGGCCAGGAAGGGCGCGTACGGATTCTTCGTCACGAGATTCACCGTGTACTCGTCCAGCACGTCGATCCGCTCCACCTCGGCCACATTGGCGCGATTGGGCGACTTCTGCCCGGGTTCGAGCACCCGCTGGAGCGTGAAGCGAACTGCCTCGGCATTGAATGGCTCGCCGTTATGGAAGACCACGCCCCGGCGAAGCCGGAGCTGCCAGGTGCGGTCGTCGAGGAGCCGCCACGACTCGGCCAGCGCGCCCACGATCTTCCCTCCCCGTCGCGGTCCACGAGGGAGTCGAAGAGGCTCACTCCCACCTGCGAGCGCAGCGAGGAGAGAGGTTCATGGTGGGGTCGAGGTTCTCCGGCGTCCACGGAATAGCCACGCGCAGCTCGCCCTGAGCGGCGGCAGGCCCGGCCAGACCCCGGCGAGGCCGGCCAGGCACCTGAAGACCAGCGCGAGCGCGGCGAGCCCGCGGGCCGCGAGGACCCTCACGCGGGGGTCTTTCGGACCGTGTCCACCACCGCCTGGAGATGCGTGTCGGGCACGTCCAGGGAAGCACGCAGCCGGTGGTGACGATGAGACCCACGCCGCCGGTCTGGGCGACGTGCATCACGCGCCTCGGCGGCGACGCCTTCGAGGGGCCCGCGGCGCAGGAGGCCCGACTCCCCGAGCCCGGCCGCCACTGCGCCGCGAGCGCGCTTCTTCCCCTGGGCGAGCGTGGGGCCGGTGAGCCGATCGTGCCAGTTGAGCACCGCCGCCGGCAGCTCGGCGCAGGCGTCGAGAAGTAGATGTCTTTACCATGGAGGTGCAGCATGGTGAGGCCGGGCCCCGCAGCCAGCTTCTCGAGGAGGCGGCGGAGATAGGGCAGCTCGAAGCGCCGGAAGGCGGCCTCGCCGATCGCGTCGCGGCTGGCGTGCTGGGTGGCGAAGAAGAACCCGTCGGCGCCCGCGTCCAGGGCGGCCGCCGCGTAGCGCGTCACCGTGGTGGCGATCACCGCGAGCGCCGCCTCCACCACGGCGGGCTGAGCGGCGAGGTCCGCGTCGAGGCGGTCGCCGGCGAGCTTCCGCGCGATGGTGAGTGGAGAGAAGAGGGTGTGAAGCGCGGGCGCGTCGTCGCCGCGGCCCCGCACGATGAGCCGCAGGGCTTCCAGCTCGCGGCCCAGCGCGCCCGCCCCGGATCGAGCGCCCGGATGCGGTCCCAGTCGGCCGTCGCCTTCACCGCGTGGTCGGTGCAGGTCTTGGCCCCGTTCGGCGAGCCCTGATAGGCGACCTGACAGCCCCCAATCCTCCACGCAGTAGACGCCGCTGGATCACGATCTTGATGAGATCGAGATCCCATCGGCGGTGGAAGTCGCAGCATGGCGCCGGCGAGGCCGGCGGCGGTGTGATCCACGTGGGGCGCATGGCGCCAGAAGGCCACCGGCGGCCGATCCACCGGCTCGCGCCTCGTCGCCGCGAGCACCCGTTCGCGCTTGGTCGTGGTAGGCATGGCGGGAAGTCTATCATCAGCGGGGGCCCCGAAATGGCCCCCGCTCTCCCCCATCGGCTCTCCTCGCGCTCCCTCCACGACACCGTCGACGTTCTTGCTCGCGGACGCCGAGGTCCTCGCAATCGAAATCCGGCGCAAGCCGGCCGCGCGGTTCTCGCGACTATCGCGCGACGGTCAGACCCGCGGCCCCTTCTTCAGCAGGCCCGCCTGCACGAGATCGACGAAGGTGGAGACGATGCGAGGCTCCCAGAGGCCCCGATCGACCTCCCGGCGCAGGATGTCGAGCGCCTCTTCGACCGGCAGCGACTTCTTGTAAGGGCGCGCGGTGTGTAGCGCGTCGAAGACGTCCGTCACCGCCATGATCCGCGCGCCGAGGGGGATGGCCTCGCCGGCGAGGCGATCCGGATAGCCGGAGCCGTCCCAGCGCTCGTGGTGGTGCCGGATGAGGGCCGCACGTCCTCCAGCGTGTGGAGTCCGCGCACGAGGTCGGCGCCCGCCTCTGGATGCCGGTTGATGATGACGCGCTCCTCCGGGGTAGAGCGGCCCCGGCTTCAGCAGCGATCGCCGTCGGGCACCGCGATCTTGCCGAGGTCGTGCAAGTAGCCCGCCCACTGGAGCGACCGCAGCAGGGCGCGATCGGCGGCCAGCGCGCGGCCCAGGCTCACCGCGTAGCACGACATGCGCTCGCAGTGGCCCATGGTATAGGGATCGCGCGCCTCGATGGTGAGCGCGAGCGTGCCCGATGACGCCCTCCGCGTGCTCGAGCTCGTCCACCAGGGACTTCACCGCGCAGCAGCGCCGCCAGCCGCGTGCGCAGCTCGGTGAGCTCCACCGGCTTGGCGAAGAAGTCGTCCGCGCCCGCGTCCAGCCCCGCCACGCGCGCGGTGGAGATCCGCCACCCCGGTGAGGATCACCACCGGCACCAGCGCGAAGCGGGGATCATTCTTGATGCGGCGACAGAGCTCCACGCCGCTGATCGCGCGCATGTGCACGTCGGTGAGGACGAGGTCGGGAACGGCGCGCTCGATGGCGATGAGGGCAGCTTCCGCGGAGTCGACGGCGGTCACGCGATAGCCAAAGAGGCGCGAGCGCTTCCGTCATGGTATCGCGGAGGGCGAGCTCGTCCTCGACGACGAGTATTGTCCGGAAGCCCGAATCCGGCCGGGTTGCCTGGTCGCCACTCGCTCATACGTCTTCAGGAGCATCCGCATGAAAGACCGGCACACCTCAAGATTGCTATACTGCGGCCCCGTGACTCTTCCGCTCGCGCCGGGTGATCCCGGCCTTCGTCGCTCTCCTGGCGCCCCGCGCGATCGCGGTGCTCGGCGCCTCCGACGACCCCGTGAAGATCGGGGGCCGCCCGCTGGCGTTTCTGCTCCGTTATCGGTATGCCGGGAACGTCTGCCCGGTGAATCCGTCGCGCCGGACGGTGCAAGGTGTGCCCGCCTTCGCGTCCATCGCGGAGGTCCCCGCGCCGGTGGATCTCGCGGTGGTGGTGGTGCCCGCCGAGGCCGTCGAGCCCGCGCTGGAGGCGTCCGCGGCCCACGGCGTGCGCGCCGCCATCGTCTTCAGCAGCGGGTTCGCCGAGCTCGGTGCCGCAGGGCGCGAGGCGCAGGCCCGTCTCACCGCGCTCGCCCACCGCACCGGGCTGCGCATCGTGGGGCCGAACTGCCAGGGCCTCGCGCATCTGCCCACGCGGCTCATGGCCACCTTCGCCTCCGGCTTCCTCGACGAGCCGCTCTGCATCGGCCCCATCGCGATGGTGAGCCAGAGCGGCGCCATGGCGGGGATGCTCTACGAGCTGGCGCGAATCCAGGGCCTCGGGCTCAACTACTGGGTGAGCACCGGGAACGAGGCCGACGTGCAGGCCGCCGACATCCTCGGCGAGGTGGTCGCGGACGGGGACACGCGGGTGGCGGTGCTGCTATCTCGAGGACGTGAAGGACGCGGTGCGCTTCCGCGAGGCACTCGCGCGCGCGACGACCACGGCGTGGCCGTCTTCGTGCTGAAATCCGGGCGCAGCGCGCAGGGCCGGCGCGCGGCCGCCTCGCACACAGGCTCGCTGGCCGGCGAGGACGCGGTATACGACGCGGTGTTCCGCGACTGGGGCGCCCTGCGCGCGGCCGACCCCGCCGACCTCCTTCGCCTGCCCCAGGCGTTCCTCCGCTACCGGGAGGCCGGGCCGCGGGTGGCCATCCTCTCGAACTCGGGCGGGCTCGGCGTGCTCTCGGTGGACCTCTGCGTCGACCTGGGCCTGGTCCCGGCCGAGTTCTCCCCGAGACCACCGCCGGCCTCCGCGCGGCCTTGCCCGACTTCGCGGCGGCACGAGAATCCGGTGGACCTCACCGCTGCAGATCCTCACCGATCCCGGCATGCTCATGCGGGTGCTGCCGCTGCTCGAAGCCGATCCCGGCGTGGACATGATCGTCTACCAGGTTGCCCTCGTCGGCTCGGCCACCGACGCCGCGCGCTTCGCCCGCGACGTGGGCCAGTGGCGGCGAGCACCCACAAGGTCGTCGCCATGTCGTGTCCCCAGCCCCACGTGGTGGCGCTGTTCCGCGAGGCGGGCGTGCTCGCCTTCGACGACTCCACGGTGGCGCTCCGCTCGCTGGCCTGCCTGGCGGACGTCACCCGCCGGCGACCGCGCTGGCGGGCTCGCCTCGCCGCCGCCGCGGCGGCACCCGCGCCGACCGTCGTGCCCTCCCCGCGCGGAGGCGGCGCGCGGTCTCGGCCGACGGCTTTCTCAGCGAGTGGGAGAGCCGGCGCCGGCTCGAGCCCTTCGGGTTGCCGCTGGTGGCGAGTCGGCTCGCCGCCGATCCCGACGCGGCGGCGGCCGCGGCCGACACGCTCGGCTATCCAGTGGTGGTGAAGATCTGCTCCGCGGACCTGCCGCACAAGTCCGACGTGGGCGGGGTGGCGCTGGACCTCGGTGATCGGGGAAGCGGTGCGGGAAGCGTCGCGCCGCATCCTCGACTACCGTCGCCGCGCGCGCGCCTCGCGCGCTCTCTTGGAGGGACTGCTCGTCCAGCGCCAGGCGAAGGGCGAGCTCGAGCTGGCGCTGGGGGTCAAGCGCGATCCCGTGTTCGGCCCGGTGGTGATGGTCGCGGCGGGAGGCGTGCTCGTCGAGACGCTCCGCGACTTCCGCTTGCTGGTGCCGCCTATCGACATGGAGGCGGCCGAGGAGGCGCTGCGCGCGCTCCGCATCGCCGCGCTCTGGGACGGCGTGCGCGGGCGGCCGCCGCTCGATCTCGCCGCGGCGGCGGAGCTCCTGGTGCGGCTCGGCGAGGCCGCGCGCGCTCGTCGCGGCGGGCGTGACGGAGATGGATCTCAATCCGGCGTTCGTCGGCGCGCGCGGCGCGGCGCTCACGGTCCTCGACGCGCTGCTGCGCGTGGATCACGACGCGCAGCGCTGACCCAGCTGCTCAGCGACCCCCTTGACATGGTGGCGGAAGGGGCGCCAACTGCGCACCATGGACACGCCACCGGACTGCCAGTGGCGTCGCCGGCTCTCGTGCTGATCCCGCTCGCGCGGCGGGTACCGGAGCCGACGGCGCCCTCCACTGCGCAAGGCAGACCCCGACACTAGCCGGGACGCGCCCCCATAGGTGGCGCAAAGACCAGGGGCTGGCAGGAGGGTCGGCGGAAGCCGACCCTCCTCCCCCAATCCCTTCAGGCCAGCGTGGTCGCGTGCGACGCACGTCCTTCCCCTTTGCCTCATGCGGCACTCCTGCGTTCGATCGGGTCGAGAAGCGACCCGGCCGGAGAGCCAGGCAGTGAGGGCGGTCAGCGACCGAGAAGCCCGGCGAGGGGATCACCCGTGCTCGGGGCCGATCCGCCCCAGCCCAGCTCGGCGAGCTGTGCGCGGGTCAACAGCTGGCGAATCTGGGCATTCTGCGGTTCTGAGCGTCGCTGCCCGCTGAAAGAACTCGAGCGCCCGTTCGGGCGCGTTCATACGGACGAGGCCAGGCCGGCCAGGACCAGGGGCACCACGTTGCGGGGTTCCCGTTCTGACGCGATCCGAGCAAGTCGCAAGGCTTCCAGTCCCTCGCCCCAGCCGAGGTGGATCGCGCTCGCCTCGATCATGGACGGGGTATGCCTGGGATCCAGCTCGAGGGCGCGCCGGAAGTGCACCAGGGCATCCGCGGCCGCGCGCACGCTGCTGGGCCCCCTTGCCGATCGAGTAGCGGGTCTCGGCTGTCTCGAGCAGGGGGCCGCTCTCCGGCGTCACCCGCGGCAGCCCCCGCTCCGGTAGCTCTGCACGAGCCTGAAATTGCCCGCCGCCGTGTCGAGGTAGAGCGCCCGAGGGGCCGAGAACTCGAGCGCGAGCCGGTCGTCCGTGTTCAAGGGTCCGGTCGCGGCGAAGCGCGCGGTGTCGTCCTCGGAAAGAATGTAGAATCCCAGCACGCCGGCCCAATCGCGGAGACCGATCCGATCGAGGTCTCGGGCGACCCCGGGCTCAGCCGGTCGAATCCCTTGATCCGGCGCAGGTCCACCACCACCGGCTCCGCCGCCCCCAGCAGCAGGAAGTCGCCGCCGCCAATGTTCCAGACCGTGGTGGCGGGAAACGCCGAACGAAAAGTCCGGACCACCATGCGGAAGTCGTCCGGCGTCAGGCCGTACGCCTGCAGCCACTGCAGCATCAGCCCTCCGGGGCGGAGGCGCTCGCGCGCGAGGAGGAAGAACTCCCGCGAGAAGAGCGAGGCCACCCCGCCGATCCAGGGATTCGAGGGCTCCGAGATGATGACGTCGAAGCGGCGGGAGCTGGTCAACAGAAAGTTGCGTCCGTCGGCGAGGACGGTGCGGACGCGGGGATCGCCGAGGACGCCGTCGTTGACCTTGGTGAAGAAGCGGGACGCCTCCACCACCGCCGGCTCGATCTCGACGACGTCGAGACGCGTGACGGGATGTCGCGCCACCGCCGCGGCGGTCACGCCCGCGCCCAGGCCGATCACCGCGACCTCGCTCGGCGCCGGGTGGACGAGCAGGGGGAGATGCCCCAGCATGAGCTGGGTCGGCATGTCACTGGCTGGTCGACGCATCGGTCTTGCCATTGACGCGGAGGAAGAGGTTGTTCCCCTCGCGGTGCACCGACACCGTGCTGCTGATCCCATCCCGGTAGTAGACGATCTCTTGGCTCCCGGGCAGCACGGCGGAGCCAGCCAGAGTCCCTCGGAACGGACGCGGAGATAGCTCCTGGGGTAGACCGCGGCCCCGCTCGTCATCACTCGCTCGTTCCACGGGGCGGGGCCGAGACGCCGAGGATGAGGACGACCGCCGCGGCGCAGGCGCCCCATCGAGCGGCGGGGACCGCCGGAGCGATGCCGCGAGGAGAGCCGGCGGCGAGGAGCAGATTGACGATGATGCCGAGCTTGGTGGCCGAGTGCGCGCCGAGCGTCGGGATCAGGACGAAGCCCGCGATCACCGTCCCCACGATGGCGCCGGCCGTGTTCACCGCGTACACCGCGCCGACCTCCCGGCCGGTGCCGGGCCGGATCGGGGCGCGACGACGGCCACCGCGCACGGAAAGGTCGCGCCGATGAGGAGCGTGGGAAGCAGCATCGCGCTCACGCTCACCGCGACCTGCACCGCTTCGACGAACCCGGGCGCGTCGGACCAGCTGACCCCGAGCAGGAATAACCCGGACGCCCTTCCGAGCGCCAGGAGCGAGAGCGTCGCCGTGATGCCGATCGCGCCCTGGATGACGGCGAACTCCGTCGCGGTCGCCCGTCGATTGCCATACCGCCACGAGTACAGCGCGCTGCCGCCGGCGATTCCGACCAGGAAGGCCACCAGCATGGCGGTGAAGGCATAGGTCGAGCTGCCGATGGCCAGGGCGAGCGCCCGCGACCAGGCCACTTCGTAGACCATGGAGACGGCGCCGGAGATCCCGAGGGCGACGACGGTCACCCGTTTCATCCATCCGGGCAATGGGGCCCCAGATCGACGACCTGGGGCTCGGCCCCCGCCGCGGGCTCCTCGAGCGCCGGATCGACGGACTCATGCGTCCATGCTGCGCGCCTCGACCCGTAGATCAGCGCCAGGATGCCGACCGCGAGGTTCCCGGCGACGCCGGCGGCGACGGTGAGCGCGGTTGCCGAGGGCCGGGATGAGCACGTAGCCGGCGACGGCGACGCCCAGAACCGCGCCGAACGTATTCGCCGCGTACAGCGCCCCGATGGTGCGTCCCGGAGGGGCCCGTGCCGGGCCAGCGCCTGGCCCAGCACCGGGAGGGTTCCGCCCATGAGGGTGGTCGGGACGAGCAGGAGCACGAAGACGATCACGAACTGGACGAGGCCGAAGGCGACGGGAGAGAGCCCGAGCAGCCGGTGAAGCCCTAGATAGAGCGGGGCGCTTGCCGCCAGGACCCCGGGGATGGCCGCGCAGCGAGACCGCGATGCCGATCTCGAGCCACCCGTAGGTCCGGACCAGGTTCGGCATCCGGTCCCACGAGACGACCCGAGCAGAATGCCACCCAGAGCCAGCCTCGCCATGAAGGCGGCCAGCACCGTGGTGATCGCGTAAACGGTATGGCCGAAGACGAGCCCCAGGATCCGGAGCCAGACGACCTCGTAGACGAGCCCAGTGGCGCCGGAGAGGAAGAAGCAGAAGCCGAGGACCCAGAGGGCCGACCGGCGCGGGCGCGGACTCCGCTCCGTGCCGGGGGCGCGACCGTCATGGGATCCCGAAGATAGCACCACGGAGGATCGACGATACCAGGGGAGCGAGGGACCTCGGGACAGGCTCGCTGATCGATCTGGCCGCCAACGACGCGGCCATCCGGGACCTCTTGAAGGGGACCTCGGCGGTTGGTCCCTGGCGACGCGGGGCTGCGTCCACCGACCCCCGCCCTCACGCGACGACGGCGGGATCCACCCGCATCACGACGTAGCCCGCCACCGCCCCCGCCCCGAATCCCGGGGCGAAGATCCGCATGGGCCGGTCGATCACGCCGCTCCGCACCGCGTCGTGGATGGCGATGGGGATGCTCGCCGACGACGTATTGCCCACCGAGTCGATGTTGAAATAGAGGCGCTCGGGGCTGACGCCGGCCGCCTTGGCGATATTGACCACCATGACCCGGTTCGCCTGGTGCGGCACGATGAGGTCCACCGCGTCCAGCAGCGAGCCGGGGCCGCCCTCGGTGTTCGGCAGCTCGCGCATCTCGTCGATCATCTGGCCGAGATGGCGCTTCACCAGGGCGCGCACCTCGGGACCGTAGATCGTGATGTTGTTGTCGAAGCTCGGATTGGGCCAGATGATGGAGTCCACCTCCGACATCGGGCCCGAGGCGCTAGGTCTGGTAGACCTCGATGTCGCTGGCGGCGCCGGGGGCGGCAGGCGCGAGGACCATCGCGGCGGCGCCGTCGCCGAATATCATTCGGGACGTCCGCACGGTGCCGATCTTGTCGGAGAACTTCTCGCCGCATACCACCAGCACCGGGCGCTCGATCTCCTGGAGGAGCCGCACCGCCTCCGAGCCCGTAGGGCAGGCCCGCGCAGGCGGCCACCATATCCACCGAGGCATGCGTCTGGAAGAGACCGAGCTGCCCGGAGAGCCAGGTGGCCAGGGACGGCATCATCTTCACGCTCGTGCAGGAGCAGAAGATCACCGCCCCGATCTCCTCCGCGCGCCGTCCCGACTTCTCCAGCGCGCTCCGCGCGGCGAGCAGCGCGATGTGGTCGAGGTCCAGCTCGGTGTACAGCCGCTGCTGGATGCCGGTCTTGCGCAAGATCTCCTCCGCGCTCACGGGGACCAACAGTAGGCGGCGTTGCGGATGAGATCCTCGTTGGTGCAGGGACGCTCCCCTTGTACACCGCCAGGGACTCGAGGCGCGGCAGCACGCTGAAGCGCTTGGCCACCAGCACCGGCGGATAGGGCGCGATCGGGCGCACCGACTCGGCGGGCGCGGGCCGCCGGGGGCGGGCGCGCTGCCCCGACTTCACCCGCCGGATGAACTGCAGCACGTCCTCGTTTCGCGGGTGGAACACCACCACGTAGTCATCGTCGTGGAGCTGGCCCACCTCGGTGAGCCGCGTCCGCGCGCGGTTCCAGCGGTACTGGTTGTGCAGGACCATGGCCTGGCGCATCACCGCCTCCAGCTCGGGAACGGCATGCGCGAACTCGATGATGTCGTCGTGCCCGTAGCCTGGGTAGTCCGGGTCGTACGCGAGGAGATGATAGGTGAGGGACTTCGGCCGGGCGAGGAGCTCGGCCACCGTGGGCTTGATGGCGGGCAGCTCCGCGCCCGCGCCCTTCTTGTGGCGGAACACGTCGAGCAGGATGCGGCAGATCTTGTCCTCGGTGCCCTCGTCCCAGGAAGCCTTGAGCGCGCGGTAGCCGGACTCGATGGCCGCCGTGAGCTCGGTGCCGTCCCACGGCTTGAACACGGGGAGGAAGACGTCGTCACGCTGGCGGGCCACGTCGCGCCACCGGGTGGGGCGCTTCTCGTACATGGTCATGGCGTAGCGATTGACCCAGAAGAGGTTCAGCGCGAGATCGCGGAGCAGCTCGTAGCGGCCGCCGTACTCCCGCGCCTCCACGCGCGCCACGATATCGGTCTCGCTGGGCGCCTTCTCCTCGAAGTCGCGCTTGATCACCGCCGCGAACTGCTCGAGCGTGTCGAACACAGAGAAGTCCAGCTCGGGGAAGAAGCTCTCGGGAAAGACGATCCGGCCGTAGCGGTTGACGACGAATGGCTTCATGCCTGGCCTCCCGGCGCGCGTCTGGCCCGCACCGTACCCCGGGACCGTACCCTGTCAACGGGCGCCGGGGACGCTGGAGACGAGCGCAAGGCCGAAAAGGCTTGCTTTGCCGGGGGATAGGTGCGGAGGATCGCCGCCTGTGCCCGGGTGGCACCCTCCGTTGCCCGCCCTCGGAATGCGTTGAGAAGGTAGCCGCCGGCCACGATTCAGGCTAGTCTCGTCAGGTGTCATCGACCGGTCTCGGAGGGAGACGTTGCGCCTGAGAATCCATGTCCTGGTCTTCGTGATGGCCGCGTTTGCCGTCGGGCGGTTGCGGGACGCGGCGGCTCGCTGCGCGGGAAGCGCCGGCGCTCGCCGCGCCCGCGCGGTCGCCGTGAAACGTCCGCCGCGCCCGGGAAGCTGCCAGTGCCGCTCGCGGCGGACGCGAGCACCGCTCCCGCCGGCGCCGACGAGCTCATCGCCGGCTCGACGGAGGCAAAGGCCGAGGTCGCCGACGCCTCACCTGACCATCGAGCCCATCACCGAGGCCGAGATGACGCCGGGCCTTCTCGCGCTGGCCGAGTCGATGTCCCTGGCCCAGGCCGCCCAGACCGACCGCTCCGAGGGACCGCCGCTGGAGCCTCCGGTGGAGGAGTACGACCCTGGGAGTCCTACAACGAGAAGATGTTCGCGTTCAACTATCGGCGTGGACAAGTACGTGCTCAAGCCCATCGCCCAGGGCTACAACTTCATCATGCCGGACGAGCTGCAGAAGATGGTGGACCGCGGCTTCAGCAATATCTACTGGGTGCCCCGGTTCGTGAACAGCCTCCTCCAGGGCAAGTGGTCGGGCGCGGGCCGCGAGCTGGCGCGCTTCCTCATCAATTCCACGGTGGGGATCGGCGGGCTCTGGGACATGGCCAAGCAGGAATGGGGGATCGAGCCCAGCCGGGAAGACTTCGGGCAGACGCTCGGCGTCTGGGGCTTTGGGCCCGGCCCCTTCCTCATCTTGCCCTTCATGGCCTCCCACGACGGTGCGCGACGGCATCGGCCTCGGCGTGGACGCGGCCATGGATCCGCTCTCCTACTTCATCCCCTTCATCTGGGATCGCCTCTTGATGCGGATCGGCAACATGATCAACGAGCGATCGCTCAACCTCGAGCTGTTCGAGGGCGTCGAGGAAACCACCGTCGATCTCTATACCTCGGTCCGCAACGGCTACCTGCAGCGCCGGTTGCAGACAGATCAGGCAGTAGCCCGGGGCTCGAGGAGACCGAGCAGGCCGGAGCTGTCCAGCCGGCCGAACCCGCCTCGCTGGCGCGGCCGTAGAGCTCCACGCGGCTCGCCCCACCACGCTGTCCCCCTTCACTTCCTTGGCCAGCTCGAGCCCCAGCCCCAGATCCTTGCGGGCGAGATCCACGAAGAAACCCGCGCGGTAGTCGTGCTTCACCAGCGCGGCCAGCTTCCGCTCGAGGATGAAGCTGGCGCCCGAGCTCTTGCCCACCACGTCGCCCACGGTCTGACGCGGCACGCCGAGCCGATCGGCGAGAGCCATCGCCTCGCAGAGCGCGGCCTGGTTCGTGAGCGCGACGTAGTTGTTGAGGAGCTTGAGGATATTGCCCTTCCCCACCTCGCCCAGGAAGAAGAGATTCTTCCCGATAGCGCGGAGGATGCCCTCGAAAGGGCTTCACGTCCGCCTCGGGCGCGCCGATCATCACCGCGAGCGTCCCCGCCTCGGCGCCGCTCACGCTGCCGCTCACCGGCGCGTCGACGAGTCGCACGCCGTGCTGCGCGGCGCGGGCCGCGAGGCTCCGCGTGCTGGCGGGCCCCACCGTGGAGAGGTCGAAGAAGAAATCGCCGCGTCGGGCGCCCGCCATGAGGCCGGGCGCGTCCGGCAGCGCCGAAGAGCGCGGATTCGACCGCCCGCGCGTCGGGCAGGCTCAGCATGGTCACGCGGACGGCCCGCGAGAGCTCGGCCAGACCCGCGGCGCGCGTGGCGCCCGATCGCTCCAGCGGCGCGGTGGCCTCGGCGCTGAGGTCATACACCGTCATCTGGTGGCCAGCCTTGAGGATATTGGCCGCCATGGGGCGACCCATGTTTCCGGTGCCAACGAAGCCGACGTTCATGGGAATCTCCTCTCGATCGGGTTCCGAGCGATTCGGTCAATTCTTTGGCGGCTTTAATCTCTTGAGCGCTCGCGATGCGGCGCGTTGCTTCCGGGGAAGCCGGCGCGGGTTGCCCCTGGGCGGTCCCCGGCGCTCCATCGGCTCGTCGCTTCATCCTTCATATATTGGGGATCCATATGCGGGAGATCGGGATCAGCCGGGCGGGCGGCGCCGGATTCGAGCCGCGCCAGGAACTCGTCGGCCGTCACCGCAATCGCGCCCGCGCGTGGCGGCGCGGCGCACCTCGCGATCATTGGACACTACCGCGCCGCCGCTCACGGCGAGGCGCGCGAGCGCGCGATCCGCAGTCTCGCGCGCGCTGGAGAACACCACGCTCACGCCCGCGGCGCCGGTGCCGCTTCCCCCGCGCCGCGTCCATCGAAGACCACCGTGAACCGATCTCCGGACATGCGCGCGGCCGAGGCGAGCAGGCGGCATAGCGCGACGCGTCCCGCTTCGAGGCTCTCGGCCTCGCGCGAAGCCAGCGCGGGGTCGCGGCGGATCAGATTAGTAGCCGTCGATGAGCCATTGCATGGACGATGCCCAGTGCGGGCGGGCACAATTCTACGCTTCATCCACAGGCGCTCCGCGACGGAAACACGCGTCGAACGTGCGCCCGTCGCGATGTCCACCGCCGTCCACATCTTTCCACCGCCGATGCTTTGGGAAGATGGGCACAAGCACTAAATAAAGGTTGACTTGGTCGGGAGGGCCACAATATGTTGGGGGTCGTTCCAATCGCCCCGTAATGTTCAAGCAATCATTCGGAAACGCGCGGAGACCGCTCCGAGGAGGGCAGTATGAAGATCTCCCGCCGATACACGACTGAAGGCCAGAGCCCCTACCACGGGATCGAATTCGATCTCCGAACGTCGGAGATCAAGAACCCCGATGGCTCCACGGTCTTCCGTCAAGACGGGCATCGCGGTGCCCTCCGGCGTGGTCGGCCGTCGCGACCGACATCCTCGCGCAGAAGTATTTCCGGAAGGCCGGAGTGCCCCAGGTCGGCCAGGACGGCAAGCCGATTCTCGACCGGGACGGCCGTCCCGTGCTCGGCGGCGAGCGGGACGCTCGGCAGGTCTTCCACCGCCTCGCCGGCACCTGGACGCACTGGGGGAGCGGCACGGCTACTTCGACGGCTCCGCCGACGCCCGCGCCTTCTACGATGAGCTCTGCCATATGCTCGCGGCCCAGGTGGCCGCGCCGAACTCGCCCCAGTGGTTCAATACGGGGCTGCACTGGGCCTATGGCCTCACCGGTCCGGCCCAGGGCCACTACTTTGTCGAGCCGGCCACCGGCGTTCTCACCCGGGCGACCTCGGCCTATGAGCGGCCCCAGCCCAGCGCCTGCTTCATCCAGTCCGTGAAGGACGATCTCGTCAATGAAGGCGGGATCATGGACCTCTGGACACGGGAAGCGCGCATCTTCAAGTACGGCTCCGGCACGGGATCCAATTTCTCCGACCTTCGCGGCGAGAACGAGCCCCTGTCCGGCGGCGGCAAGTCCTCCGGGCTGATGTCCTTCCTCAAGATCGGGGACCGCGCGGCCGGCGCCATCAAGTCGGGCGGCACCACCCGGCGGGCCGCCAAGATGGTCTGCCTCGACCTCGACCACCCCGACGTGGTGGAGTTCATTCGCTGGAAGGTCGTCGAGGAGCAGAAGGTGGCGCGCGCTGGTGGCAGGGTCGCGCCTGGGCAAGCGCCGGCTCCAGGCGGTGATGGCGGCGTGCCGGCCCGACAAGCTCGACCCGGCGCGCATCGACGCCGATCCCAAGCGGAACGCGGCCCTCCGAGCGGCGCTCCGCGAGGCCCGCGCGGCCATGGTGCCCGAGGGCTATATCCAGCGCGCGGTGCAGCTCGCGGCCCAGGGCATCACCGAGCCGTCTTTCCCCGAGTACGACACGGACTGGGACAGCGACGCCTATCTCACCGTCGCCGGGCAGAACTCCAACAACAGCATCCGCGTGCCCAACGGTTTCTTCGACGTGCTCGAGCGCGGGGGCGACTGGGAGCTGCGACGGCGCACCGACCGGAAGGTGTCCAAGCGCCTGCCCGCCGAGGATCTCTGGAACGAGATCGCCTATGCGGCCTGGGCCTGCGCGGATCCCGGCGTGCAGTACGACACCACCATCAACGAGTGGCATACCTGCCCCGAGGACGGGCGCATCAACGCGTCGAACCCGTGCTCTGAATATATGTTCCTCGACGACACCGCCTGCAACCTGGCCTCGATCAACCTCGTCAAGTTCCTGCGGGCCGACGGCACCTTCGATGTGGCGGGCTATCGGCACGCCTGCCGGCTCTGGACGTATGGTGCTCGAGATCAGCGTGCTGATGGCGGCGTACCCGAGCCCGCGCCATCGCCGAGCGAAGCTGGCACTATCGCACCCTCGGCCTCGGCTACGCCAATATGGGCACGGTGCTGATGCGCCAGGGCATTCCCTATGACTCGCCCCAGGCGGTGGCCATCTGCGGGGCGACGACCGCCATCATGCACGGCGAGGCCTATGCGACTTCGGCGGAGATCGCCCGGGACCTGGGCCCCTTCCCGGGCTATGCCCGGAACCGCGAGGCCATGCTGCGGGTGATGCGCAACCATCGCCGGGCGGCCTACAATGCGGCGCCCGCAGTGTACGAGGGCCTCACCATCAAGCCGCTCGGCATCGATCCCTCGCATTGCCCGGGCGTCCTGGTCGCAGGCGGCGCGCGAGACGTGGGACCGGGCCGTCACGCTCGGCGAGACGCTACGGCTACCGAAACGCCCAGGTCACCGTGCCTCGCGCCGACCGGCACCATCGGCCTGCGTGATGGACTGCGACACCACCGGGATCGAGCCGGACTTCGCCCTGGTGAAGTTCAAGAAGCTCGCCGGCGGCGGCTACTTCAAGATCATCAACCAGAGCATCCCGCTGGCGCTGCGCGCGCTGGGCTACCGCGCTGACGCCAGTCGACGACGTCGTCGCCTACTGCGTGGGGCGGAAGACCTTGCGCGGCGCGCCCTACATCAATCCCGAGACCCTGCGGGCCAAGGGCTTCGACGAGGACGGGCTGGCCCGCGTGGAAGCGGCGCTGGAGGGCGCCTTCGACCTCACCTTCGCCTTCAACTGCCTGGACGCTCGGCGAGGGCTATGTCGCAGCGGCGGCTCGGCCTCAACGAGGCCCGGCTCGCCGGAGTGGAATGGCAATCTGCTGCGCGCGCTCGGGTTCACCGCGGCCGAGATCGAGGCGGCCAGCGACTACGTGTGCGGCACCATGACGGTGGAAGGCGCCCCTCATCTCCGGGCTGAGGACCTCGCCGTCTTCGACTGCGCGAACCGCTGTGGCAAGAAGGGGCAGCGCTTCATCGCGGTGGACGCCCACATCCGGATGATGGCGGCCGCCCAGCCCTTCCTGTCGGGTGCGATCAGCAAGACCATCAATATGCCGGCGGATGCCACCATCGAGGACGTCAAGCGCGCCTATCACACTTCGTGGCGGAGCATGCTCAAGGCGGTGGCGCTGTACCGCGACGGCTCCAAGCTGTCCCAGCCGCTCAACTCCACCACCGACGAGGAGGCCGCCGCGGCCGCCGACGTGGAGGCGGTGGCGGAGAAGATGACGGAGCAGGTGATCACCAAGTACATCCGCGAGCGGCACCGGCTGCCGGACCGGCGCGCCGGCTACACCCAGAAGGCGGTGGTCGGCGGCCACAAGGTCTACCTCCGCACGGGCGAACTACGAGGACGGCTCGCTGGGCGAGATCTTCCTCGACATGCACAAGGAAGGCGCGGCCTTCCGCAGCCTCATGAACTGCTTCGCCATCGCCATCTCCCTGGGCCTCCAGCACGGCGTGCCCCTCGAGGAGTTCGTGGACGCCTTCGTGTTCACGCGCTTCGAGCCCAATGGGATGGTCATCGGCAATGACCGGATCAAGATGGCGACGTCGGTGATCGACTACGTCTTCCGCGAGCTCGCCATCACCTATCTCGGCCGCACCGACCTCTCCCACGTGCCGGACGAGGATCTCCGCAGCGATACCCTCGGCACCAAGATCGGCCAGGGCCCGGTGGCGATGATCCCCGTCGCGGCGACGCCCGCCCTGCCCCCTGGGCGAGCCGGTCCATACCGCGCGCGGCGGCGCCGCTGTCCGGCGGCAGCGGCGTGGTGGTGGAGACGCGCGCCCTCTCGGCCTCCGAGATCGCGAAGCTCAAGGGCTACGAAGGGCGATCCCTGCGGAGAGTGCGGCCAGTTCACCATGGTGCGCAACGGCACCTGTCTCAAGTGCGTGACTTGCGGCACCACCACCGGCTGCTCCTGATATAGCGCGTCTTAGCGAGCATCAAACGCTCTCGCGGTCGGGCCGGCACAGCGCGGACACACGAAGACGTCGATCGCGAACGGGGCTGGACGTGGGCGATGGAGGAAATGGTCGCCGGGGCGGCGACGAGCGCGCGGGCATGTCTTGTCTCCTGTGCAGCGAGACGCAGCATGCCCGGCCGCGGCCGGTGCGGGCCTCCCCTCACCGCGACATAAGCGGCCAGACGCGACCGCTGACGTTCCGCGCGAAGCTTCTGGCTCAGCGTGGCGGAAAACGTCGCCACGATCACTCCCTGAAGCGCGGAGTCAAGACGGGGCCGTGACGCTAGTCGGCCGGCCAGAAGGGTCTGATCTCAATCTTGCCGAAGCGCGCCATGGGGTGTTTCGCGGCTACCTCTATCGCCTCATCAAGGCTCGCGCAGTCAATCACGTCAAACCCCGCTATCCATTCCTTGGTTTCGGCGAATGGCCCATCCGTTTTCAGGACCTTGCCCTTTCGTTTGCGGACGGTGATTGCTTGATCCATCCCGGTCAGACGGTTGCCCGAGATCCTGATTCCTCGGCCGTCCATTTCGGAAACCCATGACTCGATATTGTCCTGCTTGGGATCGTATTGTTCCGCCGAAGGATCAGTGCATACGAACATCACGTAGCGCACAGTCGCTCCTTTCCGAGCCTCTCAGGCTGAGCATCCATGTCCTCTCGGAGGGCCCCTTGCTTACCTTCGACAAGTAGTCGAACGGCGCCCAGCAAAATCGACAAAACACCCACCGGCCTGATGGTTGGGTGTCGACAGCTGTGCAGCACCCGGGCCCTACGCTTCCTGCTCGATCCTCTTCCGAAGCAGACGGATCCCCTGGATCTGGCCGGCGTCTGCGCGCGCACGTTGATGCGGAGGCGCGCCGGGGCGAGATCGATCGAACGCTGCTGCGTTTCGAACACTTCCCAGTCCTGATCAAAGGTCGCGCGGATCTGCTCGAACAACGATGTCGGTCACCAGCGGCTCGTCCAGCCGGAAATTGTGCGCCTGCGCCCAGAGAGTAGTGCGTGGTCCTCCCGGTTTCGGGGAGTGATAGCGTTCAGGTTGCGCATCTCGATGCCCACGCTGGCCTGCCCTCACCGGCGAACGCCCCCTGTCTCGCTCCCGCGCCCCTCGGCCCGTCTCCATGCCGCCGACGTCCAACCGCACGAAAGCCGGCGGCGTGAAGTTGATGAACTGCCAGCGGTCGATGTTGGTCGTGAAGCCGCCCATCTTCGCGTAGGTCGGCGGCGGGGGCTGTCCATCATCCAGCGCTCCGCACCGTCACGTCATGGTCGGTCAGGTGTGCGTCACATCGGCTTCGCTCGGCCGTAGCGTAGTTGCCAATGGTGGCCTGGTGCACGAACGCGAGGTGCGTGAGGTCAAGGAGGTTCTCGATGATCAGCTCATAGCTGGACTTCACGTAGAGCACCGTGCCCTTGCCGCGCCAGTGCGGATCAGTCCAGCCAATGGAAATCGACGATCTTTGACTCATCGGCCAGAGCCGGCTCGCCCATCCAGACCCAGATCCAGCGATGGCGCTCGACCACCGGATAGCGCTTCACGCGCTCGGCGTCCGGCACGTAGAGATTGCCCGGGATGCGCACGCAGGCGCCGGTGCTGTCGTAGGTGAAGCCATGGTAGTGGCACCGGATGCAGTCGTCGATCAAAGCCCCCTTGTGCAGGGGATAGTGCCGGTGGCAGCAGCGGTCCTCGAGGCCGACCACGCGCCCGTCGCGCTGCCTGAAGAGCACGAGGGGCTCGTTGAGCAGGATGCGGCTGAACAGCGTGCCGGCGGCCACTTCGTGGTCCCAGGCGGCGACGTACCAGGCGTTGCGCAGGAACATGTTCGCCTCCTCCCAGCCCCCCGGATGGTCTGCCGCGCTCAGGCCTCGCTTCCAGCCGAGCCAGTCGGCGCATAGGAACGACGAACGCCACCTCCGCTGGGGCAACGGGCGTCCGACCAGGTCTGGGCTTCCCCGTGAACCCGGCGGCGGACCCGCAACGGGCGCTTCGAGGGGGCGAAAGTGAAGGTCGGCATCGGCGATCGCCCGTTGCCCGCAGGTATCCTGCGCCGGGGTGGGGTAGTGATCAAGGGGCGGGCAGCGGAGTGCGGCGCCGGCTGTCGGGGCGGCGTCGAGCGGAACTGAGGCGCGAGGTTACGTGGGTGCGGCGGGCGCGGGTGGGGCGGGGCCGGGCGGCGCGGCGGCGGGCATGCCGATATCATGACATCAAAGCAGGCCGTCGCGTTGGATGTCGATTCTCGAGGGTCATCGACGTCGTTCTGGGTGAGGAGGAGCTATGCGCTACATGCTGCTCATCAATATCGACAGAGCCGCGCCCCCGCGGCAAAAAGGCCGAGCTGGAGGGCGATCCTCCAGGGCCACGAGCGCTTCGGAGGCCGAGCTGAAGGCCGCCGGCAAGATTGAATCCACACCGAGCGCCTGCGCTCGGATGAGGAGGGCCAGCCGCGTCCGCCTCAAAGCCGGACAGCGGCTAGTGACCGACGGCCCCTTCGCGGAGACGAAGGAGCTCGTCGGCGGCTTCTACGTGATCGAGTGCGACACGAAGGACGAAGCCATCGAGTGGGCCAAGAAGATCCTGCTCCGGGACGACCGCACCGTCGAAGTCCGGCCGATCTGGCGAGGTGACCCGCTCGCGATGGAGCGGGCGCCGCCCGGCGCATGCGCCCCGCGGCTCGGCGCTCAGCCCTGCGCGTCGAAATCCACCGCGGTCGTGACGCCGCCACCGGCTGCTCCTGAGATGGCGGACACTCCCGGAGCACCCGAGATCTTGAACCGTCTTGAACACCCTCAAGAAATCGGCCAGTTGAGAAACGCGTAGACGGCAGGACTTGGCTTGCGCCAGCCGCGGCCGCTCAGGTCCGCGAGCGGATGTGGCGGGGATCGAGGGCGTCGCGGAGCCCGTCGCCGAGGAAGTTGAAGCTCGTCACCGCCAGCGTGATCATCACCCCCGGGAAAATCGCCACCCATGGAGCGGTCGTGAAGTAGCTCTGGGCATTGTTGAGCATGTTGCCCCAGCTCGCCAGAGGTGGCTGGATGCCATAGCCGAGGAAGCTGATATACGACTCGAGCAGGATCGCGCGAGCCACCGAGAGGGTGGCCGCCACGGCGATGATCCCCACCGTGTTGGGTAGAAGGTGCCGCGCCATGATTCGCGCCCCGGAGGCCCCGAGCCCCCGCGCGCCCGTCACGAACTCCTGCTCCCGGAGCGTGAGGATCAGGCCCCGTACCATGCGCGTCACGTCCATCCACGACGTGGTCGCGATGATGAGTGTCATGGAAGCTAGCGAGGGCCGGACGAATGCGGCCAACGCCAGCAGCATGAAGATCGGGGGGAACGAGAGCATGGCGTCGGTGAGCCGGAGCAGCACCGTGTCCACCACCCCGCGGACGTACCCGGCCAGGGTCCCCAGGGCGGCGCCCACGATGACGGTCACGGCCATGGCGGCCAGCCCCACCGTCAGCGAGATGCGTCCGGCGTGAAGCAGGCGCGAGAGCACGTCGCGCCCGAGCTCGTCGGCGCCCAGGAGATGCCCCTTGGCCAGGGGCGGCGCGAACTTGTGAGACATCTCGATCTGGAGCGGATCGCGCATGGCGATCGAGCCCGCGAAGATCGAGGCGAGCCCGAGGAGGACAATCACCACCGCGCTGATCAAGGCGGGCCGGTGGCGCACGAAGCGCGCCCAGAAGATGCCGGCGAGAGCCTCCGGCTCGGCGGTCTTCGCGGGAGCCGCGGCGGCGACGACGGCCGCGCTCACGAGTGGCGCACCCGCGGGTCGATGGCCGCGTAGACGAGGTCCGCCACCAGATTTCCCAGGATGACGAGCGTCGCCGTGAACACCAGGATCCCCATGAGCACCGGGTAATCGCGGTAGCCGATGGAGTCCACGAAGAGCCGGCCCATGCCCGGCCATGTGAAGATGGTCTCCGTCACCAGCGCGCCGCTGAATACCAGCGGGAGCTGGAGGCCGGCCAGCGTCACCAGCGGGATGAGCGCATTCCTGAGCGCGTGCTTGAGGATGACCCAGCCCTGCGACACGCCCTTGGCTCGCGCGGTGCGGATGTAGTCCTCGCCGATCACCTCCAGCATGGAGGCCCGCGTGTAGCGGCTCCACGTCGCCACCATGACCACGCCAAGCGTCCCCGCCGGCAGGACCAGGTGGCGCAGACGGTCGGCGAAGGCGAACGGTACGCCTACCGTCCCGATATTGCCCGGCGGGAGGGTATGGAGCAGCTCCGAGAAAACGTAGATGGCCATGAGGCCCAGCCAGAAGGTGGGGATGGACAGCGCCACCATGGCCCCGAGGGTGGCCAGGTGGTCGAAGAGCGAGTACTGGCGGACGGCGCTCACGATCCCACTGGCCAGGCCCAGGAGCACGGCCACCGAGAACGCGCTCAGCATGAGGATGACCGTAGCGGGGACCCGGTCGACGATCACCTCGAGGACCACCCGCCCGTCACGGTAGGAGCGACCCCAGTTGCCACTGAGGAGGCCCTTGGCCCAAGAGAGGTACTGGACGTGGATCGGCCGGTCGAGCCCGAGCTCGTGGGTGATCCGGTCGAGGTCCTCGGCGCTCATGGTGGGGCTGAGCGCGTAAATGGCCGCCGGCCCGCCCGGCGCCAGATGGAGGAGGGAGAACCCGGCGAGCGACACCAGGCAGAGCACCACCACCGCCTGGATCACCCGCCGCGCGAAGTACTGTCTCACTGCCGTGTCGAAGCCGGCGCGGCCAACGCCCTGCCCGCGCGGAGAGACCTTCGATCAGGCTTTCCACCCCCACTCGTGCATGTTCCAGCTATTCGTCAGCGTGTTGCTGTTGGGCGTGTAGTTGACGATGCCCTGCTTCACGCCCTCGATGCGCACGTAGCTGAAGATGGGCAGGTACGCGAGGTCGGTGCGAATCACCTCCTGGAGCTTGAGATAGATGGCGCGGCGCTTCGGCGCGGTCGATCTCCCGCACGCCGTCCTCGAGGAGTTTGTCGACGGCGGGGTTCTCGTACTGGCTTACGTTCCGGCCCGAGCCCGTCTTGGCGGCGATGTACTTGCTGTGGATGCGGTTCAGGCAGTCGGGATCGTCGCCCACGGAGGCCTGGATCCCCACCAGCAGCGTCTCGAACTTGGACTTCACATAGTATTCGCCCCAGATCACCGCCGCCGGCATGTTGGTGATCTGCATCTCCACGCCGATGGCCCGCCAGTTCTGCTGGACGAGCGCCTGCGTCTGCTCGCGGAGCTTGTTGCCCGCGGTGGTGGCGTTGGTGAAGGACAGGCGCACGCCGCCCTTGGCCCGCACGCCGTCGCCGCCCGCCTTCCATCCGGCCTCCTCGAGGATCTGCTTGGCTTTGTCGGGGTTGTACTCGTGCTTGGGCAGCTCGGCGTTGTAGGCCCAGGACGTGGGCGGCAGGTATCCTTCCACTGGCTTGGGCAGCCCGTAGTAGACCTGGTCGATGATGGCCTTCTTGTCCATCGCGTAGTACAGCGCCTGCCGGACCGCCCCGCTCCGTGAACTTCGGGTTGCCGTGATTGAAGTAGATGTATTCCACCGAGGGCGAATAATGTAGGTGGATGGTCACGCCGGGGAGACTCTTGGCCTCGTTATAGAACTCCGCCGAGATACCCTGCATGCCCGTCACGTCCACGGCGCCGCCTTTGAACTGCGTGTACAGGACCGTGAGGTCCGGAATGTACTGAAAATTACTCGCTCGAGGGCAGGCGCACCCATGTGGTACGCGGGATTGGCCACGAGGAGGAGGTGATCGCCGGCCACGCGGCTGCCGAGCCTGAATGGCCCCGTGCCCACCGGGCTCTTGGTGTTGAACTCGGCGGTGTTGGGATCGGCCACGCCCTCCAGGATGTGGGCGGGAATGATGTAGGTGTCGCCCCACGCCGTCATGAAGGGGGCGAAGGGCTCCTTGAGTCGGATCCGCACGGTGGACTCGTCAGGCGTCTCGACGCTCGCCACCTGATCGTGCCCCACCTTGCTGTAGGCCCCGAACTTGGGATTCATGATCAGCTCGTGCGTGAATTTCACGTCCTTCGAGGTGAACGGCTTGCCGTCGTGCCACTTGACGCCCTTCCGGAGCTTCACCAGATACTCGAGGCCGTTCTTTTGGATGCCGCCGTTCTTCACGGTGGGCATCTCCACGGCCAGGTTGGGGAGGAACTGGGCCTTCTCGTCCACCCGCCACAGACTGTCGAAGAGGCCGAAGTGGACACCGCGATCCACCTCGATGTGTGGCCGGTTGGGATTGAAGACGGTGGGCTCCTGGGACAACGCCACCACGATCTGGCCGCCCTTCTTCGGGGTCTCAGCGGCGAGCACGGCCCCGGACCGGATGATGGGTGCCAGCATCGCCCCCGCGCCCGTCGTGGCGAGCAGTCCGAGCATCTCGCGGCGCGAGAGCGACCGAGAACCAGATCGGGGTCTTCGGGGTGAGCGTCAAGGTCGATCATGGCGCCTCCTTCGTCTCGGGTTCACCGCGCCGTGCGGGCTAGAACTCGGCTTCAAGACGCTGAGCCGTCGGGCGGGACCGATACTGCTCCGTCGCCAGGGCGGCGTCAAGCGCGTACCGGGGGAGCGGAGGCCGCCTATTGTGCGGGGACCGCGCCTTCGTCGCCGCTCTTGATCCAGTCGACGAGCAGGGTGTAGGTGACGGCGAGCACGACCGGCCCGATGAAGATCCCGATGATGCCGAAGCCGATGATGCCCCCGAGCACGCCAGCGAAGATCAGCGGCAGGGGGAGATCGGCTCCCCGGCGGATGAGGAGGGGCCGGAGCACATTGTCGATGCTCACCACCACCACCGTCCATACGAGGAGCGCGGTCGCCCACCCGGGATGGCCCGTCCAGTAGAGCCACGCCACCGCGGGCCCGAGCACGGGCACGGTCCCCACCTGGGCGATCGCGAGCAGGACGGTCACGGCGGTCAGCACCGAGGCGTACGGCACACCGGTCACGGCGAGGCCGATGCCCGCCAGGAGCGCCTGGACGAGCGCGGTCACGATCACCCCCAGCGCAATGCCGCGGATCGCTCCCCCGGCGAGCGCCACCGAGCGCTCGCCCCGCGGGCCCGCGAGCCGGCGAGCGAATCGGTAAACGAACTCGGCCGCTACCTCACCGCGCGCGTAGAGGTACGCGGCGATGGCCACGATGAGCAGGAGCTCCACCGCCAGCCTTGCGGCGCCTCCGACGAGGCTCACGAACCAGCCGACCGCGGTGCGGGCATACGGCGCGAGGCCGGCGGCGACATCGCCCGGCGCGGACACGATCTCCCGCCACTTCGCAGCAAGGGTGTGGCCGACCAGGGGCACGCCATCCAGCCAGGCAGGCGGTGGGGGCAGGCCGAGCGACACCAGGAGGTCACCCAGGCGACGATCGGGTCGACATTCATGACGATCACCACCACGGTGAGCGTGAGCGGGATGATGAAGCAGAGCAGCAGCAGCACCGTCATGGCCAGCACCGCGAACGTCCGCCGGCCCCCCAGCCGCTTCTCCAGGGTCCGCATGGTCGGCCAGGTCGCCACCACGATGGTCGTGGCCCAGATCATCCGGGCCGAGGAACGGCGCGATGATCCACAGCGTCCTGACGATCATCGCCGCGAGGCGAGGCCACGCCGAGGGTCGTGCGACCGAGATCCCGTACGGGCGCGGTGCGCGGACTCTCGTCAGTCATCAGAGCCAGGGGTTCTCATGGCCGGTAATCGGCAATCCCTCGGAGATCATACTCGCGTTCTAGCGCCCGAGCTGCGCGAGCGCCTCGCGCAGGGGCGCGTTCGAGATCCGGATGAGGCCCCCGAATGGCCGGTCCAGCTCGAGAATCACGAAGATCGCGCCGGCGATCGACAGGGCGCACACGGTCAGGGTGCCGATGACGGTCGGATTGGCGGGCACGAAGATTACGATGGTCAGAGCCCGCGGGCCGCCGCTCAGTGCGTGCAAACTCCCGCCACCCGCGTGCCGTCGGCTCGCTTGCACGAGCAGGGTTCGCCGGGCGGGTGAGTGAGGGGAGCGCGCAGAGCCCCTCGTTCGTGGAGCACACCCGCGCGATCGGATACTGCCGGTCCGCCGGCAACAGCTCGTACAGCGCGGGCGGCGTGGGCTCCTGCGCGGCGGCAAGAGAGGCCGCCAGCAGCACCACCATGACGGCCCACCCGGCTCTCACGTGTGTCCCCTCCCGCTACCTTGCTGGCGACGTCGACCTCGCAGTTGGCGTAGCCGAACTCACCACTGCGAGCCGCGATGTGCCTGGCCCGGCTTCGTCTGGCGCCGGGCCTCGGCGGTCGCGCGAGCGTAGAATCGGCCTCTTGCGCGACATATCCTTGGTTTGTCGAGGCGATTCTCGCCGCCCCCATCGTCACCGCCATGAGACCTTGGTCTCATGGGAGGTCGAGCCCGTCGGCTCGCCTGGACCGGGCCCGCGAGGGACCGGCTGCTCGTAGGCGTCGCGGCGACCCCCAGCCTCCCGAGCCGGGCTCCTCTATCATCGGAGCCCGGCTCTCTCGTCCATGTCACCCGATCCCCGCGCCCCCACCCGCTGGCCCGAGGCGCGCGCCTCGCGCGGCATGGTGGCATCCCCTCACCTGCTCGCCTCCGAGGCCGGCGTGGCCGCCCTGCGGGCGGGCGGCAATGCGCTCGACGCCGCCATCGCGGCCGCCAGCACCATCGCCGTCGTCTATCCGCACACCAACGGCGTCGGCGGCGACAACTTCTGGCTGATCTGGGACGCGCGCGCTCGGAAGCTGCGCGCGCTCTGCGGCGCGGGCGGGCCGCGGCCGCCGCCACCATCGACTGGTATGCCGCGCGCGGCGTCACGGGTGCCCTGCCCGCCCGGGGTGGCCTGGCCGCGCTCACCGTGCCGGGCGCGGTGGACGGCTGGTGGCAGGCCCACAAGCTGAGCGCCGAGACGCTGGGCTCGCCGCTTCCCTGGAAGGCGCTCTCGCCGACGCCATCGCCCATGCGCGCGACGGATTCTCCGCCTCCGCGGGGCAGCGGCGTCCGCCACCGCGCGAGCCCGATCTCTTCGGCCCCACCGCGAGCGCGGAGATCCAGCGTGGGATCTGGCCCCTCTATCATCCGGATGCGCTCGCCCGCGGGCCGCTGGTGCAGGCGGACCTCGCGCGCTCGCTGGAGGCGATCCGCGACGGGGGCGCGGAGGCCCTGTATCGCGGTGAGCTCGGCCGGCGCCTGGCGGCCGCTGCCGCGGCGGCGGGCAGCCCGCTCGCGCCCGAGGATATGGCCGCCCATCGCTCGGAGTGGATGGAACCGCTCACCATCCCCTATGGCGATGGAGTCGCGGCCAGCTTTCCCCGCCCACTCAGGGCCTGTCGCTCCTCACCCTGCTGGGGCTCGTGGAGGGCTTCGACCTCGCAGCGCTGGAGGAGCCCGACTACTATCCACGTGATGGTGGAGGCGACGAAGCTTGCATTCGCCGATCGCGACCGGCATCTTACCGATCCTGCCGGCATGACGGTGCGCGCCGGCGGCGCTCCTGGATCGGACGCGCCTGACCCGGCTCCGCGGCGGCATCACGCTCGGCCGCGCGATGACCCCCGAGACGGCGGCGACCTCCGCCGGCGGCGATACCGTCGCCATCGTCACCGCGGACGCGGCGGGCAATGCGGTGTCGCTGATCCAATCGCTCTACTACACCTATGGCGCGGGGATCGTCGCGGGCGACACCGGCATCGTGCTCCAGAACCGCGGCGCCTTCTTCGCCCTCGATCCCCGCCACGTCAATGCCCTCGCTCCCGGCAAGCGCACGCTCCACACCCTCACTCCCGCCATGTATCTCGAGGGCGGACGGCCGCGCGCCACCCTGCGGGACCATGGGCGGCGAAGGACAGCCCCAGACGGTGGCCGCGCTGCTCACCCGCTGCCTCTTCCGCGGGCTCGGCGCGCAGGCCAGCGTCGAAGCGCCGCGCTGGCTGTACGGGCGCACGTGGGGTCTGGCCACGCGCGCGCTCAGCGTCGAGGGTCGCTATCCGTCCGCGCTGGCGCGCGAGCTGGCCGCGCCGCGGACACGACGTGAAGGTGGGGCGAGGCGTGGGATGACCTCTTCGGTCACGCGCAGGTACATCTGGGTGGACGAGACGAGCGGCCTGCGTCGGCGGATCCGACCCGCGCGCCGACGGCGGAGCGCTGGGCTTCTAGTCCCGACCGCTGCCCCTAGCCGGTGCCGCCGGCCAGCGCCTTGTAGAGCTCCAGCCCGACCGCGGAGATGTCGCTGCGCGTCTCGATGGGCAGGCCCGCATTGGTCCAGGCGCCCATGCCGCCTCTGAGCACGAGCACGTCCTTGAAGCCCAGCTTGCGGAGATCCCGCGCGACCCGGGCGCTGACGGTCTTCCGCGGGCGAGGTGCAGTAGGCCACCACCGGCCGGCGTGCGCGTCCAGCTCGAGGCCGCTCACGCCGCTGGCCAGCTCCTCGGGGGCGAGGCGGATGGAGCCCGGAATCTGAGCGGAAGCGGCATCGTACGGCCGGTCCTTGTCGCACGTCGAGGATCTGCGGCTGCTTGCCGCTTCCGAGCATCCGTGATCACCTCGGACGGGCTCACGCGATACCGGTTCTTCTGCCAGCGCAGGTAGGAACTGCGCGCCGAATGCGGCAGCGCTCAGGAGGGTAACCCCGACAGCCACCCAGAACCACGGGAAGGGGCGCGGCCGCGGGTTCTTCCACGCTCTCGCGCGCCTCGACGCAGCATCCGCTTGACGTCCGGGCAGCTCCGGGCACGAGCTTGTCGGCCTGCTCGAATGCCCGAACCGCGCCCGGGTCATCCTCGCGGAGAAGGTCGCGGAGCCCCTCGTTCCAGGCCTCCGTGAATTTGCTGGTGCCACTCAGCGAGACCTCGGTGTCCTTGACGAACTCGCGGACGGCCATCGGCGGGGATGACGAAGTTGAAGCCCTGGATGATCGAGCCCTCGGCGCCCGGCGAGAGCGAGACGAAGGTGAGCACCCCCAGGACCTGGCCCTTCTGGTTCACGGCCGGCCCGCCGGAATTGCCCAACGTGGCGGGAGCGTCGGTCTGGATCACGAGCTGATTGGACGACGTCTTCCTGCAGGCCGGACACGGCGCCGTTCGTGACCGAGGCTTCCACGCCGGCGGACTTGTTGAGCAGCTCGTGCGAGAGCACCACGCCAGGGAAACCGATGATGTGGATCGGATCGCCGATCAGCACTGTCTTGCTCTCAGCCAGTGAGCAGCACGGGAAGATCTCCCCGGGGACGCGGAGCAGCGCCAGGTCTCGGCCCGACATGGTCGCCCGGCTCGTTGCTTAGCGGCGGCGTGTACTTCTTCACCTCCGCCTTGAGCCGGACTCCGCTCGATGACCACGATCACCACCGATCGAGGAGTGAGCTTCACCTTGGTCGTTGGCAGCACCGAGTCGAGCAGCTTGCGCTTGATCGCGTCCTCGACCTCGGGCTGCTCACCCGGATCGATGCCCCGCGCGCGCCAGCGCCGTGGGCAGGCAGGCGGTGGTCACCGCCCGCTGGGCCTGCTGGATTGACCAGCCAGCGCGGCGGCGTGTGCGCGGGCTGGACGACATGGCCATTGGTGATGATCCAGCCGCGGCTCGTCCGACGACCCAGCCGGTGCCCGTTTCGCGGAAGACCGGCGGCGTGACCGACTGTCGTGCCGCTGCCGCAACTGAGGGTCACCTCGGCGGCGACCTCGGCGCTCACGAGGACCACCGCAGGCTTGGCCCGCAGCAGAACCTCCTGCACGGTAACGGTCCTCTGCGCCGCGGCAGGGGCAGCGGCGCCATGCGGCCACGAGCCCGACGGAGGGGCTGCGGTACTGCAGATGGCCGATTCGGCGTACCATAGGGGCACCGCGCTAATTCTATACCACCGAGGATCATGCATGAGCCGCCAGATCGGGGAGATGCCGACCAGACGCTTCAAGCCCGGCGAGTTACATCTTCCGCGAGGGCGACGACGCCAAGCGGCGAGGCCTTCATGGTGCAGGACGGCAAGCGTGGAGATCCGGCGGCACTTCGGCGCCGAGGATCGCGTGCTGCGCGTGCTCGGCAAGGGCGATCTCCTCGGTGAGCTCGCGCTGTTCCGCAACAACGCGCCTCGCTCCGCGAACGCGGTGGCGCGCGGACGCCGGTCACGCTGCTGCTCATCCCCTCCAACCGGCTCGAGCATCTCGTGCGCGCCAATCCCGCGCTCGCCATCGCGCATGATCACGCAGCTCGCCAAGTTCATGCTGGAGGCGGAGGACCGCGCGCGCGCCGCCGACGAGCGCGCCCGGGCCGCCGAGGACAAGCTGAAGGGCGGCGCCTCAGAGCCTGCCCTAGAGCTTGAAGGTCTCGGCGGCCAGCCCCGCGATGTGCCGGCCGATCGCGAGCGAGGCGGTGGCGGCGGGCGACGGCGCGTTCAGCACGTGGATGGCGCCCGTCCGTCACGCTGATCTTGAAGTCGTCCACCAGCGAGCCGTCCGGGCTCACCGCCTGCGCCCGCACCCCCGGCCCCGCCCGGCGACGATGTCCGAGGCCTGAGATGCCCGGCACCAGGCGCTGGAGCGATGCCACGAAGGCCGCCTTGCTCACCGAGCGGTAGACCTCGTAGACGCCCATCTCGCCAGTACCGCCGCCCCATCGTTCCAGAACCCGCGATACGTGAGGGTGCGCAAGGGCCTCGGCCGGCCGTCACCGTGCCCATCGTGTAGCCCTCGCGCGCCAGGGCGCAGCACCGCATTGGGACCCGGCCTCCACGTCGCCGTGCACGGTGCGGGTGAAGTGGACGCCGAGGAAGGGGAAGCGCGGATCGGGCACCGGATAGATCGAGCCCGCGCACGAGGGAGCGGCGCTCCGGGCTTGGAGCATGTAGTACTCGCCGCGGAACGGGATGATCTGCACCTCGGGCCGTATCCCCATCAGCGCGCGTGACGCGGTCGGAGTGCAGGCCCGCGCAGTTGATGAGGTGGCGTGGTGCTGACCGGCCCCGCGTCCGTCTCCACAGCGACGAGGCCCGCGCCGTCGCGCCGGATGCCGTCGGACGCCCGCCCCGTCACGACCTCCGCCCCACGCTGGGTGATGAGCGCCGCCATCTTGTCCGCCACCTGGGTGTAGTCCACGATGCCGGTGGCGGGCGAGAGCATGCCGCGCACCGCGCGGACATGCGGCTCCCACTCGCGCACCTCCTCGCCGGAGATCGAGCTTGAGCCCGGGCACGCCGTTCGCGGTGCCGCGCTCGTGAAGCGCGCTGCAGCCGCGGGACCTCCTCCTCGACGGTGGCCACGATCACCTTGCCGCAGCGCTCGTAGCCGATGCCGTGGGCGTCGCAGAACTCCGGTCATGAGCCGCGCGCCCTCCACGCACAGGCGCGCCTTGAAGGAGCCCGGCTTGTAGTAGATGCCCGAATGGATGACGCCCGAGTTGTGTCCGGTCTGATGCGGTGGCGATGCGACGCTTCCTTGTCGAGCACCACCGCGCGCGCGGACGCGGGTGACGCTCGGTGAGGGCTGATCGCGGTGGCCGAGGCCGACGATGCCGGCGCCGATGATCGGTGATGTCGGCGGTGCGAGACATGCCCTGACCATAGCACGCCCCGCCCGGACCCCGCCCGTTCGCGCGGTGACGGGAGCCTGTCTCACCGGTGACGGGTCAGAGGGCACGGATCTCTATAGAAGGCTTCAAAATCAGCATGTTACGTGGCGGCTCTCGCTGGCATCCCCCATGCCTGACAAGGACGCGACGGCGGGCTCTGCCGCCGACCCTTGAACCAGGGAGGACGTCATGCACAAGGCCCCGGCCTTGATACTGCTGGGGCAATGGCACCCGCGGCCTCGCCGAGCCCGACCGAAGTGGTGAAGTCCGGGATCGAGCAGGTGGTGCAGGCGGTGCAGGATTTCGGCATGCCTCACATCCGGCTGCGGCGGAACGGCGCCGCCTCGAGATTCGTCGCGCGGCCGGGCATCTCTTCGACTTCGAGGAGATGGCCCGACGCACCCTCGCCCGGCACTGAGCGATCGCACGCCGAGCGAGCGGGAAGAGTTCGTGGCACTGTTCCGTGACCTCCTGAGCGCCCTATCTGTCCCGGCTCGAGAACTATTCCGGGAGCGCATCGTCTATCTCGGAGAGACGGGTGGACTGGCGAGTTCGCCAACATCGTCCGCTCCAAGATCCTCACCGGGAAGACCTCGGAGCTCGCGCTGAGCTACCGGCTCCATCAAGTGAGCTCGCGGTGGGCGATCTACGACGTGCTCATCGAGGGCGTGAGCTTCGTGAAACTCACTGCAGCCAGTTCCAACCGGATCATCTCGAAGACCTCTGTACGAGGGATCTCGTGAAGAAGCTCCGGCACAGGCGGAGTTTGACAGGCGCCAGCGCGGACTGGCTGGAGCGGGCCGCCTCGCGCTGGGTCCGCGGCGACGCCGGCGGATCGACACTGCCAGCAGGCAGCGTCGGGGGTCGCGCGAAGCAGGCAAGCGCGGCGATCCCCGGCGCGCAGGTTCCCGGTCTCTCCGATCCTCACCCAGGGTCAGCGTGATGGGGCAGTGGTCCGAGCCCTGGACGTCCGGGAGGATGGTGGCGGCGCGCACCCGGCCGTGCAGCTCCTCGGAAACCAGGAAGTAGTCGATGCGCCACGACTGCAGTGGCGCGCGCGCCCGACTTCATGTCCCACCACGTGTAGTGGCCGGACTCCTTCGTGAAGAGCCGGAAGGTGTCGGCGAATCCCGCCTCGATGAAGCGAGGTGACCCACTCGCGTTCCGCCAGGCCAGAGAAGCCCGACGTCTTCTCGTTCTCTCTTCGGGCCGCGCCAGGTCGCTCTCGGTATGCGCCAGTGTTGACGTCGCCGCATACGATCACGCCCTTGCCGCCCTTGGTGGAGGCCCTCGGTGAGCCCGGAGGAAGTCGTCGTAGAACTTGAGCTTGTGCGCGAGGCGTTCCGGCCCCATGCCGCCGCTGGGGAAGTACACGTTCAGCAGGTGGAACTCCGGCAGCTCCGTGTGGACGATCCGGCCTTCGACGTCCAGCGTGGGAGCGCCGAACGACGCGGTGGCCACGTGCACGGGCTCGTCCCTCAGTGTAGGTGGCGACGCCGCTATACCCCTTCTTCTCGGCGAAGCTCCAGTACGAGCGATACCCGGCGGGCGTGCGCATCTCCTCGGTGAGCTGATCGGCCTGGAGCTTGGTTTCCTGTACACAGATCGACGTCAGCCCCGCGGGCGCGAAACTCCATGAATCCCTTCTTCCACGCGGCCGCGCAGCCCGTTGACATCTCCACGACACGAGGTCCATGGCGCACCCAGTGTACTCTGATCACCGGCCCCGCGGCGAGACCGGCGTCAGGCGTCGCGGGCGGGGTCCGGGCCACCACCTCGGCGATGACTTCGAGGGAGCTTGTTGAGGTCGATGGGCTTCACGAGGCACGCGTCCACGCGGGCCTCGCTCCAGACCTCCTCGGGGACGATCTTGCCGGACATGAGGATGACGCGGCAGTCGGGGACCGGCGCTTGGCCACGCGGGCGATCTCCCAGCCGCTCACCTCGGGCAGGAGGAGATCGGTGGAGCACGACTCGAACGGCTGCCGCTCGAGGACCTCGAGGGCGACCCGGCCGCTTCTGACGATGGCGAGCGAGCAGCCCTTCGGCCCCCGAGGAACTCGCGCAGGATGTCGCCGAAGTCGCGCTCGTCGTCGACCACGAGCACCCGGAGGCCCGGGGCAGCGTCGGCTCGGCGACGGCAGCGACGGGGGCGCGGCGGGCCTCCGCGCACGGCAGCGCGATGGTGAACGTGGGAGCCCGGCCGGCCTCGCTCTGCACCGAGATCGTGCCGCCGTGTCCGGTGATGAGGTCCTGGCTGAGGAGAGGCCGAGGCCGGTGGAGCCGGCCGACTTGGTGGTGGAAGAACGGCATGAAGACCTGGCGCGGACCTCCTCCGACATGCCGATCCCGGTGTCCGAGACCTTGAGTCTTCACCCCCGGTCGTCCCGCAAGGTCTCGATGACCACTTCCCGCCCTCGGGCATGGCCTCGATGGCGTTGAGGATCAGGTTCATCAGCACTTCGCACGCAGGGCGCTGGACTGCCCGGAGACCAGCACCGGCCGGGCGCGCAGGTGCGGGCTGAGTCGTACCGAGACCCCATTGCCCTGCGCAACCGTCAGGAGGTGGGGCTGGAGGAAGCTCGATGGCGTCGATCACGGCGGCATTGAGGTCGAAGGTGGAAGAGGGCACGTCCTGCGGGGGTCGGGAGAGATCGCGCGAGGCGCTTCAGCAGCTCGGCGGCATCGAGCGGCGCCCTTCTGGATGGACATCAGCCCCTTGCGGAGCCTGGGCGGGTCCAGCCGGCCGCCGCATCGACCTGTCCAGCACAGCCCCACGCGGCCGACGCAATACATCACGAGGATATTGTTGAAGTTAGTGAACCACGCCTCCCGCGCACCTTGCTGATCACCTCGGAGCGGGCGATGCGCCGCTCGACTTGCTGATCCGCGACGGCGGGCTTGAGACATCACGCTCCCGGACGGCCGCCCGCGGCCATGGGCAGCACCACCGTGAACGTGCGTCGCCCACCCCGGGGCGCTGCGGAAGCCGATGCTGCCACCCGTGGTCCTCTGATGATCTTATGCGTCCAGCGCGAGGCCGAGACCGGTACCCGCCGCCTTGGTGGTGAAGAACGGATCGAACACTTTGTCCGGCCTCCGAGGAGAGATGCCGATGCCCGAATCTTCGATCTCGACGCTGCATCCGTCGCCGGTCCGCTCGCCGCCCGCCTCCGCCTCGGCGCCTGCGATGCCAGCCGGTCCGACGGTGAGCCGCCCATCGTCCGGCCATCGCCTCCAGCGCATTGCTCACGAGGTTGACGAGCGCCTCGTAGAGGCCGCTCCTGGTCCAGGCGCTCCACCAGGGGCACCGTGCGCGTACTCGCTCGCACGACCACGATCTGCTTGCCGTCGAAGCTCGTTGGCGCAAGCTCTAGCTATCGCGGTCGAGAGCACCGGGATCGCGGTGGGTGCCGGTCGGAGACCGGCTGGGCCGGGGCAAAGCTCGAGGAGCTGCTCCACGATGCCGTTGATCCGCTCGAGCTCGTGCGGCACCACCCGCATGAATGTCTGCGTGGAACGCGCGGATCCTCGAACTTGCGCGTGCGGAATGATGCGGGTGAAGGTGCGCAGGGACGCGAGGCGGGTTCGTCGATCTCGTGCGCGAGGCCGGCGGCCAGCGTGCCAGGCGCGGCAGGCAGGTCCGGAGGGCGCCGGAGCTGGCCTTCGAGCTCGCGCGACCTGGCTGACGTCGCGGAACACGCCCACCACGCCCAGGTGCCTTCTTCCTCGCCATCGGAGGGGGCGGTGCCCATCTCGACTGAACCAGCGCGCTGCCGGCGATGTGGGAGCGAGACGTTATGTGCAGGAGTGGCTTTACAGGGTCTCATATGGGACTCCTTCCGCCACCTCCGAGGAAAAGCTGGGTTAGAGACTGCGCAATGAAGGTCCCACTGAGAGCTTCCTCGGCAAAGAGTCTGCAGAGATCTCGGCGTGGATTCACGGGCGCCACTGCAGCTGCACTAGATCTCAGGTCATTGATCCGCTCAGGAAGAGCGGGGATAATGCGGCGTGAGAAGGCTTGAGATCGGCCAGCTCCTGAAACTGGCTTGACCTGGGAAAAGAAAGCCTGGAGATCGGTCTGCTGCTGGAGGAGCTATAGGGAGGTTATGCGGTTGAAGGCGAGCAGCGCGAGCTGGCCAATCTCGCTGCCGAATCAAGCAGGCGCGATGCTGTCCCAGTTCTCTCCGCGCGCGATATTTCGCGTTTTGCGCTATGTCAGTGCACCGGCCGGGAGTGATGCGGCGAGCCACCAGGGCGGCAGACCTGATCAGGAAAGATCGCCAGTCAGCCCGGCGAGCCCAGGCGAGTCTGCAGACTGGGCTTCCTCCGAGGTGATACGCTGATAGCCGACCGCCTGGGTGGTCCTCGCGCGCGGGCGCCGACGCCAGCACCGGGACCGCGCAGGCTGCAGATACCCGGCAGGCGCTGGTTCACCGTCTCCCGCAGGAAGAGGCGCCACCCTAAGCGCTTATCCAGTGGTACGATATGGCTGTTTTTTCCCCACTAACACAGCTCGGGGCGGCGGTTGTGGGCGGCCACCTCACTCGGTAGTGTTCCACGATGGCGTAGACCACGTCCGCATTGGTCCACCACCACGTTTGCTCGAGATCGGTGAGTCAGCCGTAGAGGAGGTGAGCGCGGGGACGAGATGGTGAAAGGATCGGGTGCGTAGATGACCCCGCGCTGTGTGGCGTGCAGCACCTCGATGATCGCTGCGCGCTGGCGATACCCACCACACGATACCGCCGCCAGCTATCACCACCTGGTAAAACGATACCTTCGATGGAGCTGGCCAGAGTGCGCGCCTGAGAACGGCGGTGCGGTCTCCAGAGCGTGGTGCGGATGTGGGACGCGATCACCCATGACCTTCCTTCCGCTGTGATCTTGTGAAAGGCATATAGGCTTCTTTCGCCGGTTCGCTGACCTCGACGCCGTTGCGATATACCCTGAATAGCGCTTCAGCAGCGCGCCAGACTGGACTATGGGGTGTTCCTCGAGGACAGGCTCCACGCGATGATTTGCCAAACGCCGCAGCAATCCTTTCCCGGCGGGCCTGACGATATACACCACCACGGGACGGCATGCGGACAGCGGGCTTCCTTCGAGTGGAAGAAGCTGGAAGAGGCGTGCTTTCGTCCGGGCAGCCCGCGCGCCACGCGTACAGGAACATTGAAGTCGACCTCGACAGGAAGCTGAGAGAATCAGCGTCGGCGCCAGTCCGTTATATTCCTGGTTGGTCCCCGCCTGACGCCGATCGGAGCTGGGCCTCAGACGCTCGGGCTGAGCCAGCTCGGATCCGCGGGCCTGGCAAGCTCGACCGCGGATCTGGATTGGGAACCCCTTTGCCCCGGGGAGCACTGCTGTGCGAAAGCAGCGCCACACCCAGCTTGGGGGTGCAAAAGGCCTCGCCTGGGCCAGTCGTGGTGTGGTAAGTCCGGATGCCTGGTGTTTAAAAAAGGCCCACCACCTTGGAGGAGGAGCTGGCAGGCCTGGGAACTCTCACCCCCACATTCTCCTGAGGAGGATGTGCAGCCCTGGTCCGTCACATGTAAAGAGGGAGCGGCTTATCCGACTCAACAACAACGGGCTTGAAGCGCGTGTTAGGCCGCAGAACCGCACGCTGGTAGGGCCGCTGACGTAGTGGTATCGTGGTTGCTCACCTTGGTTCGGGCACACCGGGGCAATAATCGGGCCTTCCTCGAGGCTTGCCCGCTCGACCAGGGCAGCATCCAGTCGCTGGACTTCCGCGAAGATCCGATACAGCATACGCGCGCCAAAGCAGGCGCCGCCGTAGTAGTCCGGGCTGGCGATCGAGCGTAATCTCCCCACTCCCGCCTCAAAGGCGAATCGTAAAGCACCCGGCAAGCTTTCACGAAGGAATGCCAAAAAAGCTCTCCCTGGACCTCGGTTAGAGGTCCCGAGGCACATCCTGGTCAGCCACGCATAGGACCGAGATTAGCTGCGAACGTGAGAGAGGTCCTCGATTGCAGGCGAGATGGTGGTCCATCGCCCGGAGCCTCTGACGCGGTGTTCACCTTCCCACGGGAACTCTGCGCCGCGGATCATGGAGACCATGCCCTGGTTGCGCTCGATCGGAATGGGGGACATAAGGCGCCGGTGGAGGAATACACCACACGTCCCCGAGGAGCTCCCCACGTGGTGCAGCGTAATTTCGCGTCGGTAAAGGTCCGACGACCGTCACAGCCGAGGCCTTCAGAACTGGGCCAGCGTGGGCTGAGCCGGAGAGGTTTGGGTCGAACTGAACCAGCCATCGAAGACTGCCCGCCACCAGAGCGGCTACATGCAATGCTGAGGTGTGGTGGACCGAGGGTGCCGGGACGCGCCGCGGCTGAGCGGCCGGCGATAGACCGCGGACAGGCCGACGGGGCCGGAGGCGCGATCTTACTGCGCAAAGCGGGGCCCAGATGAGAGGGATCCAGATAGCTTAGGGAGTAAGAGATATCGAAGCTTAGAGCAGAATAGGTAGTTTCAGCCCTTCCTTCCCTGACCGGGTAGCGCGCCTCCCGCCAGCCCCGCCGCACCGGAGCTGGATGCCGCGCACTGGTCTCTGCCAGCCTAACTGCGCCGATGCCTGAAGATCCGGGTGGTGATCGCAACGCAATCTTGATCGATCACCGACCCATCGCTAAGAATGATGGCAATGGCGAGCACCAGTAGCGAGCTTGACCATTGCTCCTTCCCCGAGTCAGGCAAGGTTTTGGTGGGGCAGAGAACTCTGCGCGAGCACCCAGGCCCGTGAGAGGATAGCGCAATCGAAAGCCACCAGCACAATAAGCCGCATGCCCTGTGCAGGGATGGTAGCGACACGGCGATTTCGGAGTCGCGGAACCGCGTCCGGTATCCTGTCGCTGCAATGTCTCGCAAAGTGGGGTCATGCCGGTGAAGGCAGTCGCGAATCCGCCTCGTAATGATGGTAAAGGTTAGGAACGATGCCTGCGCGGCGGCGTATATCGGAGCTCAGTAGGCAAGCTCATAGCGCCGTAGCGTCCGGCGCACTCGCCAGCCCGCCTGAGGTCCCAGCGCGCCATCTTCACCTTGAGAGCAGCAGATGACATCTGATGGCGCGCTTGCTCAGGGTTCTGAACTCGACGCTAACTTATACGCGCTGCCGGACGATCCAGCGCCGCGATCCGGTCGTGCGCCCCGAGTCCAGGCTGTGGGCTGGCCGCGCCCGCGCGGGCTGCGCGTCGTAGACCGGCGTATTCGCGGGCGGTGGCCGAGAGAGACGGGGATGAGGGTTGCCCGCAGCGAAAGCCGCCATGCGGCAGCTCTGAGGGGCTGGAAGAAAGCCTGTGGTGGAGTCACGTGCATCGCGCCCGCCAGAGGCAAGGCCGGACAACAAAGTGTTATTCCAGGGATCGTGCTGCACTCCATGATCCGCTTCGCATGAACCGCTGGAAGTATTTAAGCAAAGTGATTGAAGCGACGTGGCGAGGGACCCGATGTCGCCCTGATGAGATCGGCCAGGCGGCATGGAAGCCTGCGGTAATGACATTTGAGCGAAAAGGTCTTCCCCGAAGGTCTGGGCCACCGCCTGCTGAGATTTGGTATTGGTGCAGGTGATAGCGATATCTGGCAAGTCGAGGCTAGATGCTGGGCTGGCAAAGTGAGAACCAAGTTCACGCTGATCTCTCTGCTGCTCCTGAGAGCATGGGAGAAGTTTGCATACTGTGGCATCTCCGCGGGGGTGGAGCTGCAAGCGACCCTGTTCGAAGAGTGTTCCGCCCCAGCTGGCAGCCTGAAGATCGAGTTTGCTGCGTTGAGACAGCCCGCAGAACGCCGCTTCAGGTCGATGAGCTTCTGGCCCCGATTCGGCGTTGAGCGCCTCGATTCATCGCACGGCCACCGGAAGCAGCCGGTCCCGTCGGCCCCCGCCGGCAATGAAAGCGGGCGGAGGAGCCCCCAGCGCCGGTGCCGTTTCGTGGAGGAGCAGACGGTGGCAGCGAAAGCCAACGGGACGACCAGGCGCCTTTTAACCCGCCGCATCTCGGTGTTTGACCGTCCGATCGCCTGTAGAGATCCCCCGCGCTGGCGCCAGCCGGGAGTTGAGAACAGACTAGAGGCGTGCCGACGCGCGTGGTGGAGGATGCGCGGCCCGCGCACCCCTGCCGAAGGCCGGGCCAGGCAGATAGTCGATGCGCGCCACCGAGCTCAGGCGCCGTGGTGTGGAGGGTCCTACCGCAAAGTGATCAGACCACGCCGAGTGTTGTCGTCAGGTCGATGTGGCCCAACACCCTCGACGCCGTCATGCCGGTGCTGACGCCACCGGAGTTGCACCAGTCCAATTCAGTAAGAGCGACGATGTCGAGGGCTCGGTGCGCCGTCCGGAGACGCGCCTGGCGAATCTCATTGTTCTCGAGAATCAGGCGTGAATGACCTCCCATGGAGGCCGGGCCAGTCATCCACTATCAGATGACTGGACGATCCGTGGTAGCCACTCCCACAAACTGAGAGGCAGAGAGGCAGGTCAGACTCCTCCCCCAGGTGGCCAGGTGATCTCCGGGATGGTGCCCGCCTGATGGATGTGGGCCTCCTGGATGACCGCTGGGGTATCTGCCCCATAATACACGAAGCTGGGAATGTTCTCTTTGCCTCTGGGGAGGTGTCTTTCCATCAGCGCCTGGGCTTCAAGGTCCAGAGACAGTGATGTTCACACACAAGTTGGGTAATAGTCACAGAAGCCGATGCTGCGGCTCTGGTACGCCAATGAACGCGCTGACGTGGGGATCGACGCCCAGCGACCGCGAATAATGCCACGACACGCGGGGCAGACATCTCGGAGTGAGGAGAACTGGCGTGAGCCGCGTTGAAGCGATGAAGAGGTGGTTGGTGATAGCCGCCCGCGTAACAGGTTAGTGGCAGCTTGCCATCCGCTGTGCACCGGTTCTGGCGTCGATGATCTTGTTTGCAAAGGGCGTCATAGGATCCAGCTACTGGTCTTCGGTCACCTTTACCACAGGTGCTTTTGAAGCGGAGCAAGCCTTCCCGCGATCTTCGCCGCTGGAGCTGCGCTTGGAGACGATCCAGGCAGAAAGACGCGCCGGGCCTCGACGAGGTTTCAGGCCAGCCCTCGGCGTCGCCGCTGGTAGATCGGATGGTATGCGCTCGAGGCTCCCGAAGGCGCGGCGCGTGTGATTCATCGCGGTTGCAGACGTCTGTTGCCTCGGTGGCTAATATGTCAGCCTTTAGGCACCGGGTAAGTCTGAGGCGCGTCATCGCGCGGTGCGCCCGCCACCACGATTTTCTGCGTCGCTTCGCCGGCAGCGGCGATATGGGCGAGCAGGTGGGAGAGACGCCGACTGCCGAGGCCCGGCGCTGCCGGCAATCTCTTTTATTACCAGGGCGTCATATTGTGAGCGCGTCGGGGGTCGCACGGTGCAGCAGCCCGTTCAGATACACCGTCGATCGTCGTCTTCGCTGGTGGATCAACAAAGCGTAGACGACGCCCGCTGGTGGCGCCGGCGAGACGCAGCCCGCCACCGACGTGAGCTGCCAGATCATTGCTTCCGGTAAGACTGCTGCGCCCGTCAGACTGCCACCGCTGAGACTGCCACCGCTGACTGGCGCTGGGGCCGCCAGATCAGCAGTGCCAGTGGTCGCATTCGCGCTTCGATATGTGGAGTCGCCAACGACGTGGCCCGAGTAGCCAGGTAGGGGACGTGACTGCCGGGCCATCGCTCCCCACGACTTACAGCCGCCGAGCACGTCAGCCAGTAGCCACCGCTTACCCGGAGAGGTGACTTATCCATATCGTCCCACCATGCCCGTAGGTGGCGTCGGCCACGCGTCCAAAGCCGCGCCGCGCCTCGACACCGCCACACTTCCGGTCCGCGCGGAGAGTATCCAGAGTCGCCGCTCTTCGGCCTTCCTGGTCGCCCCCGGCTGGTTGCTGATCGATGCCGCGTGGCGCATTGTGTCTGCGCGCGCGCCGATCACTCGAGCGCCTGCGGGAATACTTTGGTCTGGTGTTTGTTGTTCCGGCGCCGCCCCAGTTTCGCTGGGGAGCTCAGTGACCTATAGAAGTGAGCTGCGCTTTACCAATTGGTGGCGCCCGCCCGCGCCATATTCTCACTTTTGCACCTGATACTTGAGCCGCGACGGAGGTGCCATTACCTTGAGGGCGAAGACGTCCATCACCGCCTCCCGCACACCAACTACTGAGACGGTCGTGGTGATGGCGCCGCGCCGCCGAAGGATGTGAATCGCGCCCTCCTCGACACGCACCACCAGGGTGATCGTGCCCCGAACACCGCCAAAACCGGCCAGTCCGGAACCGAGAGTCTCCTGGCTTCGTGGTCCAGCATGGGACACCGAAATCAGCAA
>ERZ1370068.5697-contig-4711_pt1 | contig 49877 bp, 79 predicted proteins | sample MGYA00561227_ERZ1370068 | MGnify/ENA primary metagenome ERZ1370068 (study PRJEB38410, sample SAMEA6850437) | metagenome | study: Metagenomic assessment of the ecological functions of the soil: analysis of the soil microbiota associated with the... | reverse complement strand
ATGCTGCTGTTCGGTTTGCGTGACGCTACGCCACGCGTCAGAAAACAACCTCTTCCTGCAGCAGCTGGCGTGGCATTAATCCAGGATCCGGGCCGATCTTCGACTCGTTTCCACACCACGCTGCTGCACGGTGGTCCACCAGAACCTTGAAAACGGGTGGGCTGCGCCGATGCCTGATGAATCGGCATAATGGTTCGCATTATTGCAGGCTGCTGACCCGCCTTCTGGCGTGAAGCCGAAGTCTCGTGGTGCTGGTAGCCGCGCCCCTCAGAGTGTTTCACCGTGGGCGGCGTCTGCCTCGATGCATCGGCCCAGCCACATCGATCGTCAGACGCTTTCAACCTGGCGGAGGTAGCGATGAAACAGCGTCAGCGGGCTCGAAGCGATCCGCGGTGATAGAACTGATAGGTGCGGCGGCATGTAGCGCGGCGGAGAAGGTCGTGCGCCTCCTGCGGCGATCTGCTGCAACCGATCGTACATAGATCGAAGTTCGTTTGCGAAGATTCATCGGCGCCTTCGGCCGCGGCGCGCCTCATCTGGCATCGTGGACGGCGCGCGCTTGACTGCCTGCTCCAACTTCGCCGGGATCGAAACTCTGCCACGCCCGCGACCAGGCGATTCCACGCCGGCGGCGTAGAAGCCGGCGATTTCCAGCGCGTTACAGGTTGCCTCAACGTGATTTCGTAGCGTCTGAGCGAGCTGGCACGCGCAGGGGATTCACCGACAGCCAGGTCTGATGTAGCTCTTGTGAAGGCTGGTTTTTCACCATGAAAGAAATCAGGCTTTGACCTTACTTCAGATCAAGCTAGTATGAGGCTGTGTGAGGTCCACGAGCAGTGATCTTGACCTACCACCTCAGTCACCACATTACCTCATTGTGAAATCTACCATCATGGGGCCATCTTGACTCCCCATGATGTATTTTTCCACCATACATGTTTGAAATTTACCATGAGCTAGCTGGCGCTGTAGCGTGAACGTCGGCACCGCCAGCGCGGGGGTTCCACAGTTACCATAGATCGCTGGCGTCAGATATCGTGTTTGCGCCCTTCCGGACTATCTCGACCAAAACTTGGCGACATGGGATGCGATCTAACACGCCTCGATCTCTGCGACAGCTCGTTTTCAGCTCTGGCGGTTTCTTCCACCAGGCTGAAGGCCCCATCGTCAGATTAATTCACGGGTCATAAGCCAAGCCACGCCGCGGCGTTCCATCAAATGATCGATCGATGTCGACGCCACGCGACCACCACTCCGCAATCAACGGCTCCGGATCCGCTGTGGCTACGGACTGCCTGAGACACGGCGTCGTGTGCCGCAGTCAGCCCGCCTGGTGGCCACAACGGCGTTCGTTACGGGCGATATCTACCGGGGCGTTCCAGCGCTGCTAGACCGATTGCATAACGCACGCTGGGTGAAACGCTACCACGCCAGATCGATCTGCTGCGCTGAGAGCGAACCCCAGTGGGCGCACTCACGCACGGCTTTTCCTCCCGTTCGGCGCGTTTCACTGGAAACAGAATGCTCATCTTTCACGCGATTGTTCCTCGCGCTGGGCGTGTTCGGTTCCACCTCCCGGTATATTGCAAGACCGCAACATCAACGGGGCGGCGGACTAACTTTGCCTCGACCCGGATACCGGATGACCGCGGTGATCAACATCCAGTACCGATCTCGCGTTCGCGGCGTAGCCTTCGCGCACGGTGCCGCCTATCCGCCAGGCGCCACCGGCGCTCATCTGCCGCAGACGGCGCGCTGACGAATTCCCGCAGCTCTGACTGGATCGCAGCGATCATCCACGTTCAAGCATATATCGATTTCGCCGGGCGGATCCTCCATGGTCGAGGGATGACTTTCGACGTACCAGTCCGTTTTAATACACCGGGAAAACAGCGCATGGATGCCTGGGGGGTCACCAGCATTTGGCGACCTTCACCACGATCGCGTCGGCACGACTACGACTTTGCGCGATTATCGATGCGCCGCGCGCAATCGACCACGCAGCGTCTGTCGATGCACGCAGCGATGCTCGCCTACCTGACCTCACCCTCGCCAGGCGATCCATCTGGCCTGAATGCGGCCGATCGATATGGATCTACGTACGGCCGGTTCACCTTCGAAGCGCGACTCCGCGGCGCGGCAAAATCTGGATTCAACGTCACCACGGAGAGCTGCCGTGATATTCGACGGTGATGACAGCCTGCCCGAAGAGGGCAGCTGGCACATCTCTCGACGCTCGTTGCAAAGGACTGCTATCGCCATGGCGACGACACCGAGCCTTCGGCGTGGCGAAGTGATCCGCGGGTGGTTTGCACGGCGCGCAATTCGTCGGCGCGGCGGCTGGATGGACGATGTGGACATGGCGAGCCATGACTGGGGATGGAGGACGATTATAGGGGTACCGCCAGGTTCGCGCCGCACGCGCACCATGTCCGCGAGTTTCCTCCGCCATCGAGCGCGCGGCGGCTGCCAGGTGAAGGCCGCGCAAAAGGCGCTCCCATCGATTACCAGCGAGCCCACAAACGGGTCGATGGCCTCCGCTGCCAAGGCATGCGCCCGCAAGACGGAGGACTACGAGCGGCACCGGCATGAGGCGCGCGGACACCCAGCGCCATGGCAATCGCACGGACCAGATTCCGGCGTGAGAACAGTCTGGCCGTCGGCTACGAAATAGGTTGCGACGGTGCGGGGCGCAGGCGCCGGACCGGCGAGCGGTGCCTCTGAGCGCACTCACGAAGTTGCCCGCACCCAGCAGGCTGCGCCGGTTGTCGATGTTGCCGAAACGGCAGCGGGACACCGCGCTCGATGGCGTGGGTCAGGCGCGCAAAGTTGCCTTTGACCCAGGGTCCGTAAAGCGAGCGGCAGCCGCACGGACGGTGACCGGCGTTCCAGTATCGCGGGCGACGTCTGCAGAGCGCATTCCGCCTCCCACTTGCTGGCAGCGTAATCGTCACGCGAGGTCCGGCAGGTCGCCTTTCGCGCAAGGCCTTTCAGCAGCGTCGCTCTCCGTCGACCTTGACCGAACTTGCGAAAACGAAATGCGCCGCGCCCGCCGCCGCCGCCGCGCGCTGGCCGGGCGTTCCGTTGCGTCGACGTTCACGGCGCGGGAAGAGCGGCAGCGGATCCACCTCAGGTTCCACGCATCGCTTCAGCATCACGTGCGCACGTCCGCAGTGCGACAATAGTGCGCATGCCGCGTAGCGCGTTCATCAACGCCCGCCGGCGATCGCGGTCAGGTCCCCCACCGGCAGGAATGTCGTGGCGCGCAGCCGTCGCGGTCGACTAGCACACGCACCGGCCTACGGAAGGGCACGCGCATTGGCACGAAAGTGCACATGTGGCGCGCCTGAAACCGTCGGCGCCGGTGACGAGGACGGGCCGCGCGCGCCACTCGCTCGCTCGTGGCCGCCGATCGGGTTCAGAACCACTTCCATCCGTGACGGCGATAGAAGCGCAGCCGCTCTTCCCGGCGAAATAGCTGAGATGTGCTTCATTCCACTCTGCGCGGCGCCGCCTGCCGATGAGTAACCGATCTGCACCGCCGGCACATACGCGGTCTTCGTGACATCATTGAGGCGCACGCTCAGTCGAAATCACCTCGAAGTAGGAAGTATATTCGGTCGAAGCCGCCGGTGCTGTCGATCGCCGCGCGCTTGACCAGCGCATGGCACGCGCCCGACAATGCCGGTATCCCGACGACATCGCGTGGCGGCTCGACATCCATCACGTCGCGCATTCGTACCGGGCTGAGCCGCTTGCGGAAGACTGAGCGCAGCGCCCGGCCCGAACCCGCGCGGGAAGAGATGAACATCGCCGGATAGCGCTTGCACGGGTATTCACGCGCGTCCGTCCGTAGCCGCGAGCACGAGCGGCGCGAGCGCGCCGACGCTCTCATTATCGTCGTGCCGGCGCGCTGCGGCGGCGTTGAGCCAGCGGGATCAGGCGCGCTACTACGTCGGATTCAGCACCGGGTGGTAATCGGATCCGGTGCCGTGCAGTTACGCAGGTTGTGGGCAGCGCCGTAAGCCGATGTTCGCGTGGCCGTGCAGGTACGTCACGTGAACGCCGGAATCCGGAAGCGCAATCGCCGCCCAGCTGATGACGGCTTCCGGCCACATCGCGGTCCTCAGCTGTTGTCGATCAGCGCAAGGTGCGCCGTGCCAACGCGCCATCCTCGCGCGCACGCGCCTATCGCAACGCCAGCTTGCGCAGGCCAGCGTTCAAGAGCTTCGCGATCCGGCCGGTGCGTGACGATCCGAGATCTGCAGCGAGGACGGAAGCGCTGGAATCACTCGGGCGAATCGAGTGTCCCCGCGTCAACCTGTACGTGATCCATCCGCGGGAAGCGATGTCCTCTGCGCCTCATCTTCACTCCACTGGCCAGGAACCGTATGCCCGGTTATCCGGCCGCCAGCACTGATCGCTTTCGGCGAAGCGCTGCTGCGCAATTCGAAGGTGTGCGCGACGACATGGCGCGCGATGTCGCGGCGGTCTGGTCGACGGCGACCTGCTCGGCCACACGACGCATGGCCTGGCCTTGCTGCCCGCGTATCTCGCCGAAATCGACCAGGGCACGATGGCCAAGTCGGGCAGAACACGACCGTGGTCAGCGCTACGCGCCGGCGCGCTCAGGCCTGGGACGGCAACCGCCTGCCCGGACCCTGGCTCACGTTGCGCGGCACTCGACGCCGCGATGGCCATGGCGGAGACATGCGGCACCGGCACCGTCGTCATCCGCCGCTCGCCATCATATCGCGTGTCTCGCCGCGTATCTCCATGCGCGCGACCGCTCGCGGCAAGATGGCGCTCATCTACTGCTCGGACCCGTCGACGAAAAGCGTTGGCTCCATTCGGCGCGCGTGTCGCCGGTGTTCACGCCCAATCCCTTCGCCGCGGGCATTCCCACCAGCGGCGACCCGATCCTCGCTGGACATTTCCGCGAGTTACACGACGAACGGCACGACGGCACGGCTGCACAAGGCCGGAGAGCAGCTCGCGCATCCGTGGGTGCGGGATGCGCAAGGCAATCGACGACCGATCCCGCGGTGTTGTTCAACGAACCGAGGGCACGTTGCTGCCGTTGGGCGGCCTCGAGCGGCGGGCACAAGGGTTATGCGCGCTAGCACTGCTGGTCGAAGCGCTGACGGGCCGGGCTCTGGCGGCTTCGGCCGCGCGGATCCAGTCGAAGGCTGGGGCGCGACGGTCTTCGTGCAGGATCATCGATCCGGCGGCATTCGGCGGCAGCGACTCCTACGCGCGGCAGATGGATTGGCTGGTCGACGCGTGCCACGACGCGACCGCCGCGCGGCCGGGCGTCGCGCGCGTCGCTCTGCGCCGGCGAGGAGGCGTGGACTGAAGCGCTACCGGAACAAACGGCGGACGGCGTTGCGCTGTTTCCGTCCATCATGCCGGCGTTGCAGCAATGGTCGAAGCGGTTGAATGTCGTCGTTCCATCGACAATGTAGCAAGCTCCGGTTTCCGTAAAATGGTACCGCTCAGCGGCTGCGTGCGCGGACCGGCGCGGCGAGCGTGGACCGAGCCGGCATCCGACCCGAGCCGCTGCGCTCCGGCATCTGCTTCGGCGTCCCGGCGGACCTCGTCGCGCAGCCACGCGACGAACTCGCCCGACGACCGCACGTTCGGCTGAGCGCCGCGGGATGAGGACGAAGTAGGTTCCCCGGCTGAGCACCGCCTCACGACCAAACGGCGCGACCAGCGGACCGTCGTTGAGATGGCGTGCGCTGTGCGGGTTGCGCCCGATCGCGACGCCGCTGCCGTCAATCGCCGCTTGGACGACTTGGTCGTAATGCGAGAAATGCAGCGTACCGCCCGGCTTCAGGTCGCCGAGGTTTCATCGCATCGAGGCCGGACCCCAGATCGGACCACGGCCCCGCGCGCCGTGACAATCTCCGAGATCCAAGAGCACGTGGTGGGCGAGATCCGCGGGTTTACTGAGCGGCCGCGCGGGATCGCGCGCGTCAGCGTCGGCGACGAGCAGACCGGGAACATCTTGCACGTCTAATAGCCGCTCCCCCGCCGGGGACACTTGGACCCGGAGGCGCCCAGCGGATACGCGACGTCGAGGCGCTCGGCGCTCGAGATCCAGCTTTTGGTCGGCGGCGACGGTGCGCACGTCAAGATCCAGGATGCGCGCGGATGAACCGAGAAGCTTCGGCACCAACCACGTCGAGGCGAGCGCCGCACTCGTCGCGACCGCGAGCGTCTCCCCGCTTCCCGATATGCCACAGGCGATCGGTCGCCTCCGCTCAATCAGCCGAGCGCCTCGCTGACTGCGCTGCTGAAGCCCCGCCCAGCATCGGTGAGGCGCAACCCGCGATTGACGCGGGTGAACAGCGGCTGCCAGAGCTGCCTCTTCGCAGGTCTTCATCTCGCGGCTGACCGACCGGTTGGGTCAGGTGACGACTCTTGCGCGGCGCGCGTGAAGCTCAGGTGGCGTGCCGCGGCCTCGAAGCCCTTGAGCAAGTCGAGCGACAACCCGCGGACGACGGCGCGTTGCGTTCATTCCCGGAACTCATGCGGGCGGTGAGCAGCAAGATCGTTTGAGGATTGCCCGGCCGCGGTGACCAGAATGGGTTACCATCTTACATGGAACGGCTGCGCCGGATGCAGACCGGCTCCATCGAGGCAGTCATGATCTTCGACATGAAACAGCGGTGGTCATCGAGCTCGAGTATCGGGGAACCGTCCCAGTGAAGAGACGCCATGGGGCGCACGCAGAATCGACTGTCTTCGCGGACGGACTGGATCGACTGCAGGCAGGAGGCAGCGAGGACATCGTGCTGGAGGCTGGCCAGTCGTATGAGATCTCGCGCGGTGGCGTCGCCGTGGTGCAAGCCCTGCGCGACGCTCGACATCGCGCTTCGGTCAGCCAGCAGTGCACCTCAGGTTGAAGCCGGGCTGGCGGCACGCGTTACAACTGTGGAGCCCATCGGCTGAGCGCGCGGCTGGTGGGCGTCCGGCCGATGTGCAACAGGCGTCCGACTGACGGTGACTGCCGACCGACAACTAGGACCGAGACGTTCAGTGGCCGGATCCTCTGGTTAGCCCCGCTGTCAATACGCGTTCAAGTAGGCGGCGATATGTAGCGTCCGGAAACGACGCGCGGAATCCCCTCAAGATCGCGGGTAGCCGACACCTCACAAACCCCGCGGCGTGGAACAGTTCGCGCACTGCCAGCGACTGGTCGTGTCCGTGCTCGACCACCAGCCAACCGCCGGGGACGGGACGATCGCGCGCGCCGCCGACAATGACGCTGCAGCGCCGCGAGGCCGTCCAGTCCGGATGAAAGCGACGCGATGCGGGCTCGAAGCGCAGGTCGCCTTCCTGCAGGTGGGCGTCGCCCGCGCCGACATACGGCGGATTGCTGGCGATCAAATCCCAATGTTCCGGCTGGACGCCGCTGTACCAGTCCGCCGCGGCAAACGTCGACGTTGGTGAGCAGCAGCCGCTGCGCATTGCTCTGCGCCACGGCGAGCGCCGCCTCCGAACTGTCCGTCGCGAGCACCGCCGCGTTGAGGCCGTGTCGTGCGCGATCGCAAGCGCGATGGCGCCGGATCCGGTGCCCAGGTCCAGCACGCGCACCGGCCGGTCGCGCGGCAATTTCGCCAGCGCGAATTCCACGAGCGTCTCTGGTTTCCGGGCGCGGAATCAGCACGTCGGGCGTGACTGCGAGATTCGAGTCCCCAGAATTCTCGCGCGTTCCGGTGAGGATAGGCGACAGGTTCGCCGTCGACGCGGCGGCGGCAAAGCGTGAAGAAGGCCTCCGCCTGTGCCTGCGTCGCAAGCGAGTCCTGTTCGTGCGCGGCAAGCCACGCGCGATTGCGGCCCATCACGTGCGCCAGCAGTGCCTTCGCGTCGACGGGCACGAGGCCGCTTTGCGCCAGCGCCTGACGCACGGTGGGTGGCATCACTCGTCGCGTTCCGGCCGCGAACAGGCGCAGAGCGGCGATCGTAGTATCGGCCCCAGCCCTGGTCCCGCCAGTCCCGCTTTCACCAGCACGCGCTGCGATAGCCTTGTTGCCCGGAGCGCGACGCCGATGATCCGGTTGAAGGCCCAGGTCATCGAATCCGTAATGCGCGACGCCGTGGCGCCTTCAGTCGCGAATCCTAGTCCCCACGCATTGCGCAGCAGCCGGTAGCCGATTTCGATGTCGGTGCTCTTTGCCCGTGTAGTTGAGGCGCGAAGAACCCGATGAATCGCGCCGGTGTCGCGCCGCGACGCGTGCCAATTCCCAGGATCGGATACAGCGCCGAGTAGCGGACGAATCGGCGCAGCGCCCGCGCCACTTCATCGGCGTCGACGGCTTGCCATCGGCGATGAATTCTCATGACGCGCCGGTCGAGATTCAGCGCGTAAAGGTCGTCGAAGTCGTCGGACAGCGTGAAAATCGCGCATCGACGCAGGCGCAGCGTTTCGAGCCAGGGTTTCGGCTTCTGAGATTTTTTCGCCATCGCCTGCCTTCAGATAATCTCGTCGCCGGCCAGGGCCGACAGTTGCTCGGCCTGGAACTCCTGCGCAGAAGGCGCCGACCAGCTCGTCGAGCTCGCCGTCCATGATCGGAGTCGATCTTGTACAGCGTCAGAGTTGATCCGGTGGTCGGTCACGCGCCCCTGCGGAAAATTGTAGGTGCGGATGCGCTCGCTGCGATCGCCGGAGCCGATGAGCGACTTGCGGTGCGCGGCTTCCTTGTGCTGGCGCTCGCGGCGCTCGCGGTCCGAGCAGCCGCGACGCGAGCACCGCTCATCGCCTGCGCACGGTTGCGGTGCTGCGAGCGGTCGTCCTGGCATTCGACGACGAGGCCCGTCGGCAGGTGCGTGATGCGCACCGCCGGAGTCGGTCTTGTTCACGTGCTGGCCGCCCGCGCCGGACGCGCGGAACGTATCGATGCGGATGTCCGGTCGGATTGATCGTGATGTCGGCGATCGGATCAGCTTCGGCAATGACCGCGACCGTGCACGCCGACGTGTGGATGCGCCCCTGCGCCTCGGTCTCGGGCACGCGCTGCACGCGGTGGCCGCCCGATTCGAACTGAGCTTCAGTAGGCGCCCTGTCCGACGATGCGCACGATCACTTCCTTGTAGCCGCCGAGCTCGCTCGTCGACGCCGAGACGATCTCGGTCTGCCAGCGGTGCGCGTTCGGCGTAGCGCACGTACATCGCGAACAGATTGCCGGCGAACAATGCCGGACTCGTCGCCGCCGGTGCCGGCGCGGATCTCCAGGAACACGTTGCGCTCGTCGTTGGGATCGCGCGGCAGCAGCGCCGCCTGCAAGTCGACTCCAGCGCGGCGATCCGCGCCTGCGCCGCCGTGCGCTCCTCGTCGGCGAACGCGCGCATCGCCGGATCGCTCGCGAGCTCGGCCGCCGGCCGCAAGGTCGGCTTCCGCCAGTCCATGTAGTCGCGAAATTCGCGGCGACCGCGCGCGAGGTCCGAATGCTCCTTGGTCAGCGCGCGATAGCGGTCGAGGTCGCGCCGTGACGTCTCGGCGCGCCAAGAGGCCGTTGAGACTCGACTCGATCGGACGGTGCGGCGAGCTGGTCGAGGTTTCAATGCGAAGGGACGGCTTCATGGTGGTCATGCGCGACAATTTGGGCGAACGACAATCGCCGTCGCTGACGGCGAGGCGTTAGCGCTGTAAGCACGTGGAAGGTGGCGCTAATGCTCGTCGGCGGGAGTGGTCCGGCGAGCCTGATAGACGTGCTGGAACAGCGCGATCAGTTCCGGCGCGCTCGGCTTCGCCGGCGGCGTTGAGCGCCGACAACGGCTGCGTGCAGGAACTTGCTGGTGAGGCCGCGCGCCAGCGCATCAAGCACCTGCTCCGGCGATGCGCCGGCTGCGAGCATCTTGCGCGCACGCTCGAGTTCCTCCGAGCGCAGCCCGTCGTGATGGCCATGCAGCGCGGCGATGGTCGGGCACGATCGTCCGGCCTTCCGAGCCAGCGCAGGAAATGGCCGACTGGTCGGCGATCATCTGTTCCGCCTGCACGACCGCCTCGCGCCGGACCTGCGAGGTTGTCGCTTGACGATCTCGGCAAGGTCGTCGATCGCTGTACAGGAAGACGTCGTCGAGCTCCGCGGCCTCCGGCTCGACGTCGCGCGGCACGGCAAGATCGACGACGAACATCGGCGCATGCTTGCGCTGCTTGACCACGCGCTCGAGCGTGCCCCTTGCCCAGGATCGGCAGCGAGCTGGCCGTGCACGTGACGATGATGTCGAAGTCGCGCCAGGCGGTCGGGAAGCTCGTTCAGCGTGATCGGCTTCGGCGCCGAGCGGGCGGCCAGCTGGCTGCCGCGCTCGAACGTGCGGTTCGCGACCGGTGATCGATTTCGGCGACCTTGGCGGCGAAGTGCGTCAGCCGCCAGCTCGATCATTTCGCCCGCGCCGATCAGCAAGCAGCCGCTGGTCGCGATGGAGGGGAAGATGCGTTCGGCGCAGCTTCACCGCCGCGGCGGCCATCGAAATCGACGCGCTGCCGATGTCGGTCTGCGTCCGCACGTCCCTGGCCACGGCGAAGCGTGCGCTGGAACAGCCGGTTCAGCACGAGGCCGAGCGAGCCCGCCGCTTCCGCCGAGCGCACCGCATGCTTCATCTGGCCCAGGATCTGCGGCTCGCCCAGCACCACCGAGTCGAGTCCGCTGGCGACTCGGAAGGCGTGCGTCACGGCTTGATCGCTGCGGCAGCGTGTAGCACGTACGGATGACAGCGACTGCCTCCGGCAGATTGTGGAAACCGCGCGAGCCATTGCGCGACCGGCTCCGGATCGCCGCCGTGGAAATAGACTCTCGGTGCGATTGCACGTCGACAGGATCGCCGGCTTCCTTCACCCGTGCGCGCGCCGACCAGATCGCGCAGCGCGTCCGCCAACGCATCCGGCGGAAACGCGACGCGCTCGCGCACCTCGACGGGCGCGGTCGCGTGATTCAAGCCGAGGGCGCAGAGGGCCATGGTTCGCTGGTTCCTTGGGCGGCGATTCTACTCCATCGCCTGCGCCGACCTACCCCAACACTTTGATTTGGGGCAACGAACCCGACAGTTCACGCGGTGATGAAGTGGCGCTGCCGCCCAGCCACCGCGCCGAGATGCGCCTGCGCGGCGGCCGGCTCCTTCTGCAGCAGCATCGTCAGCCGCGTCGCGCGCCTGCTCGATCAGCGCGACGTCGCGCTCGAGGTCGGCGAAGCGCAGCAGCGGCACGCCGGATTGCCGCGCGCCCAGAAATTCGCCCGGGACCGCGGATCACGAGGTCCTGCCGCGGCGATCTCGAAGCCGTCGTTGTTTTCGAAGATCACCTTGAGCCGCATCTTCGCCGATCTCGCCGACGCGGCTCCTCGAACAGCAGCACGCACGTGCGATTCCGCGGCGCCGCGCCCGACGCGTCCGCGCAACTGGTGCAGCTGCGACAAGCCGAAGCGCTCCGCGTGCTCGATCACCATGATCGACGCATTGGGCACGTCGACGCCGACTTCGATCACCGTGGTCGCGACGAGCACGTCGATGTCTCCCTGCGACGAAGCGCGTCCATCGTCGCGGCCTTGTCGTCAGGCTTCATCCGGCCGTGCAGCAGGCCGACGCGCAGCGTCGGGCGAGCGCCGCGCGTCAGCTCGGCGTGCAGCGCGACGGCCGTCTGCAACTCGAGCTTCTCCGATTCCTCGATCAGCGGGCACACCCAGTACGCCTGGCGGCCCTCGGCGCACGCCTTGCCGACCCACGCGACGATTTCCGCGCGGCGCTTCTGGCTGACGAGGCGCGTGGCCACCGGCGTGCGTCCCGGCGGCATTTCGTCGAGCACCGACACGTCGAGGTCGGCGTAGAACGTCATCGCCGAGCGTGCGCGGAATCGGCGTCGCGCTCATCATCAGCTGGTGCGCCTCGGCCGAGGCCCTTGCCGCGCAGCGCCAGCGCGCTGCGCGACGCCGAAGCGATGCTGCTCGTCGATGATCGCGAGGCCGAGCTTCGGCAGACCTCGACGCCTTCCTGGAACAGCGCGTGCGTGCCGATCGCGAACTGCGCTTCGCCGCTCGCCAGTCGCCGCAATCGCGCTCTTGCGCTCCTTCGCCGGCAGCGAGCCCGACAGCCACGCGATCCGGCACGCCGAGGCCCTCGAGCCACGACGCCAGCTTGCGGTAGTGCTGCTCGGCCAGGATTTCGGTCGGCGCCATGAACGCGACCTGCTTGCCGGATCTCGATGGCCTGCAGCGCGGCCAGCGCGGCGACGATCGTCTTGCCCGAGCCGACGTCGCCCTGCAGCAGGCGCTGCATCGGCGACGCGCGCTTCAGGTCATGCGCGATCTCGCGCCACACGCGCTCCTGCGCGCGCGTGAGCTTGAACGGCACGCGCTCGATGAGCTTCCTGGTGAGCGCGCCCGTGCCGGTCAGCACCGGCGCGCGGCGCAGCGAGCGCGCCTGCGCGATGCGCCTTGAGCGACAGTCTGCTGCGCGAGCAGCTCGTCGAACTTGAGCCGCGTCCACGCCGGATGCGTGCGCGCATCGAGCGCGCGTCTGCGTCGATGCGTTCGACAGCCGCGGCGGCGGCGCGTGCAGGAAGCGCACCGCGTCGCCGAACTTCCAAAGTTCCGGCGCGCGTCAGCCATTCCGGCAGCGTCTCCTCGGTCAGTGCCGGATCGGAGGCGAGCGTTCGCGCCACCACCTTGCGCAGCGTTTCCTGTCCCAAGCCCGCGGTCGTCGGATACACAGGCGTCAAGCGGTCGGGCAGCGGCGTGTCATCGGCAACCACCTTGAATTGCGGATGGACCATCTCAAGACCGAAGTGGCCGTCGCGCACTATCGCCGAAGACGCGCACGCGATGGCCGGGCGCGCAGCACTTTCTGCTGGCTGGGATAGAACGTGAAAAAGCGCAGAATCGAGCTGCGCATCGCGCTTCCGGGATCGGCGATCAGGCAGACGAGCTGCCGGCGCGGCCGGTACTGGATGTCGGTCTTGACGATTTCGCCTTCGACCTGGAGTGAGAGCCCCGGCGCGAGCGCCGTCAGCGGCGCGAGGCCGCGTGTGGTCCTCGTAGCGCAACGGCAAATGCAGCACGAGATCCGCGTCGCGCGCGATCCCGAGCCGTGCCAGTTGATCAGCGGAGCCGCGGCCCGGCGGCTTCTGCAGGCAGCGCGTCCTTATCCCAGGCTCGCGGCCTTGCTATTCACCGCGTGGTCAATCACGAGAATGACCTCGATGCCCTCGATCTGAATCGCCGCCTTGCGGCACGCGCCGCTAGCCTGGTACGTCGCGCGCGCCGGAGTAGGGTTGCCTGAAGTAGCCGCTCATGATTTCGTTCACCTTCGCGAAATCGCCGAGGTTCTGCATCAGGACCGACGAGCTTGACCATGTCGTCGAGACTGCCGCCCGCCGCGATGGCCACCGCGCGCAGGTTCTTGAATACCTGATGTGCCTGCGCCTCGATGCCGTCGACCAAGATTACCGGTCGCCGGATCGAGACCCAGCTGCCCGGAAAGGTGGACCGTATCTCGCCGGCGCGGATGGCCTGGGAGTAGGGTCCGAGCGCCGCGGGCGCGTCGGGAGAGGAGATCGCGTGCTTCGGTCATGATCGACGTCCGTCGATCGCGACCAGCCGAAACTCTACCACCCGCGGCTCACACGCGCAGGACGTCAGCGCTCCACTTCCGAGACCGGCGGCGATCCACGCGTCGATCCCGCCGTGCAACGGTCGCACGCGCCTGAATCCGTGCTGTACGAGCGCCTTCGCCACCTTGACCGCCCGTCGCCTCGGTTCGGGCACGCGCAATACACGACGACTTCGCTTTCCGGCGCGATCTGCGACCAGATCGTACTTCATGTTCTGCGGGATCCACCGTCACGGCGCCCGGAATGCGTCCGGTGACGGCCTGAGAGATCGGTGAGCGGACGTCGATCAGCGTGCCCAGCCGTCGCTTCATCCATGAGCTTGCGCACCTCTTCCACCGTAATGCGGTCCATGACGCAGCTGCTTGATGAAAAGCTTCCGCTGCCACCATTTCCAGCATCACGTACGCGGCAAACGCAAGCACGATCAAGGTGACGCCGACCTGGCCCATCGCCTGCAGCACGTTGAGCACGTCGTCGATCGCGTCGCGGAAGATGTAGCCCAGGGTAATCGGCGACGCCCGACCACAGCGCCGCGCCAGACGGCATCGGCCGGAATGAAACGCCACACGCGGCGCACGAGCACGCCAGCCATCGCGGTGGCGACCGACGCGAAACCGGGCACGAATTTCGCGACCATCAGCGACGAGCGCCCCAGCGCGTAGAAGATGGTCTCCGTCTGCCGCACGCACGAATCCGGCGACAGCGAGACTCGGCAGAGCGTCTGCAAGACCCGGCCGCCGATGCGCCGCCCCGGCCGCAATACCACGCAAGATCCGCAACCAGCGACGCGGTTACGGCCGTCGCGAGCAGCGCCGGCCAGCGAATGCACCGCCACCGCGCGGGCGAGCGCGCCGGTCACGATCAGCGTCGGATAGGCCGGCACGGGCAGTCCCGCCTGCAGCGCGAGCACGTTGATGAAGACGAAGGCCAGTCCGTAATGCTCGAGGAGATCGAGGAGGTGGTTCATGGCAGGGCAGACGGTCATGCGCAGAGTGGAAGGATGGGGTCGGACGGCCCGATCCCAACCCGCACCGCCGGCGCGAGGAATCCGTGCCAAGTTTACGTGATACCCGTTCCTGGCTATACTTACGCCCCTCGTGGGGACGTAGCTCAGCTGGGAGAGCGTCGCGTTCGCAATGCGAAGGTCGGGAGTTCGATCCTCCTCGTCTCCACCACTCTGGCGTGAGCCCCTCTTCGCCCGCCTACATGACCAGAAGCGATCCCCAGCACCGGGGCTGTGTAGGCGCTATGTAGGCGCGCGGTCGTCCACCTCCGGCTGCAGCCCCGCCTGGGGAATCGTTTTGCCCAGGAGTTCTGGGCGGCAGTCACATTGCCCGGAGCTAGGATGCCATTCCATCACATGAGTCTGCCGTCAGACTTGCCGCCGGAGTTAAATCTTGACCAAAGAAGGTCGTAGCGTTGCGTTCAATGCTTTATCCCATTCGCTAGACAACGGTCTGTGGTACTGGCTGATGAAATCAGATGATAACTGCTAACGATACGTTGGAAACCCGCGCCCAGCCCTAGCGTTCCGCCTGACCAGCACATTCGTAAATTGCCTGAAGTGCTTCGTTGGGTGGGAAGCTGGGTGCGAGACTTGCAACGAACAATCACTGCGAGTGTGCAACTGCGCCAGCGACGCTGTCTATCGCACCGCGGCGCAAAACGCGGCGTACCGATTTTTGCCGTGCCCAGCCCCGCAATGTGCCTGGTCGCATAATCCTGTGTAGCCCAGCGTCTGCGTCTGGTCTCGCCACACTGGCGAAGCGCCGAGAGCGCCACTCTTGACCCCGCACGGACCGCTACGTCGGTTCTGACGCTGTCGCGCGTCCACGACCAGAAGCAGTTAACAGCAGTGCTTGGTCGTTTCGAAGTACACCTGGGCGCTCACGTCGGGCGTGAACACTTGAAGCCATCCCCGCGCCCGGGATGTCTTTGAGTAAGATCGCCTCAAGGACGACCCACCCTTATTTCGCCGCCGCAATGGCGGCGACTATCACTTCCGAACGTCTCGGGGACGGCCCTTGCTGCAGTCATGTCGACGCCTTGCGACGCCGTCTTTAGTCGCTTTCGCGACAGATCAGATCTACCGATCGCTTGAGGGGCGGGTAACGACCGCAACGCCAATGCCCAGAAGCACTGGACTTCATGCGTGAGTTTGACGATCGAAGTTGGCGCTGATGGGTAACAATTTATTGTCGAGATGGTTGGTAAAGGGCGTTGCCAACATATCCACCGCTCCGTTACAGAATTTTTCGTCCCAGTACCTCGCGCCAGTCTGTTAGCCAGTGCAGATCTCAATGCGGCGCAAAGTTGCATCTCCGGCACTCCAGAATTCGTTGAATCCGGATTCGATCCCGTCACAACGACTCATCAAGGCGGCGTACTCGACGGCCGACCGAATTTCCCAGCCTTGCAAATCGTCCACGAAATCCGTCACCCAAGACGACCCACGGCCGAGATGGTACACACCCACCGAATGCGTCCTGGTACACACGATGGACAATCTGCCCGTTTCCGCCTCAACTTCTGCCGTGGCGGGATCGTGCTTCTCTTCCTCGACGCCGAAATCGTGTTCGTGCCACCCCAGTCTCCTGAGGGCATGGGTGAACTCGTTCAACTCGTCGGCGCGAACAAGCTCGAAGGCGCGCATACCGGGTTGACCTCGGCCGCGATCGCCATTAATGATCGTGGCGCACGCAAGCAACACTCCTCGCCGGCATAAATCGGCGTCGATCGCACATACTCTACCAACGCAGTCTGGACAAATCAAACCACGCACTGCATCCACAAGACCCGCGCCGTGTATTGGTTGGAAGGTGCTGCATGGTCCTCGTCACGCATGGGGCGTCCAAAGTTCAGCCGCACGAGCGGGCCAAGTTTGGGGCGATAGGGTGTTGCGCTCTGGATGTCGCGGTCTTGTCGGAACTACACTAGTTCCAGCACATGCCAGGAGACGCGCTATGAAAGCAGCCGATCATCCGCCGAGAACAGCCGCGGCTCAGCAACAGCAGGGACGCGCCAATGGCCCTCATCCGCGCGTACCCCGTGGATGCGTCAGGGGACCCAAGGCCCCTCAAAGCCGGGCACAGCAGAAGACCGGCGGTTACCGGCGCGTCGAAGTATTTCTGGCGGTGGAAGCGGCAATCGCATTGCGGCAGTTGATGCGCAATGGGAGTTCGGCCAGGGACGTCATAGAGACCTTGTTGCTGGCTGAAAGACAGCGACGGAAGGAACAAGCTTCGCCGAGTGTCGGTCTTTAGGCATCGTTCGATCCATCTTGGAACGGAGGTTTCGCTATGGATGAAATCGTCGCCGATGTTTTTACCTGGACGTGGTTCTCCGAACCCCACGGTTACAATTTCAACGGCCATCTGGTTCGCTGCGCGGAAGGAAACCTTTGCATTGATCCGGTACAACCCACCGATGCGTGCCTTGCCGACATCGCCCGGATGGGCGCCGTGAAAATTCTGCTCACCAATCGCAACCACTCACGGGCCGCCAATCTGGTGCGCGCCCGGCACCGGCGCCAGGACGCTCATTCACCCGGACGACGCCGCGCATGCTCGCAGCCAGGGCGCTGAAATCGATGGGCCATTGAACGTCGGCGCGACGGTGGGTCCGTTCACGATCGTTGCCGTCCCCGGAAAATCACCCGGAGAAATCGCGCTGCACTGGCCGGAGAGGAAGCTCTTGATCGTGGGCGACGCGGTGATCGGCAATCCGCCCGGGCAGTGCGGCCTGCTGCGGGAGAAGGTGATGGATGATCCCGCGCGCCTCAAGCGAAGCGTGCGCAACCTGCTCGACCTGGAATTTGACATCCTGCTGTGTGGCGACGGGGCGTCGATTCTCCACGACGCGAACAAGCGGCTCAAGGAACTCGTAGACACATTTCCAAGTCAGTGAGAATCCGGCCTCGCGCTCGAGGAGCGAGGCTCGAATGGAAACCGCTGGAAAGCCCCTGACGGTAGCGGGGTGAAAACGCCTGTAAAGAGGCGTCTCACGCGGCGCATGCCCGCGCGTGCGCGCGGTTTGATGTGCGCCGCACTGATGTGGACTATGATCTTGCGATTCGGATCGCGGCGCCAGCCTTTTTCGAGCGACGCAATGCGATGAAGGATTACTGCCATGGCAGAACTGGACAGTAAAACGCCCTCACCCTACGGAAATCAAGTTGCACCAGAAGTCCCGGATGCTGGAAATCTCGTTTGCCGACGGCAACACGTTCCGACTTCCCTGCGAGTTTCTGCGGGTCTACTCGCCCTCTGCGGAGGTGCGCGGCCATGGGCCGGGCCAGGAGGTCCTGCAGGTCGGGAAGAAGGACGTCGAGATCACGCACATCGAGCCGGTCGGCACCTACGCGATCCTACCCACCTTCTCCGACGGCCACAGTACGGGCATCTATTCCTGGGATCTTCTCTACGACTACGGACTCCGCCAGGAAGAAATGTGGGGGCAGTACCTCAAGCGCATGGAGGGAGCGGGAGCGAGCCGTGAGCCCGCGAGTGGCCCAACTGAGCAACGCCCAAAGTCGAAGTAATCGCTTGGCATCAAGCGTGAGGATGGACGAACCTCGATCCCGAGTCCTAATGCCGCAATATGTTTGACGCACCCGAAAAAGTTCCCGCCACGCTCGCCAGCGTACCCTTGGAGACCATGGGGCGCGCGCAAGGAGATGCGCCGTTCAAGGCGGTGCTCATCAATCCTTACGAACTGGGGCGCCAGCCGTTTGCGCTCGCAGAGCCCGCCGCATGGCTGAAAAGGGCGGGCTTCGAGGTGGCGTGCATCGACCTTTCGCTGCAAACGCTCGATCCCCGCACTCTCGCCGGCGCCGGCCTCGTGGCGGTCTACGTCGGCATGCACACCGCCACGCGCATCGCAATCGAAGCGATCCCGCGCATCAAGGCGCTCGCCCCGCGGCTCACTTGTGCGTTTACGGTCTGTACGCGCCAATGAATGAAACGCTCCTGAGAGAACTCGGCGTTGGGACTGTTCTCGGCGGCGAATTCAGAACCGAGGTTGTTGAGCCTCGCCGAGCGCCTGCGAAGCGATCGCCGCGCAGAGGTCCAGAGCGAGCCGGTCATCAGTCTCGCCAGGATCGAGTTTCTCACGCCCGATCGAACCGGGCTTCCGCCGCTTGCCCGCTACGCCCATCTGCAAATGCCGGACGGGAGCGCCAAGGTCGTGGGCTTTGCCGAGGGCAGCCGGGGTTGCAAGCATTGGTGCCGCCACTGTCCGGTGGTGCCCGTGTACCAGGGAAAATTCCGCGTCGTGCAGGTGCCCGTGGTGCTTGCCGACATCCGCAGCCAGGTGGCAATGGGCGCGGAACACATCTCCTTTGGCGACCCCGATTTTCTCAATGGTCCGACCCATGCGCTGAAGCTCGCGCGGGCGCTGCACGCGGAATTTCCGGACCTCAGCTTCGATGCCACGATCAAAGTGCAGCATCTCATCGAACATGCCATGCTGTTGCCGGAACTGAAGCGCTGCGGATGCCTGTACGTCACGTCTGCCGTCGAAGCGGTGGACGACCGAATATTGGAATACCTCGACAAGAATCATTCCGCCGAGGATTTCGGCCGTGCGGTGGCCTTGCTGCGCCAAGCGGGCATCGCTTTCGCGCCGACCTTCGTCGCCTTCACGCCGTGGACCACGCTCGACGGCTACGTCGACCTGTTGCGCCGGCTCATCGAGTTAGAGCTGGTCGAAAGCGTGCCGCCGATCCAGCTTTGCATTCGCCTTCTGGTTCCGGAGGGATCGTACTTGCTGAAACTGGCGGGCTTCCGCGACCTGATCCGAGGATTTCGATGCGAGGATTCTGGGTTACCGCTGGCGACACCGAGACGCCCGCGTCGATGCGCTGCAGCAGCAAGTTCAGGCGTTTGTCGCGAGAGCCGAGGAAGAGGGGCTTTCGCGCCGCCGGGTATTCGAGCGAATCTGGGCGATGGCTCACCAATCCCTCGGCAGGATCGCTCCGCCGCTCGACCACCTGAACCTCGGCTCGTCCACGCCGCACCTTTCGGAGCCTTGGTACTGCTGTGCAGAACCCACGACGCAGCAGTTGCATAGCTTTTAGGCCGCAAGTGAGCGGGCTGGATCGAGAAGCGAAACGGCAAAACACCGTCTGCACGCCCAATCGCGCGGTCCGCAGCTGCTGACCGGAATCATGAAGCGCGTATTGCTCTTGCTTCCCACCACCTCATACCGCAATGAGGCGTTCATTGCGGCGGGAAAGAAACTGGGCGTCGAGATGATCACCGCGGCCGACTACTGCCACCAGCTCGCCCCGGGGTGGGGACTCGATCCGATCATGGCAGTGCATTTCGACAGGCCCGGCGAAGCGATTGAAGTCGTATTGCGTTCGCTCAAGCACAAGCCCGACGCCGTGCTGGCGGTCGACGACGCGGGGCTGGAGCTTGCCGCACTGCTTAATGAACGCCTAGGCCTTGTGGCTAATTCGACCGAGGCCGTGCGACGGGTGCGCGACAAGCTGTCGTTCAGGCGGATGCAAAAAGAGGGCGGATTACTGTGCCCCGATTTTCGCCATCTGCCGAGCGACGCTGATCCGGCCGAATTGCTTTCGCGACTGAAGTGGCCTGTCGTGGTCAAGGCAAGAAGGCTTTCGGGAAGCCGCGGCGTGATCCGGGCCGACAACGCTCAGGCATACCTGCAGGCGGTGAGCTGGGTGAAAGGCATCCAGAATAAAGCGGACCGCGACGCGGCCGACCTGGGTCTCGTCGTCGAGGATTTCATTCCGGGTCGGGAATATGCACTGGAGAGCATCCTCGATCATGGGAGAACTTAACACGCTGGCGTGGTTCGACAAGCCCGATCCCTTGGATGGGCCGTATTTCGAGGAGACCATTTACGTCACGCCTTCCCGCCTGCCCAGCCAGACCCAGGAGAAAATACGTCACGCGGTTCAGCGCGCATGCAGACTGGCCGGATTGGTCACCGGGCCGGTCCACGCCGAAATGCGAGTCAACGCCGAAGGCGTGTGGCTGCTGGAGGTGGCGGCCCGCTCGATCGGGGGCCTGTGCGGCACCGCCCTCAACCACGTACTGGGCATCACCCTTGAGGAACTGATCCTGCGCCACGCGCTGAATGAACCCGTGGCGTTGAGTTCATCCCGGGAAGGTGCCGGCGTGATGATGATTCCCATCCCCGGCGCGGTATCTACCGAGGCGTACGTAACCTGGGAAGCGCGCTGGAGGTGCCTGGCATCACCGGGATCAGGATCACGGCGCAGGTCGGTCAAATCATCGCTCCGCCCCCGGACGGAGCGAGTTACCTCGGGTTCATCTTCTCGCTATGCGCGAACCCCGCCGAAGCCGAGATGGCGCTGAGGTTGGCGCACGCCACACTGCTGTTCGACATTCAACCGGAATACGAGGTGCAAGAGTCGATTTCGGAACATTAGTGCTGTTTCTAGCGCTTGGTCAAAAACGGGTGAACCCCTGACCACGTAGACGCACTCTGTTCAACAAAACGTTGCCGACGGTCGGACTCGCCGTAGTCCCGATCATTTGCTGGATGGAGGCACGTATCCCGCTGCCACCTCGGCGCCGCTGCCGAAGAAATGATTGTCCATCTGCTCCGCCAGGTATTTGCGCGCTTTGGCATCGGCCAGATTGAGGCGATTCTCGTTCACCAGCATTTTTGGTGCTCCAGCCATTGCCGCCAGGCTTCTTTGGATACGTTGTCAAATATTTTCTTTCCGAGTTCCCCGGGATAGGGCGGGAAATCCAAGCCTTCGGCTTCCCGCCCGAGTTTGATGCACTTCACCGTTCTTGGCATTTTCACGCCCTTCAAAAATGGGCATCTTACTGCGCCAATCGCGCGCGGTCGCCAGCTATCGCGCGAAGCAGCCCGGCGTGCACCCGCGTGGGATGGAAGCCCCGAGCCGCTTTCCGCATCGTTCGTTAAAACCATAATTGCAATAACCACGCTTGCGTAAGTCGTTTCCCAACAGTACGCCGACAAAACACTGCACGCGTCGTGGCTTCTGGTTTCACTCTTGTGGACACCGAATCCCTGAAACGCTCAGTGGTTTCGAAGCGGGTGCCTGCCTCGTCATACCAATAGAGCTTGCTGGGGTCTTCCTCGCGCGTAATTTTGTGGGTGCCATTGCAAAAGGCTGGGTGCTCGATAGCCCGCACCGCAAATGTGTTTGGTTTCACCGCCGATGGTCACGGGGTATGGGCCGCCGCGTGTTCTATTTACGATTCTTGCCATGCTGCCTCCGCTCAAAAACGTCAAAGAGATAAGAAAATCCTCCCACTACTCAGGTTGATGTAGTAAACACCGTCAATACCCCGGTGTAGCCATAGAGGTGATGCCTTGCGATCTCGCCACCGGCGAAAAAGCCGACCAGCGGCACGTCGCCCAGGGCATTTCGCACCACCTGCAACTCGGCATGCCGCGCGCCGAAGTGCGGGCCGCCGCGTCCCGAGCAACTGACATAGACCGCGCCCGCCATGTGCCGTGCCGCGCCGCTCTCCAGTTCGGCGCGGATTTCCGTCGCGATGCGCACCAGATCGAGCTGTGCGGCTTCCGCGTTGCGCGTGCAAAAGCCAGGCGCATGCCGGGCTCGATCTGCTCGGCGATCGCCAGGACCTGGTGCTGCCGGTCCACGCCCACCAGGTGCCGCACGATGGTATCCGCGCCGAACTGTCCGGGCCGAGTCGGCACGTCCTCGGCTGGCGGTAATCAAGCCCACCAGCGTGGCGGACAGCGCCTGCGACAACTCGTGATCCGGCAGGTCTCGGTCGAGCCCCAGATCTTGCAACACGCAATCGAGCGCGGGCTTGCCGTCCAGGCTGACCACGAAATTGCGCTCGGCTTTGGTGTACTTTGCGCGACCGGTCCGATCGGCTGGCAGCCCTGGGTCACGCGCGAGATCAGGCCGACTTCGGGCCGAAAGCCACCCCGGACAAACCGCCGGTGAATACGCCATCCGCCATATGTACCGCACGGTTGCGCGCCGACGACAGCCCGCCGAACAGATAACCGGTGGCCGTGCGCGCGCTCAGCTCGTGGATCAACTCCTGCAAGTCGGGCGTGCTGCCTTCGGCATGGACCAGCGCGGTATGGGCCATGAACCCGGACGATGCCGCAGGCAGCGGCTGCAGGCCCGAGAACAGCCGGAACGATTCGCGCGGCAGCGGCGCGATCATCAGCACCAGGGCCGGCTCGTCGATGTATTCGACGCCGCTGGCGGCCACGCCCACACCGACCGTGCCGACCCAAGCCACGCCGGGGAAGCGCAGGCGCAGCTCATCGAGGATCGCCTCGGCCGCCGGCGCGTAATAGTCGCTCAGATAACACCAGCCCAGCGTGAACGGGGCGGAATCACCCTGCTGCGCGGCGCGCGCGGCGATCTGTGTTTGAAGTTGCCTCTGGCAATCGGCCAGGGCCACACGCCAATCGGCGTGGGCGGCATGAGCCTGCACAAATGAAGCGAGAGACATACGTTGCCCCAATATGAAAGCAAAGTTGACACCGCCGGCAAAGCGTTTCTAGACGAGCTACCTTCCCCTGTCTTACAAATGGCGAGAACGAGTCGCCGCCACACACGCTCCGCATGTGGCTCAGCCCCCAGGTATGTGGGACCAGATCGTCGCGTGGGGCATTTCCAGAATTGCGCCATGCCTGAGACGAAGCGCGAGCAACGGACTATCGCGACCGTCTGCTTTCGGCCAGAAGCGGCCGTAGTCCATGGTTCCCCAAAGCAGCCATGGACCAACGACTTGGGACAGCGATGCATTGCCAATCGGTGGCAAACTCGCCGAGACTTGGGTAAGCTTGCAACCTCTGATCGCCGAGGAAAGTCTCCGGCGGCTGAAGGCGTAAATCAGAGGTCCGCTCTGGAGACCCGGCAATCCGCTACGGTGCGCTAGCTATTTACTACCATGCGCTCCGCCGTTCCAAAAGCTGGTTCGACGATTCGCTTGATCAAGTGTCTTTCCGACGTTCGCAATATGCGCGAAGCCGAAGCAGCTCATGGTGAATACCTGGCGGGAATCCGATGCGCGCGCCCGCGGCGGTCTATCAAGAGGTCGTCCAAATACTGCCGCAGGCTGGCGTCAGTCTGGCACAGATGGGCGATGCGGTTCGCAATTCTCGGAAGACCTTGAAGCAATGCCAGTGGCCGGATCTCTACTGGAAGGCTTGCACCCCATCCCGCCGTCGCGGTGCAGTTGCTGGTTGAGAGGCTGCGGCCGTCGCCCGTTCCTGGCGTCTGAAGACATATCCAAGGGAGTTCCCGCGCAGTTGTCGCCCAGAGACAGAATACGCTCACTTGTGCGTGTATCCGCAGGTATTCCTCACCCTTGGCGGTCATGGTGACGACGCCCGCATCCGTTGGCGGTTGGCTCGCAAATTCCGCAACTCGGGCGGCGGCTATAAGTCTCGGTACAGTTAATAACACCGCTTTTACGGGAACAAGAAAGTTCTACAGGTATTTTGGGCTGGCGCAAAGTACGCCTTCAGGCCTGAACATTGATCTGGTTGCGGCCCCTATTACCACGAACAACAGAACAGCTTTCAAGGGAACGGGTGCTCAAATAGCACCTTCGCGGCATGCAGCGGGCGGTGGATGCGGTGTCGGTCGTGGCAGATTACCGATTGCGAAGCGCTTCGATGTCTATGCGGGCGCGATGTTTTCAAAAGTGTCGAACGGTCTCTCCAGCGGCTTCCTTAACACGTCCACCATACGACCCGATAGTCGGTTTGCGCTTCACGTTCTGAAGCTGAATCTGTCGAATGGCCAAGGCGAAGGCAAATGGTTATCGGAATTTGGCATCGGTCGGGAAAACCGACTTACATCAACCTGGCTTGATTTCTATCAGCGGATGACTGCATCGCGACTTGGGAGGCCGATACGGTGCAGGAGATCCTGAAACCGGGGTCGGACCGGAGCGGATCGAAGACCGGTCGCATGAGGATGGAAGGATTGAATCGCGCTTGATAGGCCTTGTTCAGCCAGACCATCGCCCGGTCGTTGTCGCCGAGTCCGACATAGATCAAGGCAATGCTCGCGTCGGTCGAAGAGTCTTGACTCTGCCGACTTTCCAGGTCCTTGACTATCTTCATTGCTTCTTCCTTCCGTCCTGAAACGGCATATGCATTGGCGAGATTGGATTCGAATGTCGTATTCCCGCCGGAAAGCTCGATGGCTCTCCGGAATTCCGCGATGGCTTCGTCGTGCTCTATGCTTCTGCTCCAGAGCCTGACCCAGTTGATAATGGGCGACGGCGAAGTGCGGATCCATTTCGATGGTCTTCTGACTTTGCTGCACGGATTCGTCATAACGGTGAGCGATGCACAATGCATCCGCCAGGTCAGCGCTGATGATGAGGGAGAGGGGATCCAGGCTCTCCGCTTTCTTCAATTCAGCGATGCCCTCGTCATTCCGTCCCATCACAATCAGGTGCCAGGCGTACCAGTGATGAGCCGTCGCATAGCCGGGATTGAGCGCGAGCGCGCGCTTGTATTCCTTCTCGGCGGATGCCCAATCCCAATCGTAGAGATCCAGGATGAAGGCCAGCGAGGTGTGGGCCTCGCTTAGGTTATCGTCCAGGGCCAGCGCCTTGGTCGCGGCCGCCTTGGCTCTGGGAAAAGCATCCTGTGGCGACAGGATCCCGTATTCCCAGTCTCCCGATAGCGCGTAGGAATCGGCCAGGCCGCTATATGCCGCTGGCGTAGTTCGGGTCGGTGTCGATCGCAGTGGTGGAAATAATCGGTCGCTTTCACTAGACCCTCTCTGGTTCTCTTGTTCCAGAAGTACCGTCCCTTGAGGTAGGCCTCATATGCTTCTGCGTTCACTGTCTTCGATTTTTTCAGCGCAGCCTCTTCCTGTGGATTCAGAGTCACCTGGATCTGCTCGGCAATCGCGCGGGCTACGCTGTTCTGCAGCGCGAGCGTGTCCTGCAGATCTCCTTCATAGCTCTGCGCCCAGAGGTGCTTTTCATTAGGCACCTGGATCAACTGGGCCGTGATCCGTACGCGTTCGCCGGAACGCGACACGGTTCCTTCCACCACAGCTTCCACGTTCAGCTCGCGAGCGATCTCGGATAGGGGCTTGTGAACGCGCTTATACGCCATTGCCGACGTACGGGAGATCACCCGCAACGCGCTGATTTGCCCCAGGTCCGCGATCAACGCGTCGGTCATCCCATCGGTGAAATAATCCTGCGACGCATCGCCCGATAGGCTCTCCAATGGCAACACAGCCAGGGAGCGAATCTTGGGTGAGGATTGACTCTGGGAGTAGAGAATCCAGGACAGCGAGACCGCGAGCACCAAGGCCAAGCCGAGGCCGACACCTGTCCAGGCATGAGCCCGGTGCGGTCGCTTCGGTGGCACGCCCGCGTCAGCGAGTTCGACACGATGGGAATCTGTAGGCGGAACGAGAGTCCTCGGTTTCGGGCCCTGGCCGCCTGTCAGCGGCCGCGTCGATTGGGGTGACGTCGGCGAGGAATCGGTAGCCGCGACGGGCAACGGTCTCGACGAAGCGCGGATTCTCCGCCGAGTCGCCCAGCGCTTCACGAATCTTGTTGATGGCTTTGTTCAGGCCGTGATCGAAGTCGACGACCGTCTGGCCCCAAAGTTTCTCGCGCAATTCCTCTCGGGTTACCAGCTCTCCGGGTTTTTCCAGCAGCATCGCCAGGACTTGAAACGGCTGCTCTTGCAACCTGATGCGCAGGCCGCGCTTCGTCAGTTCGCCGGCTCGAAGATCGACCTCGAAGACACCAAACCGTAACCGCCCGGATGAGTCATTGGCTTGTCGCATAGCAGACACGAGCTGGCTAGATGCTCAAAGCTTATTGCTGCCCCTGATCGGCCACACCTGCGTGGTTCAGCTAATCGTAGTCCAAGGCTGGCCCTGCGGCCAGTGTGCCTGATGAAGCGGGTCTGCGCCACTGCGCAAGGCGGAGGATGCATTCCTAAAGGTCGTTGATTCTGTTGGGTTTGCGAGGGTACCGACGTTCCAGCAAGAAAGGATTGCCCGTCCATTGCCGCGCATCCGTACTTGATCACACTGTGGCGTAACGCGATCAGCGTTCGTTACGGAGCCACCAATGAAAAATCAGGGCCGCGATGGCGATTTTGAGCAGGTCATGCTTCCCCATCTCGACGCCGCGTATAACCTGGCACGCTGGCTGGTTCGCGACCCGTCGATTGCCGAGGACGTCGTGCAGGACGCCTATGAACGCGCGTGCAAATACTTCGCAGCGTTTCGCGGCGGGTCTGGCCGGGCGTGGCTGCTGCAGATCGTCCGCAACGCCGCCTACTCGACGCTCAAAGCCCAGCGGCGGCGAATGGAGGTTTCGCTCAGCAGCGGAACGCGTGCGGCCGATGAAGACGGCGTCGATATGGACATACCCGACTTCGAGCCCCGGTCCCGAGGCGACGCTGGCGCAGCGGCAGGATCTAGCGGCGCTGGACGACGCGCTCAACGCGCTTCCAGTCGCATGGCGAGAATGTCTCATCTTGTGCGCGAAGTGGAGGCGCTTTCCTACAAGGAGATGGCGCGGATCATGGACGTTCCGATCGGAACGGTCATGTCGCGCCTCTCGCGCGCGCGGCAGGCGCTCCAGCGAGAAGTGTTCGGTGATGACCAGCAAGGTCTCGTCCCGAAGAACGGCAAGCCGATCGAGCTGCCCGACTTGCGTGAACTCACCAGCGTCCGTCAATAGCTTCGAGACTGGGAGTCCGATCGTATCGTGAGGCAATTCTCAACACAGTGTCAATTGCTCATTGCTCGCCGGAAAAGTCTGGCCAATCTGCCAGCAGTTTACCTTTGCCTTGCCTTGGCAGAGCGGATCCGTCAACTGGGCAAATAGCGAGCAGCATCGCCGACAAGAAAAGTGGTTCCCGGTCGCGTCGATGGCACGGTCGACTCGGATTTCCAGTACGCGCGTGGGCGCGTGAGAGCATCGCTAGCGTCTGCCGTTGGTGGCGACTAGCCTCGAGCAACCAATACCAGTGGAATAAACCTTCGTTTTTGTCGATATAGACGCGTACAGGCAATCCCGTCATCACCACAAGGAACCTTCAAACGTAGCACATCGCCTTTGCCGCCGGCTCTGACAGAGTGCCCGAGGCGCTTGCTGAAACAGACGAAACAAGAAAGGCCTACCGATGAAATGCTACTGCTGCACCTGACCACTTGTCTGAACTGCAATCCAGCTTTACGGAAAGTTAAGTTCTCAACCCCACAACCCGGCGCACAAAGCGCGAAAGGAAAATCGTATGAAGCACTACAATGCATTGTCGAATCAGACCACCCGTCGCATCCTGCCCATCGCGTGCGCCACTGCTCTCGCCGTGGCTTTCGCGGTCTCGCTGCCCGCCCACGCTGGCCAAGTCACACCGCCAACCGTGCCGCCCGAGCTCAAGGTGGACGCCGGAAACCATGCGTTCCTCGTGGGTCACGCCATCGGCACCCAGAACTACGTCTGCGCACCTTCAGCCACTGGCGTCGCCTATGTGCTCTTCACGCCGGAGGCCACGCTGTACAACGACGATGGCGATCAACTCATCACCCACTTCTTCAGCCCCAACCCAGATCCCCGTGACCCGAACATCAGTCCAGCGGTGGTGGCCGATGGCGCGATTCGGGCCACGTGGGTGCACTCGCGGGACGGGAGCACGGTCTGGGCGAAGGCCAAAGCTTCCGTTATCGTAAACACCGGTGCCATTTCCTGGGTCCTGCTCGACATGGTTGGAGTCCAAGACGGACTTACCGGTGGCGACATACTGTCGAAGACCACGCAAGTCCAGCGGCTGAGCACCACTGGAGGGAACGCACCGAGGCCGGGGCATGGCTGTGACTCGCCATCCGACGTCGGTCATACGGCGTTTGTGGATTACACGGCCGACTACTTCTTCTACACGAACCAATAAAAGCGACGCGGACGATAGCAACTCGGATCTCTGCACAAGGGCTGTGGAGAACCGGACGGCACAACCGTCCGGTTCTCCTTATTAGTCGCTCGTCTTCAGTATCAAGGTAGAGGTCAGGTGAAAGGAAAGGCATGATGACCAGGCATATCGATCGTCAAACGCTGCAAGCACCGATCGCGGCGAATCCGCAACCGATTTGAGAAACTGTGCAACTGATGATTCAAAACCAGAGCATCGACAAGGAGCAAGGACATGAGATTGCGAGCGAGTTTGGTATCGGCGATGATTACCGCCGGGTGTGGCTTGACGACGCCCGCCTGGGCGGACCCCTTCTTCTTCACTACCGGCAACGCCGGACGGGCGACTCGGAGCGCTCTCGCGGAGTGAGAGCCCGGAAAGCTCGAGACCGAGACGGCCGATGACTTCATCCTTACGGAGACCACGGTCATCAACGGGGCTACGATTACCGGGTTGATCATATGCACCGTTGGCGAACATCACCAACGTCGAGGTCGAGCTGTATCACGTATTCCCGCTCGACTCGGTCAATCCCCCTCGGGGCGCGTGCTCTCGCGGGTCAACTCGCCGGCGGATGTCGAAATCGATGCTGCCACGCGCGATGGAAGCGCTGGGAACCCTCAGTTTTTCCGCACGCTCGCTGAACGGGAGCTTCTTTGTATCGAACACCGTGGTGAACGGCATTAACCCCACGCCCAGCAGAACCGGTGGCGAGGGGCCAGCGAGCGGTGAGGAGGTCCAGATCACCATCACCTTTACCAAACCAATCGTTCTGCCGGCGGGTCAATATTTCTTCCGTCCGGAAGTCCTGCTGACCGGTGGCGATTTCCTGTACCTGTCAGTACCCGGCACTGTCACCCGTCGCGCCGGATTTGCAAGCCTGGATCCGCAACTCACGCCTGGCGCCGGATTGGGTGCGAATCGGCACCGACATCATCGGCGCTACTCCGCCGGACATTGCGCCCAAGTTCAATATGGCGTTCTCCTTGATCGGTAACACCATCCCTGGGGCCGGCATGCGCTGGAGAGCCGAACTGCCACGGAGAGACCGTCTCTGCGCTGGCCAGGCAATTTGGTGGGGTTCACGCAGCAGCCTCGACCCTGGGCTACTCCAGCGTGGACGCACTACAGGATTCGTTCAGAGAGTTCTGCAATCCGTAGCACGAGCGCCGCTGTTCAGAACGCGAATCAGTCGAGAATGCGGGCGACGGCTACGTCATCCGCATTCCGACCCATAAGGCAGTTATCTACGCTGGCCGCAACTGGCCAAGGAGATAAAGGAAAAAGCAGAGTTCACGCTGCCGTGGACTCCGATTGACATGATTCGTCGCAGGACTGCTCTGAAGTAGTCCGACCGGCTGTTGTGCGTCGAAATGCGATCTTCAAAGGACGGACGCCACGGACACTATCGTGCGTACCGCATGGGTGTCGCATGCTCAGTGGCGACGCAGATTCATCCGCGTAAATGCGAGAACATCGCGCGCGTACAGCGTCCCACCGATATCTGCGCTGTCTTCGTGCCCACCACCTGGAATTAGCGTTAGCCATTTAGGTCCGTGTGCGGCTGCAAATAGCCGCTCACTCATGGTGTAAGGCACTTCCGCATCCGCCGTCCCGTGGATGAACAGCACGGGCAATCGCAACAACGGAATCTTGGCCAACGCGTCGAAGCGCTGATTCAGGAGCCAATCTGCCGGAAACATCCAGTAGGTAAGCTTCGTCATGTCAGCTATCGAGGTAAACGTACTTTCCAAGATTAGCCCCGCAGCCTCGGGGTGATGTAGGCCGAGTTCAATCGCAATGGCACCGCCGAGCGAATGGCCATAGATGAACGCGTGACCAGGATCGGCGTGGAGCTCCCGAATCAGATAGGTCCACGCAGTCTCGGCGTCTTCGTACACCTGGCCCTCGGAAGGAAACCCGCCCCCGCTTTTCCCATAACCACGGTAGTCCACGATAAGGACGGAAAATCCCATGCGACGAAGCGGAGCGATATGTTCGATGTTGCCAGCGATATTCAGATCATTGCCGTGGAGGTACAGAAGTGCTGGTGCGGCGGCATCGTCTGCCCGCAGCCACCAGCCATTAATGGATATGGACTCGCTCCCAGCCACGGGCAGCCATACTTCCTCGTATTGCAATTGAAGATCGCCGGGGGTTCGCTGCACGTCCCGGCTTGGGAAGAAGATGAACTCTCGTTGCTTCGACCACAGATACCAACTCGCGCCGCTGTACCCGGCGATCAGCAAGGTCGCGACACTCAACAGAACTAGTATCAGGTGCCAGCGCTTTTCCATCTTTCCGCAATCATATCGCTCCGGTCGGAGCTAAAGGAATGCCGCGGTTGCCTGTCAATTGATGGTGGTTTCGATGGAGATTGACCGAGCCTGTTTATGGTTTGGGTTTTGTTTGTGTGGGGTGCAAACCGGCCAAGACCGGTGGTAGCGCATCGCTCCCCAAAGCGGCCGCTCACGGGCAACGCCCCATCCACTCCAACTCCCCGCGAACCCGATCGCGTCGATGGGTGATAACCTCATCCGTCGGCGCTTCGTGGGTTGAATTCCTTTCATCTCCCGTGATCACTGCAGTTCGTCCACATGCTGCCGAAATCGATTTCATACGGCGGTTGGAAGTGAGGATCCCTGAGTGCAGGCGATTCTCGCACGAACTGGTACCGCTCCTGGAAGCGTGCTATTACTTCGATCCGAGTTACCACCTCTATGTCCGGGTGGATCTGCCAAAGTGCCGTTGGATCAAATCTTTCCGATTCCGATCAGTGAACGATTACATGAAGCCTCTTATGACTTCCCATAATCCGGCAATGAGAAGCAAGACGATCGCGGGTTTCCTGTGCCCGCGGCGCTCTGGTACCTCGCTTCTCGCACCGGCCACCGGCACCTCGGCGGCGACTTCCGCCGCAGCGGAAGTGCGGAAGGTAATCGTCCAATTTCGGAAATTCACATCACGATCAAACCGCAGCTTTGTCGCCTCGCTCCGACGGCCCATGTCGTGGCGGCTCCAATCGTCATGCGAACTGATCTTCCAGCAAGGCGCTTTTCAAACACAAACGTCTTGGCACCGTTTGCGGTCACACGCAACCCGGAGTCCCGGAACCGTGTCATCTCGGTGAATTGCCTGAGCCTGATTCCCAGAAGTTGCTGCTCTTAATGCAGTTCTTCGTCAGATTCGCCATCGTTTTGTCGCCTACACGAGCCTTTCCTACGGGATTCAATCCGTCGTGTAGGCGCCATGCAGGCCACCAGCATGAATACCGGTTAACGAGGACTCGCTGCGAATGTGGTTTATCCTCCTATGACAGCCCAATCAACTGCACTGTGTAGACGTTGATAAACCTCCGCGAATCAATTCGAAATAGAATTCGCAATGCGAAGGTCGGGAGTTCGATCCTCCTCGTCTCCACCACTTCCGGAACCGCCGGCGCTCTGCCGGCGTTGTTTTTGCGCGAAACCCTTTGGTCTGCGTCTTTTAGCGTGACGCCTAACCCGTCGCTCAAACGGGACGTCCCTGCTTGCCGCTCTGGTTCAGCCTCGTAAATCGCGGGTCTAAAGCAGGTCCTTCCATGCCCGCACCGGAAACGGCGCCGCCTCTTCCCCGGGGCGCGGCTGCCCTGAGCAGCAATGGTGTCGGCATCGCGGATCGCCGTACCGAAATCGAGGCCCGTCCGTTTCTCAATGTTGGTGATAGCCACCCGCCAATGGTTCACGTCGACGCTGGGCAGGGCTTGCAGGCTGGCCCAGACTCTTGCGGCTTTCTCCGAGGAGCGGCAATTGGTCGACAACAAGCGCCGACAGCTTTGAGCTTGTCTGCCCCTTTCCACACGACGATCTTCCAGAACGATGACGGAATCTGAACGTTGTCCGCCCAACGATCGATCTGGTGAGTTGAAGATGGGGCCCTGAAAAACGCAGATCGGCTTCCGATCATCATCGGCCAACAAGCCATTCTCGAGAACGAAACGCTCCACCCCTTGCCAGAATTTCGCGCTCTCGTTGAAGCGGAAATGCTGCGGTGAACAGTTAGTGAAGTGGAAGGTGTCGGCGTTGGCGCGCTCGGCCTCTTCGACGTGCCCCACGTGGGTCGGTGCGCCGCGTGAGATGCCCGCGATCGAAGTAGTCGGACCAGTCGCCGTAGAAACTCTGGTCGAGATAGGCGCTGCCCGGAATGCGCGGATCATTGAACCACTTGTCACCCTTCGGGACCGTCGGTGACTTGCCCCGTTCCGCGATCCACGTTGAGGTAGGTCTTGCCGTCGATGTTGGTGGCGGTGAAGATCGCGATGCGCTTGCTCTTGTGCAGCTTGACGCTGAAGTGCTCGTATTTGAGCTCGCCGCCGGCTGCATTCGTTCTCTTCCGGACGCAACGCAGCCACCTTTGTCGACAAGCGTTTCCGGTGGGCTTCGGGAGCGGCAGGCTGACTCCGGAATGAAATTGTGCACGGTAACCAACACCGGGAAGCGTAGTCCTCGTCAACTCTGAGAGCTTCGCTGCCTCGCATGAGAGTCTTGGCGGGCGCCGGCGCGGCGACCGCGGCCGCCACCGACGTCGTCGCCCCTGCGCCCAGGCGCACGGTGATCGACAGAGGCACGTCGAACGTGATTTCCAGAACGGGTGTCGTTCATGCGCTTGTAACTCCCATCGGTTGGCGATTGCTCAAGCGCTTCTCCGCCGGGGCTGGTCGGGGCGCGGACAGTACGCGGACCCGCGTCGGCGCCAGCATCGGAAGTGTCGATGGCCGCCCGAAGCAAAGCTTGCCGTTCCGCCGTGAGGCTCGGCAAAAGCGCTACGCAGATACCGCGTGATCGCGCTGATGCGCACACCTTCGTTGACGTTGTCCGGAAGTGTCTGCCCCAGATCGTCCTTGCGCTCCAGAAACGGATGACCCCAGTGATGCAGCGCGACGAGTTGCCAATCGTCGTTGAACACCGGTGACCCGGACGAGCCGACCTCCGTGTCGGTCTCGTAGAGCAACGTGCGCTCGGTCCGGAAGGTCAGCAGATTGTTGCGAATGGCGATCGTCTTCGGCCACCCCAGCGGATGTTGAATGATGTTGAGATTCATCCCGATGACGTGCTTGTCCGGCCGATCCGAGAGCTGCGCGTAAGGTATGTCGGCGAGATCTGCCGCGCCGAGACCCGATCGCCCAATGCCACCAGCGCCAGGTCGAATTCCTCCTCCGGGGAGAAGACGGCAAAGCGATCGGGATCGAGCCGAAGGTGGTCGTCGCCCGCGGCACAGCGCCGCATCGTCGCATTCGCGATCGAAGGTGACAGTCGCGCTCTTCGCGCGCGGCCGCGTCGAGCAGCACGTGGCGGTTGGTCAGGAACAGCGTCGGACTGACCATGAACCCGGTAGCCACCTGCGACATGCGCGCGTCGCTCACTTCGACGTAGCGACGCAGCGCCTTGATGTCGGCGCCGGAGGGTAAATACGCGACACTTTGGTAGTCCGCGGTGGGACCCTGCATCGCCTCTGCGCCGGCTGGCAGGTTGAGGTCCCGCCGTGCGGCGAAAACGCGTCGCGGCGCACCGGATCGGGCTCCGCGTCGCGCCAGCGTCCATTGGCGACTTTGGTGCGTACCTCGGCGCGCGCATCCTGCGTCGCCGTCACCAATTGCCGGAATGTCTGAGTGCATCCTGGATGTCAGCCACCGCGGATCTCCCTGTGGCAGCGCGCCAGCGCACCGGCCACGATGGAAGAGCGTTCAGTGGCGGCCAAGCCTTGACGCGAAGCACCAAGTACCGTTGTGCCTAACTACCAAGCCGTCATGCGCCACTGGCGCAACGTGAATATTCACGCCACGCCGTCGCGCGTGGGTATTCTTTCTGGCTATGATGCACACGCCAGGTGGCACCGCGCATGACCGGTGCGTGACAAGGCGAAGTGAGCGCCAAGTTAGCGGAGTGGTTGCATGAATGTCATTGCATCGACGGCCGCCTACGAGCGCTGGCTCCGGAAGTTCTTCGCACCGATCGAGGTCGACCTTGCGCGCAAGCACGAACTCATGCGCCACGACCGGTTCACGTTCTTCCGCGCGACGTTCTATCGCTGGGCGCAGAATTGGGATCGAGTCGCCGCGCCGGTCCGCGCTGCGCCCCCGGTCCTGGCGATCGGCGATGCCCATGTCGAGAATTTCGGGACCTGGCGCGATGGCGAAGGACGCCTGGTCTGGGGCACCAACGACTTCGATGAAGCCGCGCCAATCCCGTACACCAACGACCTGGTGCGCCTTGCAGGCGAGTGCTGGTGCTCACGCACGCGGAAGGACAGTTGTTCATTGCGTCAGCCAAAATCTGCGATGCCGTCTTGCTGGCTACACCGGCGCGCTCGCTCACGGCGGGCGACCCATCGTATTGGACGCGGGGACGCGCGCTGGTTGCGGGATCTGGTCGACAGCAATCTGCGCGATGCCGATCACTATTGGCAGAAATTGCTTGCGTCGCCAAAGTGGCGCGGGACGCTTTCACATCGCACGCAGTCGCTCCTCGCCGCAGGACCGAAGAACGCCCAGCTGCTGCGGGTCATCCACCGTACCTCCGGCGCCGGTAGTCTTGGGCGGCCGCGGCTCACGGCGATATACCTCCTGGATGGGGCTACGCCGCGCGGGAAGTGAAGGCGCGCACGCCCTCGGCTTGGCACTGGGCACATGGCGACTCTCGCAAGTCGCCGGATCCGCTTCCACGCGTCTGGCGGCACGCCATTCGCAGCCAGGACCCGTTTCTCGATGCGACCAAGCGCTGGGTCGTCCGCCGCCTCGCGCCGGATTGTTCACGGATCAGCCTGGCGGCGATTCCCAAGCGACGCAAGGAAGCGGCGCTGCTCCAGCTTTATGGGATGGGACCTTGCGAATATCCACCTCGGGTCCAGCCGGCCCCGCCCCGTGCAAGAACACCTGCGAAAACTTGGAAGCGACTGGCTGCCGGCCGCGGTAGATACCATGCTGGCGGCTACGATTCGCGACTATCAACTCTGGAAGCGCCACAAATGAGGCGAAACCGATCTACCAATCACTGGAGCCAACCATGAAGCCAGTACCAACTGTCTCGATTGGAGAACTTGTATGAATAAGAGATTCGCCGTTGCCTGGGTAGTCACCTTTGTCGTTGGATGATCGGCAGCTTCATCGTGCACGGACTCCTGCTGCACGACGACTACCTCAAACTATCCAACCTGTTTCGGCCTGAAGCTGACAGCCAGCAGTACTTCCCGCTCATGATCCTCGCGCACGTCAGCCTGGCCGGCGCCCTTGTGTGGTGTATTCGCGCGGCGTGGAAGCGAAGCCGTGGCTCGGTCAGGGTATCCGGTTTGGCGTTGTCATCGCGCTGCTCACGGTCGTCCCCACCTACGTAATCTATTACGTCGTGCAACCGATGCCGGGCATGCTCGTGGTGAAGCAGATCGTGTTCGACGGCGCCTTGCTTCTGGTTCTCGGGGCCGTGGTCGCCTATCTCTATCGCAATCAACAACGTCCCTGACCCGTCCATGACGTTCGCAGTGATACTTCCGCAGCGCGCGACGTGGCGGGCGTTCGGCCCAGCCCAGCGGCGATCTTGGGTGCGGTTCGGGCGACTCCGAAAAAACCTCTTGACAAAAAGCACGACCGTTCGTATTATTCGACTATGAGTAAAGGCGACGACACACGGGCGGCGATCCTCGAGGTTGCACTGGCGCAGGCCAGCGAGAGCGGTTTCGAGTCGCTGACGATCGGCTCGCTGGCCGAACAGCGCCGGCTTGTCCAAGAGCGGGCTGTTTGCCCATTTCGGATCGCGCGAGGAACTGCAGGTGGCCGCCATCGAGGCCGCTGCGGCGCTGTTTCACCGAAACCGTGTTTCTTCCCGCTTTGAAGGCGCGGCGCGGGCTGCCGCGCTGCGCGCGCTGTTCGACAACTGGCTCGACTGGACCGCGCGCAGCGGCTTGACGCACGGCTGCCCGATGCAGGCGGCGGCAGTGGAGTTCGACGACCGGCCCGGGCCGGTGCGCGACGCGGTGGTCGAGCATTTCGCACGGCTCGAGCGGGAGTTGGGCCGCGCCGTCGAGCTCGCCGTCGGTCAGGGCCATCTGCGGGCGGGTCTCGATATCGGCCAATTCGTCTTCGACATGATGGGCGTCATCCTCGCCTACCACCACGTTGCACGCCTGTTCGATGCCTGGCCGCGCCGAGTCGCATGCGCGAGCAGCCTTCGAGCGCCTTGTCGCAACGCTTCGCCGCTGCCTGAAATTCCCAGGAGACTTGTCATGAATGCCACGTTATCTTCGTCGTTAAATAGCACGATCGTTCGCACGCGTATGTTCGCTCTGGGCGGTCGATCCGCACCTACTTTGCCGTTGCATCGCGACTGCTTCCCGCATCTCGCCCGCCGTCAGGCCGAGCGTTTGTTCACCATGCCGCCGCGCTACGCCGGCCGCCGACTGCATCCGGCGGACGCCCGGCGCGAAACCGTTGTTGCCGGCAAGCACTCTCTCGCCGTCTGGCAAGCGGGGCCTGCTCGCAGCCGCAGGCGATTCTGCTCGTTCACGGTTGGGGCGGCCGCGGCGTGCAAATGGGAAGCTTCGTGCGCACCTCTGCTGGCAAGCGGCTATCGCGTCGTCTGGTTCGACCAGCCGGGGCATGGCGAGCAGCGGGCGCGGACCCGGTCGCCTTGCCCGACTTCGTGCGCGCCCTGGAAGCGCTCGCGCTCACGCATGGACCGTTCGAAGCGGCGATCGGCCATTCGCTCGGCGCGGCAGCGCTCGGACTCGCGATGCGGCGCGGCGTTCGACTTGGGCGCGTCGTGTTCGTCAGCCCTCCGTCCTCGATCAGCGAACACGCGCACAATTTCGCTCGCCTGCTCGGGATCACGCCGCGAATCCGCGAGGCGATGCGGCACCGCATCGAGCGCCGTTACGGCGTCCGCTTTGCCGAGATCGATCGCATCGCCGATTTGGAGCAGCTGCACATGCCGTCGCTATTCGTGCACGACAGTGACGACGCCGAAATCCCCTTCGAACACTCGCTTCGACTGTTGGAGCGGATGCCCGGCGCGCGGCTCATCAAGACCTACGGGCTCGGCCACTACCGGATTCTGCGCAACCCCGCCGTGGTCGGCGCGGTCGTCGATTTCGTGAGAGGCAACGTTGGCGATACTGCCGGCCGAATTGCCCGTCCTGCCGCGCCCGGCGCCGATTTACTGAAGCGGCGCTTCACCGACAACAACGTGGGGGTTTAGCGCTGCGGTATCCTTGACTCAAATGAGTCTGACCGCCAAGGAGGCCGCGGCGTTTGTCCGGGAACATGGGGTCGTGCTCGTCTCGGCAAAGGCGCCGTGCCACGGCTTACCGAAGCAATCATCGCCGAGCCGATAAACGGCAGTTGGTGGGCGCATTCGAAGAGTCACCAAATCTTCAGGATCCTTCAGGCGGTGACCGAATCGGAGGACATCCTCGTTTGTCGGCTCGTCGCCGGAAGGTCACACTGGTCCATCGCCGTCTCTGGCCGGCGTTGGTCCGGGTGGCTAAACGATTCCCGCCAAATCAGATTGCGCAGGTTCGAGAAGAGCACACGCCCTCGGGGCGGCATGTGAGTCGGGAGATTCCGTTCCCGAGGTGGGTTCCCACGGATGTGAACGAGCAAGCGAAGCGCCTCGGCGAAGAGGAAGCTCTCGATGCCTTGGGTAATTGGGCGCGTGTGCTGCACCCGCCACTCGAGGGGATCCGCAGCAAGCGCGTGCCGCGTGCGCCGGTTCGTTGAACCGAACGAAGTCGCTCTGCGCGATTGGCACGTTCGATGCATGTTACGTCAGACCTCCTTCCCACATCGGGGAGTACGTCATGTACTCGATGCTCCTGCCACTCGAAGCCAACGCGCAACGTCAGAGAGAGACCATCCACTGCCCCCAGCGGCAGTTGGAGCAACCTGTTCCACGCCGGCTGGAACACGGCGCGGAGCCTTCTGGCGTCAAAGCGTCCGCAGAACCCGCCGACCGAATCTCCGGGCGCGTAAGACCCAGCGCCCTCGAGCGCAAACCCTCAACGCGAATCGCAAGCAGCGCCAACGCGCTCCCCGAGGCTTGACATCTTATATCGTAAGATATAGTGTACGACCTGTCTTCAGGTACTCGAAGGAGAGCGGAAATGCACGGATTCTTTCTCTATCGCGGCTGCAGCAGCGCGGGCACAGGGGCACTTTGGACGGTTCGGAATGCCGTTCGGCGACGCCGGAGGACGCAGCGGGCGCGGCTTCTTCGGGGGCCGCAAGTTGGGCTCGGCGAACTCCAGCTCGTCATCCTGGCGTTGCTCGAGGAACACCCGCGCCACGGCTACGAAATCATCAAGGCCCTGGAGGAAACGTCGAAGGGTTTCTACACGCCGAGTCCCGGCATGGTCTACCCGGCGCTCACTTACCTTGAAGAGGTTGGCTACGCGACGGTCGAAGCCGAGGGCAGCAAGAAGCTCTATCGCATCACCGATGCCGGCTTGGCCCATCTCAACGAAAATCGCGATTTTGTCGACGCCGTCCTGTCGATGCTCGCCAGAATCGGCAGCAAGATGGAGCGAGTGCGGCAGGCGTTCGCCGGCGATGACGCAGGTGACGTCGGCCATCGAGCAGTCGATGAGGCCCGCCAGGCGTTGCGGGCCGCGCTGATCGGCAAGCTCAATGCGTCGCCTTCGTCCGAGGAACTGCAGCGGGTGGCGGACGTTCTGAACCGCGCCACCGACGAACTCAGGCGCAGCAAAAATAGGTGTGCCCGTACCGCTCTCGCCGTTTCTCTGCGTCACGATCTCCCACGCCACAGATCCAAATCCGCATTCGCCGCGCCCGCGTTGGCCAGCGCACAGACAATATCTCCGCCGCTGCGAAGAATTGCCGGAACTGAGGTGATTCTTCATTGGACGTGCCTTCGCCGCCGGTCGGTCGCGAGCCGTCTCATGTGGTCGCCTCATCAACTGAGGAAATACCATGAAGACGAGAAAACGGTTTGCGGTCAGTCTGACGGCCCTGACATTGGTGCTGCTACTGGGTGCGTGCGCCGGAATGTCGGAACGGGATAAAGGCACTGCGATTGGCGCCGGTGTCGGAGGCGTTGCCGGTGCGGTCCTGACGGACGGCAGTGCGGTCGGAACGATCGGAGGCGCCGTCATCGGAGGTGTCATCGGCAACCAAATCAAGAAATAGCGCGCCGGACTCTACTCTGGCTGCCGCACGCCAACGCGCCGAATTCCGCTTTACAATGCTTGGCGCCAGTGGGCCTTGAGACCTCCACGGCGCCCGCTTTGTCGACCGCCAGGTAAATCGCGCTGTGCCGGAGGAGCCCGTCATGCATCGCCCGCTAACTCTGTTCGTCGGTGTATTTTTCGCCGGCCTCGTTTCTGCGCTCTCCGCGGGTGCGGAAGAGATCGTGGTCAGCAATTACGCCGTGTCGGCGAACGGCATGCCGTTCGGGGTCGCGATGGCGAAGGGTTACTTCAAGGACGAGGGACTCAACATCACAGGCCTCATTTCGTCGGCCGGCGGCGGGACCACGCTGCGCAATATGCTGGCCGGCGGCGGCGTTCCGTATGGCGAAGTGAACCCCGGCGTGGTCGTTTCCGCGGTGCTCGCGGGCGCGGACTTGAGGATCGTCAGCGACAACGTCCTCGACGGTGGCCGAGTTCGTCTGGGTCGTGAAGCCCGACTCGCCGATCAAGACGATCAAGGACCTCAAAGGCAAGAAGATGGGCTACACCAACCCGCGCTCCACGAGCCAGGCGTTGGCGAACATGCTGGTGCAGTCGGCAGGCTTCAAACCGGAGGATGTCGAGCTGGTCAAGACGGGAGGATTCGGCGAAGGTGTAGCCGCACTCGACGCGGGTCTCATCGACATCGCGCCGATGACCGAGCCCCTGTGGTCGAAGCTCAAGAACAAATATCGCGCCGTCGTCGTGGCGAGCGATGTGTTGCCTCCTCTGGACAACGTCGTGGGTGTGGCGACTGTCGAGATGATGGAGAAGCGCGGCGACTTCATCCGCGCGGTGATCCGCGCCCGGCGCAAGGCGGTGCAATTCATGAAGGAGCATCCGGATGAGGCCGGCGACATCGTCGCCAAGCAATACAACCTCGAACCGGAAGTCGCGCGCAGCGCCGTGCGCAACCTGACGACGAGCATGACCAAAGGCGTGCCGTACTGGGGCGACGGCCAGATTCACCTCGAAGGCCTGAAGCGCATGATCGAAGCCCAGCGCTCGGTCGGCGCGATCACCGGCGAGGTCGATTACAACAAGCTCGTCGATACGCGCTTCCTTCCCGACGACCTCAAGGCAATCAAGTAGCGTCGCCGGACCGGAGCGGTCTGTGGATGAACCGCGCAGTTTCTTGAGGCTGCGCAATGTCGGCAAGGTTTTTCCGGCCAGCCACGGGCGGGTGCCGCTGCATGCGGTGGGCCCGCTCGATCTCGAACTGACGCGCGGCGAATTTTTCGCGGTGGTCGGGCCCTCCGGCTGCGGCAAGTCGACGCTGCTCGAGCTGATCGCTGGGCTCACGCCGGCCAGCGAAGGCTCGCTCGAGTTCGAAGGCAAGCCGATCGCCGGCGAGGCGCCGGAGGGGATCGGCGTCGTGTTCCAGGACGACGCATCGCTTCCTGGCTCGACGTCGCCGACAACGTCGCCTTCGGACTGCGCCGGACGAGCCTCGGCAGTGCGCAAAGAACGAGCGCGTGCGCGACGTGCTCAACCTGGTCGGCCTCGCCGATTTCGCCACCAGCTATCCCGCGCAGCTCTCGGGCGGCATGCGCCAGCGGGTGTGCATCGCGCGCACGCTGGTCATGCAGCCGACGTTGATCCTCCTGGACGAGCCGTTCGGTGCGCTCGACCAGCAAACGCGCGCTGCTGATGGGCGACGAGCTTCTGCGCATGTGGCGCCATGACGAAGGCGACGGTATTCCTCATCACCCACGCGCTCGACGAGGCCACGATGCTCGCCGACCGCATCGGCGTGATGTCCGCACGCCCAGGGCGGCTGATCGATGTCGTCGAGACGCACTGGCCGCGCGAGCGCGACAGCCGGATCATCGAGCACGCCGACTTCGGCGCGATCACCGCACGCCTGTGGAAGTCGCTGCGCGAGGAATCCATCAAGACGATCGGCCGCGGCACCGGCCACTGGACGTAGAGTGACAAATGAGTGGCCATGACCCGCGTCGCATGGTACCGATTGCTCGTCGTCGCCGGCGCCATCGCGTTGCTCGAAGGGTTGTGCCTTGCCGGCGCGATCGACAAGATCACGATGCAGCCGCCGCATCTCATCGCGCGCGATCTCTATCGCATGCTCGTTTCCGGCCGGATGAACGGCGCGATCATGAAGACGCTTTCCAATACGGTGCTCGCACTGGGGCTGGCGCTCGGCGTGGGTATCGTCGCCGGCGCGCTGTTGCACCGCTTGCGGGCGCTGCGTGACACGCTCGACCCGCTGTTCGCGACCTACTACGCGGTGCCCATATTCGCCTTCTATCCGTTCTTCATCGTCGTCTTCGGGCTGGGTGACCTGCCGCAGATCCTGATCGCGTTCATGCTCGGCGTGGTTGCAATGATCGTCAATACGCTCAACGGTCTCGACCGCGTCCCGGTGGTACTTCTCAAAACCGCGCGCATCATGCAGCTCTCGCCGATCGACACCGCGTTGCGCGTCACGCTGCCCTCCGCCGCTCCCTACATCGTGACCGGGATCAAGCTCGCCGTCGCCTATGCCTTCATCGGCGTCATCGGCTCCGAGTTCATCACGTCGCGCGGCGGCATCGGCTATGAGATCAGCTTCGCGTACACGAGCTTCGACAACGCGACGATGTATCCGCTGATCGTGCTGATCCTGCTGGCGTCGATCGCGATCAATGCGGCCCTGTCTGGGTGGGAGAAGCGGTTGCTGGCCAAACGGGGCATGCGATGAATGGTTCGCGGTGGCGTGGGCCGCGCAATGCGCTGATCCTGGTCGCGGCGCTCGTCGCGCTCTGGCAGGGGCTGTACTGGTGGGTGGGCGACGTCGCGCTCGCGTCGCCAGCCGCGACGCTGCGCTATACGGCGAAACTGGTTACCGGCGAATCGTTCGGCATGCATCTCTTCGACACGATGCGGGCGTTCGCGATCGCCTTCGCACTTTCCGTCGTCATCGGGCTCCTGGCCGGATTCTGGCTTGGCTTCGACCGGCTCTCGGGCGATACGCTCGAGCCGATGATCGTCGCGGTGTACGCGATACCGAAGCTCACCCTGTACCCGATCCTGCTCTTGGCCTTCGGGCTCGGCTTGTCGGCGAAGGTCGCGTTCGGTGTGCTGCACGGCGTGATACCGATCATCCTGTTCACGCTCGCCGCGGTGCGCAACACCAAGCCGATCCTGATCAAGACCGGGCACGTGCTCAAGCTCTCGCGCTCGCAGATGGTGCGCTGGATCCTGTTTCCGGCCGCCATTCCGGAAATCTTCACCGGCCTGCGTGTGGGGTTCGCGCTGACGTTGATCGGATGCCTGCTGGCCGAGATGTTCGCGTCGCAGCGAGGCCTGGGCTACCTGCTGATGACCGGCATCGGCCTGCACAACGTCGAGCTGATCATGTCGGTGACACTGCTCATCATCGTCTTCGCCGCAGCGGTCAGCGTCCTCCTGCTGCAGATCGACCTTCGCCTGCACCGGCGGGTCTAGATCTAGATCAGACCCGCCACAAGATTGATCGCGAGCGCCAGAATTCCTGTCGTATAGAAAAACGAGGTTGCGCCATGCAGAAGTGCGACGCGGCGCATTTCCGCGTCGGCGATCTGCACGTCCGAGACCTGGAACGTCATGCCGACGGTGAAGGAAAAATAGAGGAAATCACCGTACATCGGCATCGTGCAACCCGGAAAGACCAGTCGTTGCGATGCTGAGGCCGACTCCGGGTTGGAAAGATCCGCATCCATATAGAAATCATGCGCGTAATGCAGGGCGAACATCGTGTGCATGAACGCCCATGACAGGATGATCGTGAAGACCACAAAGAAAACGCGGAGGATCTGCTCGATTCCGCTGGCGCTCTTTACCAGCGGCATTTCGGAGGCGATCACCACCAAGCTCGCGGTAGCGGCGACCAGCGAAAGAATCAGGACGGTCCACTTGCCAGTATCCTGGCGGAGTGCGCGGCGCTTGATTGTATCGGCGGAGGACTTGCGTAGTCCAATGAACAATGCGGCAAGCAAGAAGCTCACACCGATGTCCCATGCCGCAATGAACCGGATTCGCCAAGACAGGCCGGTAAAAATCGAAGCACTGCGTAGACCGCGAGACTGATCAAGACGCCAGACGTCAGGCGTGGTCGCCGCAGTCGTGCCCACCAACCAACAGGTTGCACATGCGAAGCATCATCCATCTTGACCAAGGCTCCAACACTGATCGGGCGAGGCGAAGCTGGCGGTCCGTCAAGGCGGCGGGTCCAGCCGCCGTTCTACGCCATCGAGGCGCCGGTGATGCGATTGCTCGCGAACGCCCTGGCGACGAAGCCGGACGACTTCAACTCGTCGAGGAAGGCGCGTAGATAAGTAGCACCCGCCTCCCGGCCGCGCGGTGTTCCCATTGCCTGATTGATGGCCATGAACCGGCCGGGAAGCATGCGCAGTCCGCCAATGCGTGCCGCGATGGGCCTCGAGTTGCGGCTTGACGCCGGCGACGCAGTCGAGCTTTCCAGCGCTCCACAGATCCATGACCGCATCCGACGATTCCGCGCGAACGATCGTCGCCTGCTTCAACTCGCGCGAGAGATGAAGGTCATAGGCGCTGCCGACGATGACGCCGACGCGAGTACCCGGACGGTCGACTTCGGCGTTGCTGCGAACGGGGGAACCTTCCGCCACGACATAGACGCCTTCGATCACGGCATACGGCGCGGTGAAAGTGATGTCGGCCGCGCGCAACGGGTCGATCGCGAGAAAGCAGACATCCCATGCGTGCGACGCGATCCCGGCGACGACCTTGCCGGCTGCGTCGTAGGGCACGAACTCGACCGCCACGCCCAGCTGCAGAGCAAGTTCGCGCGCAGGTCGACCGAGATGCCGCAGGGCTCGCCGGCCGCGTCCCTGCCGGCTAGAACCGGGTTGCCGAAGTTGATCGCGGCGCGAAGCTTGCCGGTGGGGGCGAGATCGGAAACGGCCGCAGAAGCCATGTGCGCAAAGGGAACCGTCTACTTCTCGAACTGTACCGGATCAAGCGGCTTCGCGACGAACGCCACCACGTCCGCGGGAGGCAGCGGCTGCCTAAGGCATTCGCGCGCCAGGTCGGAGAGGGAATCCATCCTTTGTCCGATCACCCGATGCAGTATCTGGCCGGCGATCGACCGGTTCAACGTGTCGCCCTGAAAAAGTACGTCGAGTTCCCCATGTGCGACAGCCGCCTCGTCAAGGTACTCCATCGCTCGTAGCGGTTCGCCCAATACCATTTGCAGATGGGCATTGCGCATCGCGTCGAGCATCTGGCGAACGACGACATCGACGGCGTCAGGATGAGACGGAGACATGGCCTCATACTACACCGCGCTAGGACCGGCCGCCGGGTTCCGCCACGCGATTTCCTGGGATTGGCTTCAATCACTGACCCTGAGTCGCCAATACGGACACATGATTGGTCATGTCCGGGACTCAAGCAATGGCGTCCACGATGTCGACCTGATTGTGCGAAATGGGCTGGTCGTCGACGGTACCGGGCGCCGAGCCGTTCGATGCCGATGTCGCGGTCTCGGGCGGCCGTATCGTTGCTGTCGGCAAGGCGCCTGTTCGGGGACGGCGAGAGAGATCGACGCGCAGGGGCTCGTTCGTCACGCCCGGGTTCGTCGACATTCACACGCACTACGACGGGCAGGTCACCTGGGAAGCACCGGCTGGTTCCCTCGTCTGCCGCACGGCGTGACGACCGTCGTGATGGGCAACTGCGGCGTCGGCTTCGCCCCTGCCGGCCGGATCAGCACGAGATGCTCATCCAGCTCGATGGAAGGCGTCGAGGACATCCCGCATCCGGTGCTCGTGGACGGCCTGCCGTGGACCTGGGAGTCCTATCCCGAGTACCTCGATTTCCTGGCCACGCGCCGATACGACGCGGACATCTGCGGGTACGTTCCGCACGCGCCGGTGCGCGTCTACGTGATGGGTCAGCGCGGCGCCGACCGCGAGCCGGCGACCGACGCGGATCTGCGGCAGATGGCGCGCATCGTGCGCGAGGCCGTGCGGGCCGGCGCGATGGGCTTCTCGACGTCGCGCACATTTTTCCATCGCTCGAGCGACGGCAAATCGACGCCGAGCTTCGAGGCGGCGGAGAACGAGCTGACGGCGCTGGCGCTCGCGCTGAAGGAATCCGGCAAGGGCGTCGATGCAGCTCATCACGCGACTTCGACGAGCCGGAGCAGACGTTTGCGCATGCTGCGCCGGCTGGTCGAGCGCTCCGGCCGGCCGCTGTCGGTGTCGCTGCTCGAGGGCGCCTATGGCCCGATGACGCTTGCGTTGGCGCGATGTCCTCGACTGGGCGGTCGAGGCGCACCGCCGCAGGACTCCCGATCAAGGCACAGGTGCTGGGCCGCGCGATCGGCGTGATGCTCGGCCACGAGCTGACGCTCAACACGTTCTACACCTGCGCAGTCCTACGTGAAGCTCGCGCGTCTTCCGTTCGACGAGCAGATCCGCGAGCTCAGGCGGCCGGAAACGCGCGGCACGGATCCTCGCCGAGTCGGCCGATCCCGATCCCGCGATCGTCCTGGGCCGGCTGGCGCGCGAGTTCGATCACATGTTCCTGCTTGGGCGATCCACCCGACTACGAACAGCCGTTCGAGCAGAGCATCGCGGCCAAGGCGCGAAGTATCGCGCGTGTCACGCCGGAGGCGCTCGTCTACGATCTTGATGCTCGAGCGCGACGGTCGCAACAATCTGTACGTGACGCTGTGCAACTACGAACACGGCTCGCTCGACTCGTCGCTCGAGATGATGCGGCACGCCGGCGCCGTGCTCGGACTCGGCGACGGCGGCGCCCATTGCGGCACCGATCTGCGACGGCAGCTATCCGACGTTCATGCTGACGCACTGGGTGCGCGACCGGCAGCGCGGCGAGCGACTGCCGCTCGCCACTGATCGTGAAGTGGCTCAGTCAGCGATACCGCGCGAGCGGTAGGTCTTCTCGATCGCGGAATCGTCGCGCCCGGGTTCAAGGCGGACGTCAACTGTGTCGACCTCGATCGATCTTCGCTTCTGCACGCCCGGAAGTCGCGCACGACTCTGCCGAGCGGCGGACGGCGCCTGGTGCAGCGCGCCGGAAGGTTATGCCGCGGACGATCGTGAGCGGCGCGGTCGCGCATCGTGGCGGCGTGGCGACCGGAGTTCCGGTCGCCTCGTTCGGAGTCCGCAGGCGGCATGACGCACTAGTGGCGCCAGTGTTGGCGGTCGTTCTCGAATCTGGATCCTTGTCATGAACCCTGACGTACGGCAGGGTCATAGGCGCTCACCGGCTCAATCGAATGTGCGGCAACGCTCTTGCTCTCGCCGCCGGATGCAGCAAGTAGGCCGCTGGGATGACGAAGCACTCGACAGGAGCGGCGCGGTGATCATCCCGCCGACCATCGGGCGCGGCAATGCGGCGCATGACCTCCGAGCCGGTGCCGCTGCCCCACATGATCGGCAGCAGCCCGGCGATGATCACCGCAACCGTCATGGCGATCGGACGGCACCCGCAGCGCCGCGCCTTCGACAATTCCTTCGATCGAGTTCGCTCTCGGTTATTGAGCTTTCCCTCCGCCGTCCGGGCGGCGATCGCCTGATTGATGTAGACCAGCATCACGACGCCGATCTCCGACGCGACACCGCCCAGCGCGATGAAGCCTACGGCGGACGCGATCGACATGTTGTAGCCCAGCAGGTACATCAGCCAGAATCCGCCGACCAGGGCGAAGGGCAGCGTGGCCATGATCAGCAACGCGTCGGCGAAACGGCGGAAAGTCAGATAGAGCAAGACGAAGATGATCACCAGCGTCGCCGGCACCACGATCTTCAACTTTTGCGTCGCCCGCTCGAGAACTCGAACTGACCGGACCACGAGATCGAGTAGCCGGGCGGCAGCTTGACCTCTTGCGCGACGGCGCGCTGCATCTCGCGGACCGCCGAGCTCAAGTCGCGCCCGTGCAGATCGACGTAGACCCACCCCGAGAGGCGGGCGTTTTCGCTCTTCAGCATCGGCGGTCCGTCGCTGATGCGAATGGCTGCCACGTCGCGCAGGCGGATCTGTGCGCCGCGCTCGGTCAGCACCGGGAGATCGCGGATCGTCTCGACCGAGTCCCTGAGTTCGCGCGGGTAGCGCGCATTGATCGGGAAGCGCTGCAGCCCCTCGATCGTCTCGCCGATGTTGTCGCCGCCGATCGCCGCCGAGACCACGCTTTGCACGTCGGATACGTTCAGGCCATAGCGTCCCGCGGCGGCGACGATCGATCTTGCACGTCGATGTAGCGTCCTCCGGTCAGACGCTCGGCAAACGGCGGAGGTCACGCCCGGAACCTGCTTCACCACGCGCTCGATCTCCGCCGCGATGCGATCGACCTCGGCAGATCCATGCCGGCCACTTTCACGCCGACGGGACTCTTGATGCCGGTGGCCAGCATGTCGATGCGATTGCGGATCGGCGGCACCCAGATGTTGGAGAGCCGGGCACCTTGACCGTGCGATCGAGCTCCTCGACCAGCTTGTCCGGTGTCATCCCGGCCGCCACTCGCTCGCGCGGCTTGAACTGGATCGTGGTCTCGAACATCTCCAGCGGCGCTGGATCGGTCGCGGTCTCTGCGCGTCCAGCTTTGGCGAACACGCTCGCCACTTCGGGTACCGTCTTGATCAGCCGGTCGGTCTGCTGCAGCAGCTCGCTGACCTTGCCGGCCGAAATGCCGGGTAACGCCGAAGGCATGTAGAGCAAGTCCCCTTCATCCAGCGGCGGCATGAACTCGCCGCCGATCTGGCTCGCGCGGCCACAGCGTCGCCACGGCGATGACGAGTGCCGCCGCCAAAGTCAGCAGCGGAGGCGCAGCGCACAACGCTCAGAGCGGGTCGATAGATCGCGATCAGAAAGCGGTTCAAGCGGATTCTTCTTCTCCTCCGGAATCCGGCCGCGAATGAGGTAGCCCATCAGCACCGGGATCAGCGTCACCGCCAGACCCGCGGCGACGGCCATCGCATAGGTCTTGGTGTAGGCCAGCGGCGAGAACAACCGCCCTTCCTGCGCCTCCAGCGTGAACACCGGGATGAACGACAGCGTGATGATCAGCAGCGAGAAGAACAGCGCCGGCCCGACCTGCGCGGCCGCATCGCCGATGACCCGCCACTGCGCGTCGCCCTCGAGCTTCTGGTCGGGATGCGCGTGGTGCCACGCCTCGATGTAGCTTGTGCGCGTTCTCGATCATCACGACCGCGGCATCGACCATCGCGCCGATGGCGATCGCGATCCCGCCGAGCGACATGATGTTGGCGTTGACGCCCTGGTAGTACATGACGATGAACGCCATCAGCACGCCTAGCGGCAGCGACACGATCGCGACAAAGGCCGAGCGCAGGTGAAACAGGAACACGAGGCAAACCAGCGCGACGACGATGAACTCCTCGATGAGCTTTTCCTGGAGGTTGTCCACCGCGCGCTTGATGAGGCTGGAACGATCGTAGGTCGGCACGATCTCGACGCCCGGCGGCAGGCTCGGCTTGAGCTTCTCGAGCTTGGCCTTGACGGCGTCGATGGTCTCCAGCGCATTCTTGCCCGAGCGCATCACGATGATGCCGCCCGCCACCTCGCCCTCGCCGTTCAGCTCGGCGATTCCGCGGCGCATCTCCGGCCCGACCTGGATGCGCGCCACGTCGCCCAGCCGCACCGGAACGCCGGCGTCGGTCGTCGTCAGCGGAATCTGGCGGAAGTCATCGAGCGATTGCAGGTAACCGGAGGCGCGCACCATGTACTCCGCTTCGCCCAGCTCCAGCACCGAGCCGCCGGTCTCCTGGTTCGCCTTCTGCACGCGCATCGATCACCTTGCCGTGCGGTAATGTTGTAGGCGCGCAGCCGATCGGGATCGAGCACGATCTGATATTGGCGGACCATGCCGCCGACGCTCGCGACCTCCGATACGTTGGGGACCGCCTTCAGCTCGTACTTCAGGAACCAGTCCTGCAGCGCGCGCAGTTGCGACAGGTCCATCTTCCCCGTGCGGTCGATCAGCGCGTACTCGTAGACCCAGCCCACGCCCGTTGCGTCGGGTCCGAGCGACGCCTTGGCCTGCGCCGGCAGGCGCGACTGCACCTGGTTCAGATACTCGAGCACGCGCGAGCGCGCCCAGTACGGATCGGTGCCGTCGTCG
>ERZ1370068.8207-contig-7080_pt1 | contig 49887 bp, 71 predicted proteins | sample MGYA00561227_ERZ1370068 | MGnify/ENA primary metagenome ERZ1370068 (study PRJEB38410, sample SAMEA6850437) | metagenome | study: Metagenomic assessment of the ecological functions of the soil: analysis of the soil microbiota associated with the... | reverse complement strand
GCTGCACGTTGCGGATCAGCCATTTCGCTTCCTGCAGCTGCGCGGCGAGCTGCTGGTTCGACGCCTCGCGGTTGCGGGTGAGGATGTCGGCGTAGATGCGGTTCGAGCCGCAGCTTGGGCATCGCCGCTTCGTTGAGCGCCGCCACCCAGCGGCCCCGCGAGCTTTCGTACGACCACATCCGGGATCACATAGTTCGCCTCGGTCTTGGAAAGCCGGCGCCGGGACGCGGGTTGAGGCTCATGATCAGCGTGCGCATCGCAGCGCAGGCATGCGTCGTCGGCGTGCAGCAGCCGCTTGAGCTTGCCGAAATCGCGCGCCGCAGGCAGCGGCAGATGGTTGCTGCACCAGCTTCAGCGCTTCGGCCGCGAAACGGCGTCGACTCGGGCAGCGCCTTCAACTGCAGCGCACAGGCATTCGGCGGCGTCGCGCGCGCCGACGCCGGCCGGCTCCATGTTCTGCAGGTGCTTGAGCGCGATCGACAGCTCGTCGGCGTCGATCTCGAGCTCCTCGGGAAACAGCTCGAGCAGCTCCTCGAGCGAAGTCGTCAGATAACCGTCCTCGTCGAGCGCGTCGATCAGCGCGGCGACGATCTGGCGATCGCGCAGCGGACAGATTGAGCAGCGCGAGCTGGGCGATGAGGTGATCGCGCAGCGAGTTCGTCGCCACCTGCTGCGGGAGAAGTGTCTCGTCGTCGTCGTCGCTGCCGTCGCTGGAGCCCGAGCCCCAGTCGCCGTCGCTCCGCGCTGACGAGGATGTCGCACGAGCTGTCCGGCGCGCGAGTCGTCGGCACTCGTCGCTCGGCTTGTCTGCCACAGGAGTCGCAGCGACCATCGTGGCGGCGAACTCCGGCGGCGGGCGCCGACGGACTCCTCGTCGTCGGCCTTCTCGAGCAGCGGGTTTTCCTGCAGCAGGCGCTCGACCTCGGCGTTGAGCTCGAGCGTTGAGAGCTGCAGCAGGCGGATCGACTGCTGCAGCTGCGGCGTCAGCGTGAGGTGCTGACTGAGCTTGAGCTGGAGCGTCGGCTTCATGGCCGAGGCGACCGGTCAGAGCCGGAAGTGCTCCCCGAGATAGACCTTCCGGACGCTTTCATTATAAACAATCTTCGTCGGGCGTTCCCGGAGGCGAGCACCCGGCCCTCGCTGATGATGTAGGCGCGGTCGCAGATGCCCAGCGTCTCGCGGACGTTGTGGTCGGTGATCACGCACGCCGATTCCGCGCTCCTTCAGGAAGCCGATGATCTTCTGGATGTCGAGCACGGCGATCGGATCGATGCCGGCGAACGGCTCGTCGAGCAGGATGAAGCGCGGCCGCGTGGCCAGCGCGCGCGCGATCTCGACGCCGGCGCCGCTCGCCGCCCGAGAGGCTGCAGCGCGGGGCATCGCGCAGGTGCGAGATCGACAGGTCCTCGAGCAGCGCGTCGAGGCGGTTGGCGATCTCGTCGGCGTCGATGCCCTGCAGCTCGAGGATCGCCTGGACGTTCTCGGCCGACCGTGAGCTTGCGGAAGATCGAGGCTTCCTGCGGCAGATACGACAAGCCCAGCCGCGCGCGGGCGTGGATCGGCATGCGCGTGAGATCGTCGCCGTCGAGCTCGATCGTGCCGCCGTCGGCGGCGACCAGCCCGACGATCATGTAGAAGCACGTCGTCTTGCCCGGCGCCGTTCGGCCCGAGCGGCCCGATCACCTCGCCGCTGGCAACCGTGAGCGACACGTCGTGCACGACCGATACGCGACTTGTATGCGCTTCGTTGAGCGCGGCGACCGCACAGCGTGCTCATCGCGCCACGCGCGCCCGCGGTCATTTGCCGAGCTTGCACCGATCGCGCCGTCGGGCTTGAGCGGAACCGGCGGACCGGGCTTCGGTGCCTGCTTTCGCTGCCGGCGCTTCCGTCCTGCGCGGCGCCTCGCCTTCTGGCGCGGCCTTCTGGTCCTTGTCTGGGCTGCGGCTGGAAGACGCCGCGCACGCGCGCTCCAGGGCTGGCTCGCCCTCGCCGGGAGGACGCGTGTCGGGGCGGCCTTCGGCCTTGAAGAACTCCGGTCTCGCGCGTTGTAGGAGATGTAATTGCTGCGGATCTCGTCGGTGCCCTTGCGCAGCAGCGCGCGATCGAACAGCTCGAGGAAGCGCTTCTGGCCGTCGTACTCGGCGCGCTGCGCGACGCCCTCGTAGTACTCGTCCACGCCGTCGCGCTTCTCGCGAAACGTGATCGGATTGCCGAACGCGGTCGCGGACATCGAGTTGTCCGGGTTCTGGTGAAAGACGATCTTGTCGGCGTGGATGGTCAGCGTGCCCTGCGTGATGATGACGCTGCCGAGCAGCGTGCCGATCTTGGTCTGGTAGTTCACGTCGCCGGAGTCGGCCTGATAGTTGATCGGCTTGTCGCGGTCGGCTTTCTCCGCCGCGCACCGGCATCGGCAGCGCCACGGCGGCGAGCGTGAGCATGATCGCGACAGCCGGGCGCTGGACGGAAAGCTCGTGCTCGATTATCGGGAGCTTGCTCTGCGGCTGCAGCTGTCCGCTGACGATGCGACTTGAACTTGACCGTCTTGGCCTTGTTGTCGAGCTCCAGCCCGATCGCGTTGATTGTCCCGCGGGATCGGTGATCGTCACCGCGCGATCGGTCACGATGCGATCCTCCTTCGGGATGACGTGGAGATACTCGCTCGTCACCGTGATCGGGCCGTCGCGGCTGGTCGCCGTCCGTCGCATCGCGCACACGCCTTGACGTTGTCCTGCGAGATAGCGCGTGCTCGCGGTCGCCGGTGACCGTCGCCGCGATCCGCGGTGACGTCGAGCCGGGGCTTGCCCAGGATCGGTGAACATGATCAGCGGCGCGTCGAATGCGGTGACGTCGTCGTCCGGGATAGTGCTGCGCGCGCTTGGCGGTCGAGCGACTGCCGGACGCGCCCATCGCGATCGAGATTCACCGCCTTGAAGTTCTCCGACGAAGACGATCGGGATCGTGACGGCCCGACCCGTCGAATGTCGGGCACGGCGACGCGCACCTGCGTGTTCAGCCAGTAGGTCATTGCCGCCAGCGACGCCGAGCAGCAGCACCGGCGACCAGGTGACGAGCCGCTCGAGCCAGGCCTGCGCTGCGGGATTTCACGGTCGCATCCTCGTATGGCTGCGGCGCGACCTCGTCGCAGCGTGCGCGCGCAGCAGGCGAGCAGCAGCTCCGCGATCTCGCGCACCGCGCCGCGCCCGCCGCCGACTCGGCGTGATGTACGTGTGCGCGCACGCCGCAGCGGCTCCGGCGCGTGCGGCACCGTGACGCCGAGGCCGCAACGCGCGATCACCGGCAGGTCGGGCAGATCGTCGCCGATATGCGCGCAGTCTTCGGGCGAGACCGAGCTCGCCGCGCAACTGTCTGCCAGGCGGCGAGCTTGTCCTCGGCGCCCTGGCACACGTGCGCGATTCCCAGCGTCGCGGCGCGCTGTCGCGACCGCCGGTGAGCGGCTGCCCGTGATCCACGCCGACGACGATGCCCGATCGCTCCAGCATCTTCATGCCCAAGCCGTCGAGGCACGAGTACGCCTTGAGCTCGCCGCCCGTCCTCCGTCGACGTAGATGCTGCCGTCGGTGAGCACGCCGTCGACGTCGCAGGACAGGAGTCGGACGCGGCGCGCTCGCGCCATCAGGTCGGTTGCCGGCATCAGACCACCTTGGGCGCGGAACAGGTCGTGCAGATGCAGCGCGCCGACGAGCCGACGCTCGGCGTCGACGACCAGGAGCTGCGTGACCTTCGGCGGCGTTTCCATCAGCTCGACGCAGTCGATCGCGAGCGCGATCCGGGCCGATCGTGCGCGGCTTCCTGCGTCATCAGCTCGGCGACTCGCGCCGAGCCGAAAGTCGCGGACGCGCGCGACGACAGCGGCGCAGGTCGCCGTCGGTGAAGATGCCCGCGACGCGGTTGCCCGCGTCGAGCGACCGCGGTCATGCCCATGCCCTTGCCGCTCATCTCGAGCACCGCGCTGCGCGAGCGTCGCTTCGCGCTGGACCACGCGGGATGTCGGCGCCGCGTGCGCATGACGTCGCTCACGTGCGTGAGCAGCCGCCGCCCGAGCGATCCGCCGGGATGCGATCGCGCAAAGTCCTCGACCGAGAAGCCGCGCGCGTCGAGCAGCGTGAGCGCCAGCGCATCGCCCAGCGCGAGGGCTGCCGTCGTGCTGGCGGTCGGCGCGAGCCCCAGCGGGCAGGCCTCGGCGTCGACGCTGGCATCGAGATGGACGTCGGCGGCCTGCGCGAGCGACGAATGCTCGTTGCCCGTGAGCGCGATCAACCGTGCGCCCTGGCGCTTGAGGTGCGGCAGCAGCGAGACCAGTTCGTCGGTTTCGCCCGGAATTCGACAACAGCAGCACGACGTCGTCGCGCGTGATCATGCCGAGGTCGCCGTGGCTCGCCTCGGCGGCGTGCACGAAGAACGCCGGCGTGCCGGTCGACGCCAGCGTCGCGGCGAGCTTGCGCGCGATGTGGCCGGATTTGCCGATGCCGGTCACGACGACGCGGCCGCGGCAGTCGAAGCAGCGCGCGCGCCGCGGCGAGGAACGGCGCGCCGAGGCGCCCGTGCAGCGCGCGCGATCGCGTCGGCCTCCGTCGCGAGCACGTCGCGGCCCGAGCGCGAGCGCGCGCTCCGGGTCGAGACCGCGCGCGGTCGGCGCGGGCCGCCACGATCGTTGCGGACATGCAGCCAAAGTATAGCCCGAACGCTCGCTGGAGCCGGACCGACGCTATGCTACATTGGGCCGACCCGATCGCATGCCGCACGTATTGCTACTGATCTTGTTTCTGCTCGCCGCCGCGGTCGTGGTCGGTGACCGTCTGCCGGCTGTTGCGCCTGCCGCCGATTCTCGGCTACGTCGTCGTCGGCATGGTGGTCGGACCGCATGCGCTCGGCTGGGTGCCCGACAACGCCGACGTGCGGGACCTCGCCGAGTTCGGCATCGTCTTCCTGATGTTCTCGATCGGGCTGGAGTTCAGCCTGCCGCAGCTGAACACGATGCGGCGCGCGGTGTTCGGCCTTGGGCCTCGCGCAGGTCGCGATCACGACGGTCGTGGCGATGGTCGTGCTGCAGCTGCTCGGCTTCGGCTGGCTCGCGGGTCTCGCGCTGGGCGGCGCGCTGGCGATGAGCTCGACCGCGATCGTGTCCAAGATGCTCGCCGAGCGCATCGGAGCTCAATTCGGCGCACGGCCGCGACGTCATGGGCATCCTGCCTGTTCCAGGATCTCGCCGTCGTCGCCTTCCTGATCGTCGATCCCGACGCTGCGCGACAGGCGGCGCCGATCTCGTGGCAGGCGCTGGCGATCGCCGGCGGCAAGGCGGCGGTCGCGCTGGCCGTGATCCTCGTGTTCGGCCAGAAGCCGATGCGCGCCTGGTTCCACGCTCATCGCGCGCCAGCGCTCGCCGGAGCTGTTCATGCTGAACGTGCTGCTGGTGACGCTCGGGCTTGCGGCGCTCACCGAGCTCGCCGGGCTTTCGTTCGCGCTCGGCGCGTTTCTCGCCGGGATGCTCATCGCCGAGACCGAGTACCGCTATCAGGTCGAGGAGGACATCAAGCCGTTCCGCGACGTGCTGCTCGGGTTGTTCTTCGTCACCGTCGGCATGTATGCTCGACTCTGAGGACGTCTGGGCGCACTTCGGGCTGGGTCGCTGCTTCTGCTCGTCGGTCCCGGTGCTGGCGAAGCTGGTCGCTGATCGTCATCCTGGCGCGGCATGTTCGGCGCACCGCTGGGGCGCGCGCTGCGCACGGGCTTCTATCTCGCGCAGGCCGGCGAATTCGCGATCGTGCTGCTCGCGCTCGCCGCGCGATCGCGCGATCATCGCGCCGGGCGTTCGCGCAGATCGTGCTCGCGGCGATGGTGCTGTCGATGCTCTCGGCGCCGCTCGATGATCCAGTTCGCCGAGCCGCTCGCGCGCCGGTTCACCGCGAGCGACTGGCTCGCGCGCGCCGCCAGATCACGCAGATCGCGCGCACGGACGATGGCGCGGCAGGATCACGTCATCATCTGCGGCTTCGGCCGCAGCGGACAGAATCTCGCGCGGCTGCTCGAGCGGAGGAGATTCCGTTCATCGCGCTCGACGCCGATCCGCAGCGCGTCGCGCGAGGCCGCCGGCCGACGGCAGCAGCGTGGTCTACGGCGACGCGGGCCGGCGCGAGACGCTCATCGCGGCAGGACTGCCGAAGGCGCGCGCCGTGGTGGTCACCTTCGCCGACACGCCCGACCGCGCTCAAGATCCTGCACCACGTGCAGCAGCTGCGGCCCGAGCTGCCGGTGATCGTGCGCACCGTCGACGACAGCGAGCTCGACCGCCTGATCAAGGCCGGCGCGACCGAAGTCGTGCCCGAAGTTGCTCGAGGGCAGCCTCATGCTCGCGTCGCACTCGCTGCTGCTGCTCGGCGTGCCGCTCAATCGCGTGCTGGCGCGCATCCGCGCCATCCGCGAGGAGCGCTACAGCCTGTTCCGCGGGTTCTTCCACGGCGCGACCGACGCGGCGGACGCCGCGGAGAATCTCCAGCCGCGGCTGCATTCGGTGCTGCTCACCGCCGCGCTCCGCCGCGGTCGGCCGAACGCTGGCCGAGTGCGGGCTCGAGGGCCTGGTCGAGGTCACCGGGCGTGCGACGCCGCGGCGCGCGCACGCGTGCATCCGCACACCGGACTACCGGTTCGAAGTGGGCGACGTCGTGGTGCTGCTCGGGCGGCCGGAGAACCTCACGCTCGCCGAGCGTCGTTTGCTTCGCGGCTAGGCGGCCCGGGGCGCCCGCGATTGTGGCGGTGCAACCAACCGCTACAATCCTCGTCCCGTCTGCAATCCAGCAGCTCCTCATGCCCGCACGTCCCAATGCGCCCGGCAGCGATGCCGCCGGAGATGGCCTCCCGTTTCGACCCTGCTCCGGCGGTCGAACTGGTCGACGTGTCGTTCGCGTACGACGCGCCGGCCGGTGCTGTCAGGGCATCACGATGACGATCCCGCGCGGCAAGATCGTCGCGATCATGGGCGGCAGCGGTTGCGGCAAGACGACGATCCTGCGCCTGATCGGCGGGCAGCTGCAGCCGCACTCGGGTGCCGTGCGCGTCGCCGGCCAGTCGGTGCCGATCTCGACTCCGATGCGCTCTACGCGCTGCGCCGCAGGTTCGGCATGCTGTTCCAGTTCGGCGCGCTGTTCACCGACATGACGCGTGTTCGAGAACATCGCGTTTCCGATGCGCGAGCACACCGAGCTGCCCGAAGAGCTGATCCGCGACCTGGTGCTGATGAAGCTCCACGCGGTCGGCCTGCGCGGCGCCGCGCAGCTCGATGCCTCCGGAGCTGTCGGGCGGCATGGCGCGACGCGTCGCGCTCGCTCGCGCGATCGCGCTCGACCCGATGCTCGATCATGTACGACGAGCCCTTCGCCGGGCTCGATCCGATCTCTGGGCGTCGATCGGCGCAGCTCATCCGGCAAGCTGAACGACGCGCTGGGCATCACGCTCGGTGCGTCGTCACGCACGACATCTACGAGTCGCTGAAGATCGTCGACTACCTGTACTTCGTGTCCGAAGGGCGGATCGTCGCGCAGCGGCACCGCCGGACGAGGTGCGCGCGTCGACCGACGCCGTTCGTGCGCCAGTTCGTCGACGGCCAACCGGACGGCCCGGTTCCGTTCCACTACCCGCGCGCCGGCGTATCGCGAGAGCTTCTCACCCGTGTCGGCTGAACTCGCGGGCGGGCTCGCGGTACTGGTTGCGCCGTCTCGGCGCAGCGGTGACCGGCGGCGTCGAGCAGGCTCGGGTATGCCAGCCGCTTCCTCGTCGCAGTGCTCTGGCATTCGCCGCAGGCGTTCCGGCGCATCCAGCTCGACGCTGCGCGAGATCTACTTCGCGGGCGTGCTGTCGCTGGTGATCATCCTGATGTCGGGGCTGTTCGTCGGCATGGTGCTGTCGCTGCAGGGCTACGAGACGCTCACAGCGCTACGGCGCCGACGAGCAGCTCGGCATCCTGGTCGCGCTCTCGCTGGTGCGCGAGCTCGGACCGGTGGTCGCCGGGTCTGCTGTTCGCGAGCCGCGCCGGCGTCGGCGATCACCGCCGAGATCGGGCTGATGAAGACGACCGAGCAGCTCTCGGCGATGGAGATGATGGCGGTCGATCCGATTGCGCGCGTGGTCGCGCCGCGCTTCTGGGGCGGCGTGATCTCGATGCCGCTGCTCGCGGCGCTGTTCTCCGCGGTCGGCATCTTCGGGGCTACATCGTCGGCCGTGCCCCTGATCGGCATCGACGACGGCGCGTTCTGGGGCCAGATGAAGGCGGGCGTCGAGGTCTGGCCGGACGTGACCAACGGCATCATCAAGAGCGTCGTGTTCGGTGTCGCGGTGTCGCTGATCGCGGTCTTCGAGGGCTACGATGCGAAGCCGACCGCCGAGGGCGTTTCGACCGCGACCACGCGCACGGTGGTCATCTCGTCGCTGGCGATCCTGCGCGCTGGACTTCGTCATGACCGTCTTCATGTTCCAGGGGGCGCGATGAACCGCTCCGCCATCGACCTCTGGGTCGGCATTTTCGTCGCGCTCGGGCTCGGCGCGATCGCTGTTCCTCGCGCTCAAGGTCGGCAACCTGGTGACGCTCGACCGCGCGCCCGGCTATCGGCTCGAGGCGCGTTTCGACAACATCGGCGGGCTCAAGCTCGCGCGCGCCGGTCAAGGCGGCCGGGGTGGTCGTCGGCCGCGTCGAGTCGGTATGGCTCGATTCCAAGACCTACGAGGCGGTCGCGACGCTGCGCATCAACCGTCAATACAGATTCACGAAGGACACGATCGCGTCGATCAACACCTCGGGCCTCCTGGGCGAGGTCTACATCGGCCTCGACGCGCGGCGGCGATCCGGCGCATGCTCAAGGACGGCGACAAGCATCGCCAAGACGCAATCCGCGGTGGTGCTCGAGAAGCTGATCGGTCAGTTCCTCTTCGACAAGGCGGGGTCTGGCGGCGGCGCGCCAGCGCCGGCAGCGCGAGCGGGGCAGCGGCAAGAGCGAGGATCAGGAAATGATGCAGCCGTACTTTCCTCAGCACTCGCGGTGCAGGGCATTGCTGCTTGCCGCCGCGGCCGTGGTGCTCGCCGGGTGCGCTGTCGGTCCCACGAAAGAGGATCCCATCGAGCCGTTCAACCGCGCGATGTTCTCGGTGAACGAAGGACTGAACACCGTGCTCATCAAGCCCGTGGCCGAGGGCTACGTGGCGGTGATCCCCGAGCCGATCCGCACGGCGGTCTCGAACGTCTTCGGCAACCTCGACGACCTCTTCACCGGGATCAACGGACTGCTGCAGGGCAACGGTTATCGGGCCGGCGATGCCTTCGGCCGCGTGCTGCTCAACAGCACCTTCGGCATCGTCGGCATCTTCGACCTCGCGTCGATGATGGGCATCGCCAAGGACCGCAACGATTTCGGCATCACTTTCGGCAAGTGGGGCTTTCCCGACGGCCCGTACCTCTTCATCCCGGCGATCGGACCGCTGACGGTGCGCGACGGAACCGGCTACCTGGTCCGGCTGTCGGTCGGACCGGTGGGCTACATCCCCGACGTGCCGCTGCGCAATGCGCTCTACGGGCTGGGCTACGTCGACATACGAGCGCAGTTGCTGCCCGCGGAGGCCGTGGTCGACACGGCAGCCGTCGACAAGTATCGCTTCGTGCGCAACGCCTATCTGCGCGCACGCCGGTATCAGCTCTACGACGGCAAGCCGCCGCCGGAGGACGAAGACGACGGCGGAGCGGTCGGACCCGGCGGCGTGACCTCGGCCGCGCCGGCGTCAACGAAGCCCGAGCCAGCGACGTTAGCACCCACAACGCCCGCGCCAACCAAATGAGGACTCGCATGCTTCGCAATCTCACTCTCATCCTGCTGTCGGTGCCGCTCGGACTCGCGGCAGCGCCGCGCACGCGCAGGAGGCGCCCGATGTGCTCGTGAAACGCGTCGCCGAGGAAACCCTGACGGCGATCCGCGCCGACAAGGAACTCCAGGCGGAAACCCCGCAAAGGTCAAGCAACTGATCGAGGCGAAGCTCGTCCCGCATTTCGACACGGCGCGCATGACGGCGCTCGCCGTGGGGAAGAACTGGCGCGCGGCCACGCCCGAGCAGCGAAGCGGCTGACCGAGGAATTCCAGACGCTGCTCATCCGCACCTATTCCAACGCGCTGACCAACTATCGCGACAACACCATGACCTACAAGCCGCTGCGCATGAACCCGGGCGACGCGGAGGCGGTCGTGCGCACCGAGGTCACGCGGCCGGGCCAGGCGCCGGTGCCGATCGACTACAGCATGGAGAAGACGCCGGAGGGCTGGAAAGCCTACGACGTCGTGGTTGCGGGGGTGAGCCTGGTCACGAATTACCGCGACGAGTTCAACGACATCGTGAGGAGCTCGGGCATCGACGGGTTGATCAAGACGCTGACCGACAAGAACAACAAGGGCACGCCGGCCAAGTGAACAGGCGCGTCGAACAGGCAACGCCGGTCCTCGCCGTCGACGACCGCTGGAGGCTCTCGGGCGCGCTGACGATGGATAGCGCGGCGCAGGTGCTGGCCGCCAGTCGCGGGATTCCGCTTCCTCCGTCGGGCGTGATCTCGCTCGGCGGCGTGGACCGCGTCGACCTCGCGGGGGTGGCGGTGCTGCTCGCCTTGAAGCGGCGCGCGGCTGCGGAAGGCAAGTCGCTCAGCTTCGCGGAGGTCCCGCCGAACCTCGACTCGCTCGCGGCGCTGTATGGCGTCGTAGAGCTGCTGGCGCCGGGACCGGTCGCTCGCCGGCTCCGGTCGTGTGACGCCTGCCGTCGAGATCCGCGGCGTCGCGCGCCGCTTCGGCAGTGTGCAGGCGCTCGGCGGCGTGGATCTGCGGGTCGAGCCCGGCGAATTCTTCGGCCTGCTGGGACCGAACGGCGCAGGCAAGACGACGCTGATCTCCATCCTCGCGGGACTCACGCACGCCGACCGCGGGACGGCAAGCGTTCTCGGCCACGACGTCATCGGCGACTATCGCGACGCGCGGCGACTGCTCGGCGTCGTGCCGCAGGAGCTGGTCTTCGACCCGTTCTTCACCGTGCGCGAGACGCTCGAGATCCAGGCCGGCTATTTCGGCATCCGCGGCGCCGATGCCTGGATCGACGAGATGCTCGCACCATCTCGACCTCACCGCGAAGGCCGATGCGAACATGCGCGCGCTCTCGGGGGCATGAAGCGGCGCGTGCTGGTCGGCCAGGCGCTGGTGCACAAGCCGCCGGTCATCGTGCTGGACGAGCCGACCGCCGGGGTGGACGTCGAGCTGCGGCAGAGCCTGTGGGGATTCATCCGCAAGCTCAATCGCGACGGTCACACGATCATCCTCACCACGCACTACCTCGAAGAGGCCGAGGCGCTTTGCCAGCGCATCGCGATGCTCAAGGCGGGCAGGATCGTGGCGCTCGACACCACGCAGAACCTGCTGTCGACCTTCGCCGGGCTGACGGTGCGGCTCACGGCGGATTCGCTCCCGGCAGCCCTGGCGGCCGCGCGTGGTACGGCAGGACGATCGGCACTTACTTGCTGTCGCTCTCCGATTATGCCGAGCTGGAGCGCCTGCTCGCGGCGCTACGCGGGAGGGCATCGCGGTCGCGGAGCTCTCGCTGCAGGAGGCCGATCTCGAGCAGGTGTTCATGCGCATCATGGCGCGGGCGCACTGAGGAACCGGGAGCGCCGCGATGATCCCCGCCCTCGGCAGCGGCTGGCTCACTCTGCTGTACAAGGAGCTGCTGCGGTTCTGGAAGGTGAGCTTCCAGACGATCCTCGCGCCGGTTCTCACGGCGCTGCTCTATCTGCTGATCTTCTCCCACGTGCTCGAATCCCGCGTTTCGGTATTCGACGGCCGCGTGGATTACGCCTCGTTCCTGATCCCGGGGCTGGTGATGATGTCGGTGCTGCAGAACGCGTTCGCGAACAGCTCCTCGTCGCTGATCCAGTCGAAGATCACCGGCAACCTGATCTTCGTGCTGCTGCCTCCGCTGTCGCCGCTCGACATGTTCGCCGCGTACGTGCTGGCGGCGATGGTGCGCGGCCTCGTGGTCGGCGCCGGCGTGCTCGCTCGGTGACGCTGTGGTTTGCGCCGGCCGGTTCTTCGCTCCGTATGGCGCATCCGCTGTGGGCGCTCGCGTTCGCGCTCCTCGGCAGCGCGATCCTCGGGCACGCTCGGGCTTGATCGCCGGCATCTGGGCCGACAAGTTCGATCAGCTGGCGGCGTTCCAGAACTTCGTGATCATGCCGCTCACCTTCCTGTCGGGCGTTTTCTACTCGATCCATTCGCTGCCGCCGTTCTGGCAGGCGCTGTCGCACTTCAATCCGTTCTTCTATATGATCGACGGCTTTCGCTACGGGTTCTTCGGCTTGTCCGATGTCGCGCCGGCGCTGAGCCTCGCGCATCGTCGCCGCGTCGTGCCTGGCTCGACGGCGCTCGACGCTGGTGCTGTTGCAGCGCGGATATAAGTTACGCAACTGAGTACGCGGCTGAGTACGCAACTGAGTACGCCACCGAGACGCGTGACGACACCAGACAACATCAGGCAGGTCATCGAGCGCGGGCACTTCCCTGCGACCGGGTCGAAGTCAGCGGCGACGGCCAGCACTTCCAGCGCGCTGATCGTCAGCGCGCGAATTCGACGGCCTGCCCGGGTGCGCGCCACCAGCTGGTCTACGCGGCGCTGGGCGACCGCATGCGCGAGGAGATCCATGCGCTGTCGATGACGACGCTCACGCCGGACGAATGGGCGCGGGGACGCGCGACCGGCGTAGCCGCTAGAAGCGCAGGCGATGGACAAGCTGGTCATCGAGGGCGGCGCGCCGCTCGAAGGCGAGGTCCGCGTCTCGGGCGCCAAGAACGCGGCGCTGCCGATCCTGTGCGCGGCGCTGCTGACGCCGGAGCCGCTGCTGCTGCCAACGTGCCGCGCCTGAACGACGTGCGCACGATGCAGACGCTGCTCGTTCAGATGGGTGTGGCCGCCGACGCAAGCGGCGACGCGCTCACGCTCGTCGCGCGCGACAGATCGCATCAGCCGCTCGCGCCGTACGAGCTGGTGAAGACGATGCGCGCGTCGATCCTGGTGCTCGGACCGCTGCTCGCGCGCTGCGGCGAGGCGCGGGTGTCGCTGCCCGGCGGCTGCGCGATCGGGCTGCGGCCCGGTCGATCAGCACGTCAAGGGCCTGCAGGCGATGGGCGCCGAGATCGATCTCGACCACGGCTACATCGACGCGCAGGGCGAAGCGCCTGCGCGGCGCGCGCGTTCGTGTTCGACGTCGTCACGGTGACCGGCACCGAGAACCTGATGATGGCCGCCGCGCTGGCCGAAGGCGCACGACGTGCTCGAGAACGCGGCGCGCGAGCCGGAGATCGCCGACCTCGCCGATTGCCTCGACGCGATGGGCGCGCGGATCACGGGCGCCGGCACGCGATCGCATCGTGATCGAGGGCGTGCGAGCGGCTGCACGGCGCGACGCACGCGATCATGCCCGACCGCATCGAGACCGGCACGTTCCTCGCCGCGGCCGCGGCTGACCGGCGGCGCGACGTCGCGCTCGCGGCGCGCCGCGCCGACACGCTCGAGCGCCGTGCTCGACAAGCTCGCCGAAGCCGGGCGCGCGCAGTCGAACAGCGACGGCGACTGCGATCCGGCTCGCGCGCAGCGGCGGCGCTCACGGCGCGTCAACCTGCGCACCGCGCCGTACCCGGCGTTTCCGACCGACATGCAGGCGCAGTTCATGGCGCTGATGACGCGTCGCCGACGGCACCGTCGGTCGATCACCGAGACGATCTTCGAGAACCGCTTCATGCACGTGCAGGAGCTGGCGCGCCTCGGCGCCGACATCGAGCGTCGAGGGCAACACCGCGATCGTCAGCGGCGTCGACGCGGCTGACCGGCGCGCACGGTGATGGCGACCGATCTGCGCGCCTCGGCGTCGCCTCGTGATCGCCGGGCTGGTCGCCGAGGGCGAGACGATCGATCGACCGCATCTACCACCTCGACCGCGGCTACGAGACGATCGAGGCAGCTCCTCCGCAGTTGGGCGCGCAGCATCCGGCGCGTACGGCTGATCAGCCCGGGCGCGCCTGCCGCTCCTGTAGAATGACCTATTGCTTCCCAGTCCGTCGCCGTGCAGTCGCTCACCATCGCGCTCGCCAAAGGGCGCATCTTCGACGAGACGCTGCCGCTGCTCGCGCGCGGCGGGCATCGTGCCGGCCGAGGACCCGAGACCTCGCGCAAGCTGATCATCGGCACCAACCGGCCGGGCGTGCGCTTCATCATCGTGCGCGCGTCCGACGTGCCGACCTACGTGCAGTACGGCGCGCGCGGACCTGGGCGTCGCGGGCAAGGACGTGCTGCTCGAGCACGGCGGCGACGGGCTCTACCAGCCGCTCGACCTCGGCATCGCGCCGCTGCCGCATGGTGGTCGCGACGCAGCGCGGATTCGACTGCGCGCGGCGCGTGCAGCGCGGCGCGCGCATCCGCGTCGCGACCAAGTACGTCGCGCACCGCGCGCGAGCATTTCGCGGCGAAGGCGATGCACGTCGACCTGATCAAGCTCTACGGCTCGATGGAGCTCGCGCCGCTGGTCGGGCTCGCCGACGCGATCGTCGACCTCGTGTCGCACCGGCAACACGCTGCAAGGCCAACGATCTCGTCGCGGTCGAGGAGATCATGCCGATCAGCGCGCGCTCGATCGTCAATCCGGCCGCGCTGAAGCTCAAGCGCGACGCGATGCAGCCGCTGCTCGACGCGATGGCGAGCCGCGGTGCAGCCGCATGCGCTGAGCATCGCGCAAGCGCCCGAGTCGCCCGGCTCGACGCGCTCGCGCGCCGGACTTCGAGCGCGCGCTCGCGCGGCTGATCGCCTTCGAAGCCGCGCAGGATCGCGGTGCCGATGCCGCGCGTCGCGCGCGATCATCGCCGATGTGCGCGCGCGCGGCGACGCGGCGCTGCTCGAATACACGGCAGCGCTTCGATCGCGTCGCATGCGCCGGCGTCGCGGCGCTCGAGATCCGCCGGCGAGCATCTCGAGGCCGCGTTCGCGAGCGCTGCCCGCGACCAGCGCGAGGCGCTCGAGATCGGCCGCCGCGCGCATCCGCGCCTATCACGAGCACCAGCGGATCGCAGTCGTGGTCGCGTGTACGCGAGGCCGACGGCACGCGAGCTCGGGCAGCAGGTCACGCCGCTCGACCGCGTCGGCGTCGTACGTGCCCGGCGGCAAGGCGGCCTATCCGTCCTCGGTGCTGATGGACGCGATGCCCGGCGCAGGTCGCCGGCGTGCCGGAGATCGTCATGGTCGTCGCCGACGCCGGACGGCGCGACGCAACGTCGCTGGTGCTCGCGGCCGCGCAGCTCGCCGGCGTGACGCGCGTCTTCGCGATCGGCGGCGCGCAGGCGATCGCGGCGCTCGCCTACGGCACGGCGACGATTCCCGCGGTCGACAAGATCGTCGGCCCCGGGCAACGCCTACGTCGCGGCGGCGAAGCGGCGCGTGTTCGGCGCGCGTCGGGCATCGACATGATCGCGGGGCCGTCCGAGATCCTGGTGATCGCCGACGCGAGCGCGAATCCCGACTGGATCGCGATGGACCTGTTCGCGCAGGCCGAGCACGACGAGTTCGCGCAGGCGATCCTGCTCACGCCCGATGCCGCGCTGCATCGACGCGCGTCGCGACGCGCATCGCGGCGGCAGCTGCGCGACGCTGCCGCGGCGCGACGATCATCGCGGCGTCGCTCGCGCGACGCGGCGCGCTGATCAGGGTGCGCGATCTCGCCGAAGCCTGCGCGATCGCCAACCGCATCGCACCCGAGCACCTGGAGCTCGCCGTCGCGGAGCCCGACGCGCTGCTGGACCGGATCCGCAACGCGGGCGCGATCTTCATGGGGCACCTACAGCTCCGAGGCGCTCGGCGACTATTGCGCGGGACCCAACCACGTGCTGCCGACCGCCGCGCAGCGCGCGTTTTCCTCGCCGCTCGGCGTCTACGACTTCCAGAAGCGCTCGCAGCGTGATCAGCGTCTCGCGCGCGGGCGCGCGCGACTCTCGGCCGCATCGCCGCGACGCTCGGCGCAGCGGCGAGGGCCTCTCGGCGCACGCCCGAAGCGCGCGAGCTCGGCTGACGTCGAGGCAGACGTGAACGACCGCGCGCAGGGAGTCGCCGCGGCCGAGCTGATCGCCGCGCTCGTCCGCCCGGAGATCCGCGCGCTCGTCGGCCTACGCGGTCGCCAGGGCGCGAGGGACGATCAAGCTCGACGCGATGGAGAATCCGTATGCGCTGCCCGACGCGCGCGCGGGCGAGGGTGGCCGTGGCGCTCGCGCAGACGCCGATCAATCGCTATCCCGATGGCGGCGCGGACGCCGCGTCGCGCCGCGCTGCGCGAGCGCGCTCGGCATTCCCGACATCGCTGGGCCTGCTGCTCGGCAACGGCTCCGACGAGCTGATCCAGATCATCACGGCGACGCTGGCGCGAGCCGGGCGCGGCGGTGCTCGCGCCCGAACCCTCGTTCGTCATGTACCGGATGAACGCGGTCTACGCCGGCATGCGCTTCGTCGGCGTCCCGCTCGCGCGCCGATTTCAGCGCTCGATGCGTCGGCGATGCTCGGCAGCGATCGAGCGCGAGCGGCCCGCGCTCGTCTGTATCTCGCGTACCCGAACAATCCGACCGGCAATCTGTTCGACAGCGGGCGAGGTCGAAGCGATCATCCGCGCCGCGCCCGGTCTCGTCGTGCGTCGACGAGGCGTACTACGCGTTCGCCGATGCGAGCTTTCTGCCGCGGCTGCCGAATTGCCGAACCTGCTCGTGCTGCGCACGATGTCGAAGGTCGGGCATGGCGGGCCTGCGGCTGGGCTACGCGGTCGGCCGCACCGGAGTGGATCGCGGAATTCGACAAGGCTGCGCCAGCCGTATAATGTGAACGCGCTGACGCAGGCGGCGGTCGAGCGCTGCTCGCGGACACGGCGTGGATCGACGAGCAGGCGCGAGCGATTCGCACCGAGCGCACGCGGCTCGCCGCGGCGCTCGCGCGACTGCCCGGCGTGACGGTGTTTCCGACGCAGACGAATTTCGTCGTGTTGCGCGTTGCCGACGCGACCGCGATGGTTCGAAGGCGCTGAAGGCACGACGTATCCTGGTCAAGAATCTGCACGGCTGGCATCCGCTGCTCGCGACAATGCCTGCGAATCACGGTCGGGACGCCCGAGGAAAACGACCTGCTGCTCGCCGCACTGCCCGCGCGTGAGCCTTGCCGATGAGCACGACTCAATCCCGCCGCCGCCCCTCGTCTGGCCCGGGTCGAGCGCGGCACGCGGGAAACGAAGATCGTCGTCGAGCGTCGAACCTCGACGGCGCGAGGACGCGCTGAGCTCGCCACCGGGGTGCCGTTCCTCGATCACATGCTCGACCAGGTCGCGCGCCACGGCATGCTCGGACCTCACCGTGCGCGCCCAGGGCGACCTGCACATCGACGCGCCATCACACGGTGGAGGACGTCGGCATCACGCTGGGCCAGGCGGTCAGGCAGGCGCTGCGGCGACAAGGCGGGCACTCGCGCGCTACGGCCACGCGTACGTCCCGCTCGACGAGGCGCTGTCGCGCGTGGTCGTCGATCTGTCGGGCCGGCCCGGGCTCGAGTTCCACGTGAGCTTCACGCGCGCCATGATCGGCGCCTTCGACGTCGACCTGACGCACGAATTCTTCCAGGGCTTTCGCCAATCACGCGCTGGTGACGCTGCATATCGACAACCTGCGCGGGGACAACGCGCACCATCAGGCGGAGACGGTGTTCAAGGCGTTCGCCCGCGCGCTGCGCATGGCGGTGGCGCGCGACCCCGCGCGCCGGCGGTCTCGTTCCATCGACCGAAAGGGGCGCTGTGACCGACCGCGGCGGATTCCCGAGTCTCGGCATTCGCTGTAGGACGGGCGGCTACATTGCGCAACACCAGGCCGGACTGATGCCCGACATCGCGGTCATCGACTACGGAATGGGCAACCTGCGCTCGGTGGCGAAGGCGCCTCTCCTACGTCGCGCCCGAGCGCACCATCGTGGTGAGCGCGGATCCGGCCACGATCCGGCGCGGCGGACCGCGTCGTGCTGCCGGGCCAGAGCGCTATGCCCGATTGCATCCGCTGCGTGAACGAGAGCGGCTTGCGCGAGGTCGTGCTGGAGGCCGCGAGCGATCGGCCCTTTCCTCGGCATCTGCCTCGGCCTGCAGATGCTCTTCGACGACAGCGAGGAAGGGCCCACTCCCGGCTTGGCGTGCTTGCAGGCCGTGTCGTGCGCTTCCGCGACGCGGCGATGCACGGCGCGGACGGGCCTGCGCCTCAAGGTCCCGCACATGGGCTGGAGCCGCGTGCAGCCGCGTGCGAGACATCCGCTGTGGCACGGCATCGACGACGGCTCGCGCTTCTACTTCGCGCACAGCTATTACCCCGTGCCCGATGACGCCGCCGTGACGGCGGCGACCGTCGCCTATCCAACGGCGTTTACTTGCGCGATTGCCCGCGCTAATATCTTCGCCGTGCAGTTCCATCCGGAGAAGAGCCACCGCGCCGGTCTCCAGTTGCTCGCCAACTTCGTCGCCTGGAACGGGCGCGTCTGAGCACGTCTAACTTCGTCCCGGCGCGCGCTGCCTCGGCCGCGACATCCTGTCGCCACCCTGCCGCCCATGCATATCATTCCCGCGATCGACATCAAGGACGGTCACTGCGTGCGCCTCAAGCAAGGCGAGATGCAGTCGGCGACCGTGTTCTCCGAGGATCCGGCGGCGATGGCGCAGCATTGGCTCGAGCTCGGCGCGCAGCGCGCTGCACCTGGTCGACCTGAACGGCGCGGTCGCGGGCAAGTCCGCGGAACGAGCTGGCGATCCGGGAGATCGTCAGCGTGATCGGCGAGGAGATCCCGGTGCAGCTGGGCGGCGGCATCCGCGACCTCGACACCATCGAGCGCTACCTCGACGACGGCATCACCTACGTGATCATCGGCACCGCGGCGGTGAAGAACCCCGGCTTCCTGCACGATGCCTGCTACGCGTTCCCGGGCCACATCATCGTCGGCCTCGACGCGCGCGGACGGCAAGGTCGCGACCGACGGCTGGTCGAAGATGACCGGCCACGACGTCGTCGACCTCGCGAAGAAGTTCGAGGACTACGGCGTCGAGGCGATCATCTACACCGACATCGGCCGCGACGGCATGCTGACCGGGCGTCAACATCGAGGCGACGGTCGGCCTCGCGCGCGAGCTGAAGGTTCCGGTCATCGCGAGCGGGGGCATCAGCAGCCTCAAGCGACATCAAGGACCTCGCCAGCTTACGAGAGCGATGGCGTCTGCGGCGCCATCGCCGGTCGCGCGCTGCTACGAGGGCACGCTCGATTTCAAGGCCGCACTGAAGGCCGCGAAGCGAAGTAGCGGCCCGAGCAGCGAGTGGGGTCGGGCGCCCGCGAGTGACCATGGCGGCCGACACGCTACGCGTTGTCTTGTGGTCATCGGCGCAGGGAGCGCCACGCGAGCCCTCCAGTGCACAGCTCGGAATCCCCGTACATCAATTGCAGTCATGGGCCTCGCCAAACGCATCATTCCCTCGCCTCGACGTGGCCAAAGGGCGCGTCGTCAAGGGTGTCAATTTCGTCAACCTGCGCGACGCCGGGGACCCGGTCGAAGTAGCGCGCCGATACGACGCTCAGGGAGCCGACGAGCTCGGCCTTTCTTCGACATCGAGGCGAGCGTGGAACACGCGGCCTCTGCTCTACGACATGATCGAGGCCGTTGCCGACCAGGTGTTCATCCCGCTCACCGTCGGCGGCGGGTGTCGCAACCTGACGACATCCGCGCGCTGCTCAACGCCGGTGCGGACAAGGTCAGCATCAACACCGCCGGAGTGAAGAGGCCTGAACTGTTTGCCGAAGCGCGCTGCCAGCCGCTACGGCGCGCAATGCATCGTCGCCGCCATCGACGCGCGCCGCAGTCCGACCCGGCCGCTGGGAGGTCTATACGCACGGCGGGCGCACTGCGACCGGGCTCGATGCGGTGGAGTGGGCCGCGACGCGTGACCGCGCTCGGCGCCGGCGAGATCCTGCTCACCAGCATGGACCGCGACGGCGCGAAGAGCGGCTTCGACCTCGAGCTTGACGCGCGCGCGGTCGCCGACGCGGTCGACGTGCCGGTGATCGCCTCGGGCGGCGTCGGCAGGCTGCAGGACCTCGTCGACGGCATCGTCGTCGGCGGCGCCGACGCAGTGCTCGCCGCATCGATCTTCCACTACGGCGAATTCACCGTCGGGCAGGCGAAGGAGGCGATGCGCTCTGCCGGGATCGAGGTACGCCAGAGGCATGAGCGCCGACAGGAGCTGGCTGGACGCCGTGGCCTGGAACGCCGATGGACTGGTCCCCGCGATCGCGCAGGAGGCCGGCACGGGCGTCGTCCTGACGCAGGCCTGGATGAACCGCGAGGCGCCTCGAGCGCACGGCGGCCACGCTCCGAGGCGCACTATTGGTCGCGCTCGCGGAGCAGGCTGTGGCGCAAGGGCGAGGCCTCGGGCGCACGTCCAGCGGGTGCACGAAATCCGCCTCGACTGCGACAACGACGCGATTCTGCTCATCGTCGAACAAACCGGGGGCATCGCATGTCATACCGGCCGGCACCGCTGCTTCTTCCAGCGCCTCGAGAACGGCGCTCTGGCGCGTGGTCGAGCCCGTGCTGAAGAACCCGAAGGAATTTATGGAAATGAGCTATGGCAAATGAGTTATGGCAGATGAGCTATGGCAGATGAGATCGCGAAGGGAAGGACCGACCGGATCGTGGGTGGCACGGTCAGAACCGCGACGGCGGATCTGGTGATGAACGGAGACGTGCTGTCCCGCCTGGCGACGACCATCGAAGCGCAGCCGCGGGTCCGATCCTGTGACATCCTACGTCGCGACGCTGTTCGCGAAGGGCGACGAGGCGATGATCAAGAAGATCGGCGAGGAGGCGACCGAGGCGGTGATGGCCGCCATGGACGGTGATAAACTGCGCCTCACGGCCGAGATCGCGGACCTCTGGTTTCACTGCCTCGTGGTGCTGGTGCGCAACGGCTTGAGGCCCGAGGACGTGTTCGCGGAGCTGGAGCGGCGCGAGGGCGTGTCGGGGCTGCAGGAGAAGGCGCGCCCGCCTCTGACGCGCCGGTACTCGCTCCGGCGCGAAAGCGAGAGCCATGGACAACTGCATATTCTGCAAGATCGCGCGCGGCGAGATCCCGTCGAAGAAGGTCTACGAGGATGACGGAGATCTTCGCCTTCCACGACATCCACCCGCAGGCGCCGGTGCATTTCATGGTGATCCCGAAGAAGCACATCGCCATCGCTGGCGGACGCGACGATCGGACGACGCCGCGGTGCTTGGACGGATGCTCGCGATGACCGGTCGGCTCGCGCGGCGAGCAGGGTCTCGCCCGATGGCTACCGCACGATCATCAACACCGGGCGCATCGGCCGACAGGAACGTGATGCATCTGCATCTGCATCGTTCTCGGCGGGCCCGAGCCGCTGGGCAGGATGCTGCCCAGAATCGAGCGCGTAAAGGCTCAAGGGACGCCATGGGTGGACTGAGCATCTGGCACTGGCTGATCGTGTTGCTGGTCGTCGTGCTGATCTTCGGCACCAAGAAGCTGCGCAACATCGGCCAGGACCTGGCGGTGCGGTGAAGGGCTTCAAGGAAGGGATGAAGGCGCCGGAGGCCGAGCGAACGCCGCGCAGCGCCGTCGGAGCCCGCACAGAAGATCGCCGGCACGACGATCGAAGGGCGAGGTGAAGAAGGAGAAGACGCCCTGGAGTTCGCTCGCGGCGCGCATGTTCGACGTTGCGATTCATCGGAAATCGTCGTCATCGCCGTGGTGGCGCTGATCGTGATCGGACCCGAGCGGCTGCCGAAGGTCGCGCGCACGCTCGGGCACATGTTCGGGCGCCTGCAGCGCTACGTGAACGAAGTCAAGGCCGACATCAACCGTGAGATGGAGCTCGACGAGCTGCGCAAGCTGAAGAACAGAGGTGCAGAGCGCGGCACGCGACATCGAGCAGCTCGATGACCAGCGCGGTCCACGATGTCGAAACGCGGCGTGCGCTCGGTCGAGGCGCAGTTGAACGCGCGCCGAAGCGGCCAGCGCGACGCCGGGCGCGACCGATGTTGCTGCGCCGCCGGGCCAGGCGGCGACTGCTGCGACAGCCGCACGCACCCGCAACTGCCGGCGCGCCACGCGGGCAGCGGCGAGACGCCGCGCCAGGCGGCGCTCCCGGCTTCGAACGGATCTAGCGGCGCGAGCCCGCGGCGAGGCCCGCAAGGCGTGGGATCGCGCAGGCGAGTCGACGCTGCGGCCGACGCGCTACCTGCATTCTGCGATCTGCTGGCAAGGAGGCCGCCCTCGTCCTTCGCGCCGTTGCCGGCGCGCTGCAATGATGGGCGCGTGCAGCGCACCACTATCGGCATTCGTGATCCCTTGGCCGCTCCCGACGACACGCAGGAAACGTTCATCTCGCATCTGGTCGAGCTGCGCAGCCGGCTGCTGCACTCGATCGTCGCGGTCGTCGATCGTGCTGCTGTGCCTGTTTCCGTTCGCCAAGGACATCTACGCCGTGCTCGCGCGCGCCGCTGCTCAAGGCGCTGCCGGCCGGCAGCACCATGATCGCGACCGACGTCACCGGCACCTTCCTCGTGCCGCTCAAGGTGACGCTGATGGCGGCCTTCCTGATCGCGCTTGCCCTACGTGCTCTACCAGATGTGGGCCTTCGTCGCGCCGGGCCTCTACCAGCACGAGAAGCGGCTGGCGCTGCCGGTGATCGTGTCCAGCGTCGTTCTTCTTCGCGTTCGGGATGGCGTTCGCCTATTTCATCGTGTTCCCGATCGCGTTCGGATTCTTCGCCAGCTACACGCCCGACGGGCGTGCAGATGATGACCGACATCGACAAGTACCTGTCGTTCGCGCTGACGATGTTCATCGCCTTCGGCATCACTTTCGAGGTGCCGGTCGTCGTCGTCGTGCTGGTGCGCTTCGGCGTCGTCGAGCTTGCGAACGCTGCGCGCGATCCGCGGTTACGTCATCGTCGGCGCGTTCGTCGTCGGCGCGATCTTCACGCCGCCCGACGTGCTGTCGCAGGTGATGCTCGCCGTGCCGCTGTGGCTGCTCTACGAGCTGGGGCTGCTGGTCGCGCGCTTCGTCTCCGTGTCCAAGCGGCCAGACGCCGCGGGACAGGGCGAGCCCGCGCAATGAAAGCCAGGGCCCGTTAATCAGGCCCTAGCCGGGCGGCTTCGGCCGCTTGCCCACGATCACCGCGAGCTCGATCGGCTTCCTGTCGCGGAGCACCTTGAGCGTGGCCTGCTGTCCCGGCGTGAGCGCAGCGATCTGGGAGAGCAGCGCCGGACCGTCGCGCGTCGGGCGGCCGTCGATCTCCTGCACGACGTCGCGCACGTGCAAGCCGGCGTGATCGGCGGGCCCGTCCTTCAGCACGCCGCGAATCAGAACTCCGTCGACATTCTGCAGCGCGAAGGCAACCACGACCTCGGGCGTCAATTCCTGCGGCTCGATGCCGAGCCAGCCGCGCGTCACCTCGCCGTCGCGGATGATCTGCTCGAGGACGGTCCGCGCGATCGAGACCGGGAATCGCGAAGCCGATCCCCTGCGAGCCGCCGTTCTGCGAATAGATCGCGCTGTTGACGCCGATCAGATTCCCGCCGGAGTCGATCAACGCGCCGCCGGAGTTGCCCGGATTGACGGCTGCGTCGGTCTGGATGAAGTCCTCGAAGCGGTTGATCCCGAGATGGTTGCGCCCGAGGGCGCTCACGATGCCGTGCGTGACGGTGTTGCCGAATCCGAACGGGTTGCCGAGCGCGAGCACCGCGTCGCCGACCTGGACGTTGTCGAGCGTGCCGAGCGTGATTGCCGGCAGGTCCTTGCCCTCCGCCTTGAGCACCGCGAGGTCGGATTCGGGGTCGCTGCCGCGAACGGTGGCGCGCATCCGCCGCCCGTCGGCAAGCACCACCTGGATATCGTCGGCGCCCTCGATCACGTGATTGTTGGTGAGCACGTAGCCTTCGCCGCTGACGATGACGCCGGACCCGAGGCTGGTCGCGCGCCGCGGTCCGCCCTCAGGCAGGCCGGGAAAAAAGCGCCGCAACAGCGGATCATCGAGCAGCGGACTGCGCTGCCGCACTTCCTTGCTCGTGTAGACGTTGACGACCGACGGCATGGCCTTCTTCGCCGCATCGGCGAGGCTTTCGATCTTCGGACCGGCAACGGTGCCGCGCGTCTCCTCGACGAGCACCACGTTCTTCCTGTCGCCGACCCGGGCAAGCAGGTCGGGCCGCAGCGTCGCGACGACGAAGAGCGCCGCCAGACACACGGTGGCGACCTGTGCGAAGAGTAGCCAGAAGCGACGGAGCACGGGCTTTGGCGGACGATCGAAAGTAAACGAATATTATAGGCGGCCTGCCGACCAAAGTCGGCTCGGCTGCTCGGACGGGCTTGCGCCAGACGCCCGTTTAATCGCCTGTTTTGACGGGTCTTTTGAGGGTATTCGCCGTGGAGGCTTCCGGCAGCACGCCTGAATCCCTTATAATTCAATGTTTGCGGCCGGGAACCGGGTAATGGCGAGCGAGGGGAGCGTAAACCAGGGCAAACGCCGGTTCCTGCTCGGCGCGTCGATCGTCTGGGGCGGCATCGGGACCGTCGCGGCGGCCGCTCCATTCGCGATGAGCTTCTGGCCCAGCGAGCGCGCCAAGGCGGCAGGCGCGCCGGTGGAAGTCGATATCAGCAAGCTCGAGCTCGGACAGAAGATCAACATCGAGTGGCGGGGCAAAGTGGTGTGGGTGATTAACCGCACCAAGGAGATGCTCACGAGCCTCCCGAAACTCGACAGCACGGTCGCGGATCCGAAATCCGAAGTCGACCATCAGCCGCCTTACTGCAAGAACGAGTATCGCTCGCGCAAGCCGGAGATCTTCGTCGCGGTGGGCATCTGCACGCACCTAGGCTGCTCGCCGACGTTCCGGCCGGAGGTTGCGCCGCCCGACCTCGGCCCCGACTGGCTGGGCGGCTTCTTCTGCCCCTGTCACCAATCAAATTCGACCTCGCGGGCCGCGTGTACAAGGGCGTGCCGGCACCGACCAACCTCGTGATTCCGCCGTACAAGTTCACGACCGACACGATGATCACCGTCGGCGAGGACGACAAGGCCGCCGCCTAGAACGATCGAGCGCCCGACGACATGCAGAGACTCCTGTCCTGGATCGACGACCGCTTCCCGCTGACCAAGCTCTGGGAGGAGCAGTGGGGCAAGTATGTCGCGCCGAAGAACTTCAACTTCTGGTACTACTTCGGCTCGCTCGCTGCTGTTCGTGCTGGTCATGCAGATCGTGACCGGCATCTTCCTCACGATGAACTACAAGCCCGACGCGACCAAGGCGTTCGAGTCGGTCGAGTACATCATGCGCGACGTGCCGGGCGGCTGGCTGATCCGCTACATGCACTCCACCGGCGCCTCCGCGTTCTTCATCGTCGTCTACCTGCACATGTTCCGCGGGCTGCTCTACGGCAGCTACCGCAAGCCGCGCGAGCTGCTGTGGATCATCGGCTGCTTCATCTATCTCTGCCTGATGGCTGAGGCGTTCTTCGGCTACCTGCTGCCCGTGGGGCCAGATGTCGTACTGGGGCGCGCAGGTGATCGTGAACCTGTTCTCGACCGTGCCGTTCATCGGCGAGGACCTCGGCGATCTGGATCCGCGGCGACTACACCATCTCGGACGTGACGCTGAACCGCTTCTTCGCGTTCCACGTCGTCGGCGGTGCCGCTCGCTGCTGCTGATCCTGGTTGCGGTGCACCTGATGGCGCTGCACGAGGTGGGGTCGAACAACCCCGACGGCATCGAGATCAAGAAGCAGCCGAAGGACCCGGCGACCGGGCATCTATCTCGACGGCATCCACTCGCATCCGTACTACACGATCGAAGGACATCGTCGGCGTCGTGTTCTTCCTCGCGATATTCTCGATCGTGGTGTTCTTCATTCCCGACGTCGGCGGGTATTTCCTGGAGGCTAACAATTTCATCCCCGCCAACCCGCTGCAAGACGCCCGAGCACATCGCCCCGGTGTGGTACTTCACGCCTTACTACGCGATTCTTCGCGCGGTGCCGTCGTTCCTCAGCTCGCAGTTCTGGGGCGTGCTGGCGATGGCGGCATCGGTGGTGATCTTCTTCTTCCTGCCCTGGCTCGATCGCGGCGCGGTCAAGTCGATCCGCTACCGCGGCACGCTGTACAAGAGCTGGCTCGCGGTGTTCGTGGTCTGCTTCATCGTGCTCGGCTATCTCGGCACCGTGCCGGTGACGGTCTGGGGGCAGTTCTCGGGAGGCTGGACCGAGGCGCTCGACACGCAAAGACAAGGCGACCTGGCTCGCCCGCCTGCTCACGCTCGTGTACTTCCTGTTCTTCGCGCTGATGCCGTGGTACACCGCGCGCGACAAGACCAAGCCGGTGCCGGAGAGGGTGCGATGATGCGCCGCGCGACCGGGTCGTTTGCCGTCTGTCTTGCCGTGCTCCTGCTCCGCCGCGGGCGCCGCGTTCGCGGAAGAGGGCCCGCGGCTGCTCACCGCACCGGAGTCGAGCTGGTCGAGCGCGATGCATCGTTGCAGCGCGGCGTGCGCAACTTCGTCAACTACTGCCTGAACTGCCACAGTGCGCAGTACATGCGCTACGACACGGCTCACCGACCTTGGTCTGACCGAAGCGCTGATCAGGGACAATCTGATGTTCCCGACCGACAAGATCGGCAGCACGATGACGGTGGCGATGACGCGCGCCGATGCCGCGTCGTGGTTCGGCGCGGCGCCGCCCGATCTCACGGTCGAGGCGCGCGTGCGAGGCAAGGACTGGCTGTACAGCTATCTGCTCGCGTTCTACCGCGATGAGAAATCGCCGACCGGCTGGAACAATCTGGTCTACCACGAACGTCGTCATGCCCCACGTGCTGTGGAACCTGTCCGGGACCCAGAAGCTGGTCGAGGTCGAGTACGAGGACCGCGACAAGGCCGAGGCCGCCGCGATCGCCGCCAAGGGACTCGCGGTGGTGGAGCCTGCAGCCGGCGGGAAGTTCGTGGTCAAGACCCTGGGCCAGGATGTTCCGGGCACCCTCTCGAGGTCGAATACCGCGTCTTCGTCGCGGACCTGGTCAATTACCTCGATTACATGGCCGAGCCGATCAAGAACGAACGGATCAACATCGGCATCGTCGTCCTGATCTTCCTGGGCGTGCTGTTCGCGCTCGTTTATTCGCTTAAGCGCGACTACTGGAAAGAAGTCCACTGACAGGCTGCTGCAGAGCTACTGCGCGGGCCGCCTGCTTCGTTGCGTCCTCGCTTGGCGCTCGCCGTACTTCGTTTGTACTGTCTCGCGCCTCGCTGCGGGGCCTCATTTGTCAACTGAGGCATCCGGCCCTGCTCGCGACGCTCTGCAGCAGCCTGTGACTCATTGAAAAATGGCGGAGCGCCCCAAAATGGCGCAGCTGGGGGAGAACACAATCATGATGACCCTTTACTCCGGGACGACCGACCCGTTCAGCCAGCGCTGCCGCATCGTGCTGCACGAGAAGGGCATGGACTTCCAGATCATCGACGTCGACCTGGACCACAAGCCCGAGGACCTGGCGGTGATGAATCCCTACAACCAGGTGCCGGTGCTGGTCGAGCGCGATCTCGTGCTGCACGAGTCGAACATCATCAACGAGTACATCGACGAGCGCTTTCCGCACCCGCAGCTCATGCCCGCGGACCCGCTGATGCGCGCCCGCGCGCGGCTGTTCCTGCACCGGTTCGAGAAGGAGCTGTTCTCGCACATCGACACGCTCGAGGGCAGCAACCAGAAGCAGCTCGACAAGGCCCGCGGCCTGGTGCGCGACAGCCTGCTGCAGATCGCGCCGGTATTCGCCAAGCACAAGTACATGCTGGGCGAGGAGTTCTCGATGCTCGACGTGGCGATCACGCCGCTGCTCTGGCGCCTCGACTACTACGGCATCAGCCTGCCCAAGCAGGCGGCGCCGCTCATGAAGTACGCCGAGCGCCTGTTCTCGCGGCCGGCGTTCATCGAGGCACTCACCTCCGCCGAGCGAGGGATGCGGAAGTAGCGGCCCGAGCAGCGATCCCCGAGTGGGTCTCGCGACCGATGCGATTCAAAATTGCCGCACTCGTAATCGGTCTCGCGTGTCCCGTGTGCGAGCTGGCGCGTGGCGAAACGGCGAGCGATACGATCGCGCCGGCGCCGCCTCGGGTTTATGCGCTTGTAGCCGCGATCAGCGAGCAATTCAGCGTCGTGCAAGCGGTTTCCACGACCGGCACCCACCTTTCGCCGTACCGGCGCAGCACCGCGGAAGTGCCGAACAATATTCTCAATCGCTTCGCCTTGCACAGTCTGAACAAGGCGATCGCCGCGATTGAACCTGACAGCACACGAATCTACCTTTCGCTTCCGCCCGCGCAGATGGACGGCGTCCCAGCGTCGAAGCGCGACAGTGTTGCGATCGCTGCAGTCGTGGCGGCGCTCGAGAAAATGCCGCAACGTCTGGAGTGGGACAGAATCGTGGTCGTCACACCGGCCTACCGGGCGCTCGACCAGGGCGGTTTGCCCAGCAAATTGCAGGGGTTCGGCATTTTCGACGAGCCACGTTGCCAGGCTGGATGCTTCCCGAGCATGAGAACCAGCGGTAGCGACTCCGAGCCACCCGACGGCGTGGACGCCGTGACTTCGGAGGACAGGAACATAAAGGCCAGAACCTACCTAGCGCCGTTCTCATATATCACGGTATGGGTATTGGACCCCAAAACACTCGCAGTACTGGACAAGCAACTGAGTTTCGAGAGCCAGAAGCTCGCCGAGCCTACATACAAACCCGCGCTGGACCTGAGCAAGGATGACGTGCAGGAATATCTCTTCAGGCGGGTCGCCAATCTCATAGAGATTTCCGTCGACGAGGCGGTCATGCATTCGGAGATCAACTTGCGGCGCGGCATTGTAACGGTCAGCCCGGTCAGGGAAGTCAGCCCGGACGAAGAAAAGAAATAGGACTCAGAGGCACTCCGGCCGTTCCAAGGAGCCCCCGCCGGGTGGTGTATCCTAGCGCCATGTCCGAGCAGTCCGCCAAGCCGTACCTGATCCGCGCCATCTGCGAATGGTGCGCGGACAACAGCCTGACCCCCTACCTGGCGGTCAAGGTGGACCGGCAGACCCGTGTGCCCGCGTCGTTCGTGAAGAACGGCGAGATCGTGCTCAACATCAGCGCAGGTGCCACGCGCCGGCTGACCGTCGATAACGATCGCGTGCAGTTCACCGCACGGTTCAACGGCGCATCGCACGAAGTGTCGGTGCCGATGGGCGCAGTCTCCGGCATCTTCGCGAAAGAAACCGGATACGGCTTTGCGTTCACGATTGCCACCGATCCCGTCGCGTCGCTCGACGCGGCCACAGCGCCCGTGGCGGCTGTGTCCGCAAACACCATACCGCCCGACAAGCCGCGGCGCCGACCCAAGCACCTGCAGGTTGTAAAATAGCCGCGGCTGACGTTCGACAGACGGCCGCGCAACCGTCGCGCCGCTCGGCCCGGGCCGGCATAGCTCAGTTGGTAGAGCAGCGGTTTTGTAAACCGTTGGTCGTGGGTTCGATTCCTACTGCCGGCACCAAGATTCAAGCGCAGCTTCTCGACCGAAAGTGCCCTGCGACCCCTCGCCGAACCCTCCCGGCGAAGGCATTGCTAGAATATCAAGCTGGGCGCGCAGGCACCCGAATTCCGACGATGACCGAACCCCACATGCAATCGCGCGCATTTCGATTTCTTCGTGGTTGTGGCTTCGCCGCGTCTGCGTTAGGGGTTGTTATTGCCATGCATGTGGATGCGGGGAAACCACCTACCCGTCGCGACCGGTTCGCATCATCGTTCCCTATGCCCCAAGCGGTGCCACCGACACGCTTGCGCGGATCCTCGCCGCCGACCTCGGCGCCGCGTTCGAGCAGTCCTTCTTCGTCGAAAACAGGCCCGGGGCGTCGGGAAGTGTCGGTTTGGAGGTTGCGGCGCGAACACCGGCCGACGGATATACGCTGGTATTGATCAACAGCACGCATATGAGCTTCACGGCGCTCGGCGGCAAGACGTCGGTCGACCTTTTTCGCGATTTCGTTCCCGTCGCCCTCCCTCGGCACATCTCCGGTGCTGATGGCCGCGACTTCACGAGCAGGAGTCACGACACTGGACGAGTTCGTTCGGCGAGCGCGCGCACGACCCGGAACTCTGACCTACGCCTCTTGCGGTGTCGGCACGGCCGGACACGTAGTCGGCGAGCTCTTGAAGACTATCGCGAACATCGAAATGCTGCACATCCCGTACCGGGGATGTGCGCTGGCTGTACAGGGCGGGCTTGGGGGTCAAGTCGATCTTGTCATTACGAGCGCGACGAGCGGGCTCGCACACATCGGTCCCGGCGGCTTACGCGGCCTCGCTGTGACGTCGCCGGATCGCCTCGCAGCCGCGCCTGAGCTGCCGACGGTGAGCGAGCTTGGGTATGCGGAAATGTCCATCCAGGTCTGGCATGGTCTTGTTGCACCCGCAAACACTCCCGGCGAAGTCCTCGAACGACTACAGGAGGAGGTATTGCGTGCACTACGGAACAACGCGAACCGGTCACGCCTCACGCAGGTCGGGATCGATCCGCCATTTGGCACGGGCGAAGACTTCGGCGCGCTCGCCAAGAGCGACAACGCGAAGTATCTCGACGTGGCCAAGCGGGCACGGCTTACGCCCCAATGACGCATCAGGCACGCCACCGACCTCTCGCGGAGCACCGTTTTGTAAATGAACGATTCGGGGATGTTGGATGAATCGCTCATCGCAAGCGCGCGTGTGGCGCGGCGGTTCGCCCTGGAGCATTGTCCGCACACCGCAGCGGGGAACTGCTCCTGGTACCACGGAGTCTGGCAGTACTTTCGCGCACTCGGCGTTACCAAGATGGCGGGAGGAAGCGCGGACTTCCTTGGCGCCGTGCTGCGATCGCTCGCTGCCGGCGGCGGCGTTCGCCGGATCATGATCAGCGGCGCCGCCGACGATGCGATGTCGCTGCTCGCGCTCGCCGCGTTTCGCGACGTGGGAAAGGTGCCCGATCTGACCCTGGTCGACCGTTGCGAGGCGCCGCTCGCGCTTGCGCGATGGAGCGCCGAACGGCTCGGCGCCAGCGTGGCGACACAGCGCTCGGACATTCTGTCCTTCAACAGTACGGCGAAGTTCGACCTCGTATTGACCAACAGCTTTCTTGGCGCGTTCGATCCGGCGCGGAGGAGACAGTTGTTCGCGCGTTGGGCTTCGCTGCTGCGCCACGGAGGCAAGATCCTGTTCACCAACCGCGTGCGTCACGGCGAGGGACACGCGCAGTTCGGATTTACGCCCGATCAGGCGCGGGTATTTTGCACCGCCGTAGCGCCGCGCGGCGCAGCGAGCGAAAGCAGATCTCGGGCTGGACCCAGATACCGTGGAAGGCTGGGCCCACACGTATACCGAACGCTACCGGTCGTATCCTGTTCGCACGGTGGACGAAGTGCTGGACCTGGTCCGCACCGCGGGCTTCGCTCCGGATCGGGTCGAGACCGCACATGTTGCCGGACGCCCCGGGAAGGAACCCGTGGCTGGGCCGTCCGTCGCCGAGCCGGCGGAGTATGTCCGAGTGCTGGCGACTCGGACAAGGGGTGTGCCACCGTGTTAGAAACACCGAAGCCCGGTACTCTTCTAGAAGTTTTGTCGTTGAGTGCTCGAAGCATAGGGGCTTCACCGGCGATTCTGGCGCCGGGCCGGACGACCTTGACCTATGAGTCGCTGTTCAGGCAGGTGGAGCGAACGGGGAAGGCGCTGGCGGCGACGGGAATCGCACGTGGCAGCCGCGTTGCGATTGCGCTCCCCAACGGGCCGGAACTGGCGGTCGCGCTCCTGGGTGCCGCCAGCTACGCCACTGCAGCCCCATTGAACCCCGCGACCGAAGAACAATCCTGCAGCGATCTGTTGCGGAGCCTTCGTGTCAAAGCCGTCATCGTTCCGGATCGGGCGAGTTCTCCGGTGATGCGCGCCGCGCACGAACAGGGATTGCAGATCGTCCGCCTCGGGTACTCCGAAAATGACCCAGCGGGCACGTTCGTGCTGCTCTCCGCGACGCCGCGACCGGCGATACCGGTTGTGCCAGTTCGGATGGGAGATGTCGCCATACTGCTTACCACCTCGGGAACGACTTCGAGTCCGAAGCTGGTGCCTCTTACCCACGCCCAGATACTTGCCCGCCCGCGTCGAGTACTACTACGCAGCAGCGACCGCTGCATTTGTGTTAGCCCACTTTTCACGGCGACCGCGCTCGGAACGAGCCTGCTGGGCGCACTCATGGAAGGGGGCAAGTGTCGTGATCCCGCCCGAATTCCGCGCCGAACGGTTTGTCGAGTGGGTCAATGAGTTCAAGCCAACGTATCTCACGGCGAGCTCCGCTGTGCTTGCTTCGCTCCCTCGAGGTGGCAAGGCAGAGGCAGGCTGCCGAAGCGGCATTCGTTGCGATTCCTCAGATCCACGAGCAATGCGCTGCCCGCCCACCTGCAACAGGCGTTGGAAGAAGTTTTCGGTGTTCCGGTGATCCAGGCCTACTCGATGACCGAAACGGGCGCAATTTCCGAAAACCCGCTCCCCGGGATCAGGAAGCCCGGATCGGTGGGTCTCCCGCTCGCGCAGGTAGCGATCGTAAGCGATGCAGGAGCCTTCAGCCGGGAGAGCAAGGGGAGATCATGGTTCGAGGGCCGAGGGTTTCCGCCTACGAGGACCCGGAAGCGAATGACCGGGCCTTTTCTGATGGTTGGTTCCGTACCGGTGACCAAGGATATCTCGACAAGGACGGATACCTTTTTCCTCACGGGCCGAATAACGGAGGTCATCAACCGCGGCGGGGGTCAAGGTTTACCCCCGCGAAATCGATGAAGCATTGCTCTGCTATCCAGGAGTGCTGGACGCGGCGGCGTTTGCGGTTCCGCACCGCACCCTGGGCGAGGACGTGGCGGCCGCGGTGGTGCTGCGCGAACGCGGATCGACGACGACGCAGCAATTGCGGGACTTCGCCCTGGAACGGCTCGCGCCGTACAAGGTTCAAGCAGCGTCGTGTTCGTGGATGGACTGGCCAGGAACGCCTTGGGCAAGGTGCAGCGAGGCGTCTTGGCTGCGACCTTGGGCCCATCGCTTCGTGCCGCGTCCGTTGCGCCGCGCGATGTGACGGAACAGCGCATCGCGAACATCTTTGCCGAAGTACTCAGAGTCGAGCGCATCGCGGCCTTCGACAATTTTTTCGAGCTGGGTGGAGATTCACTGAGCGCCACGAGCGCTGTGGCGCTCGTAAATTCGGCGTTCGAGCAAGTTTCACCGTTGACCGCCTGTTCAGGCGGCCGACCGATCGCGAGGCTCGCGGCCGAACTCGTGGCAGCCAAGATAACCGAATCGGGATCAATCCCACCGCCGATTCTTCCGCGAAAGCGCACGTCTAATCATGATGCTGAGAATGCGGGTAAGTAGTGCGTGATCTAGCATCAAATTGCGAGGACCGTCAGACGGTTTTGTAAACCGTTGGTCGTGCGGCGGCACTGCGCAACCAAGAAGTGGGTCGGAAGCGACTTGTTGAATGACCGCTTTCGACTGTGGGTTCAAACCGATCGATGCAACAGTTTGGTGGAATCGTTCGGCTGGTGAAAGTTTTCATGAGGCTGAACGAGTCGGCCGAGCTGTCGAAGATATCGCGCGAAACGGCTTAGCGTGCCTACTGCCGCCGACCCCGTCCTCCCCATTCTCCGCGGCAACTCGATGATTCGATTTGGCAACTCAACACGCTTTACGCTAAGCGAAGTCAACGAGCTCCGAAAGGTTGGACTTGATCTCGCCGATGCGAAGTGTCAATCGATTCCTACTGTCGGCAGCCAGCCGCTGACGTTCGTCAGCGGTCGCAGGTTCCCCGGATTCCGCTCTAGAATCGCCCGAGCAGTCCCGCACGCTTCTATCAAATCCTGGGCCTACCGAGCCGCACCGCCGCGACATAGCGCACTGCTAGCGCCATCCTGTCGTTGCTTGATTTCCTCGGCGATAGGCGCGCCTTGGCGGTCACCGGGAGCGGCGGTCGTGGCCGGGCTGCTTCCGATTGCTTTGTGCGCGTCATACGGCGCGTCATTGATTATGGTCTCGTCCGGGTCGACCGGATCGCCTTCTTCAGAGGTCAGGAATCTGCTAATCCAACGCATTATTGTTCCTTTCATGCCTATTGACGATTGGCGGTTAGGATCGCCCAAACGCTTGCAATTCAAGACCGATTCCTGGGAACTGTCTATCGGCGTGAGTCCGAACTTGATGTAGGACGGAGCGGTAGGCATGCGAAGCACTATCGAGCTCGCGCCGTCGTCACTGCCCTTCACGCCCAACGGAGGCAGGTTCATGCAATTGCCGATCGCTGGTATTCTCGTTTCCCCGGCCCATGGCGTCGTCCAGGACCGCTGCCGAGTGATTCCCAACTTCTGACGAGATACGATTGAGTCGCCGCAAACGGCAATCTGTGCGTGCCGCACCGACTCCTGCCGCTCCCGCGGCGGCACTCGGCTGCGCAGACGTTCCGCCGGCCGCTGGTCGCCGCGGCGGCGGCGCTGCTCGTTCTCGTCGGCGCCGGCGCATGGTTCTGGTGGAGCGAGATGCGCCGGCGCCGCGCCGCCGCCGAAGGCCGCGCCGGCGGCCGCACCGGCGGCGAGTATCGCGGCGTCGTATGTCGCCGATGCGCAGTGCGCCGCGTGCCATCACAAGACGTTCGACCTCTGGACCGGGTCGCATCACGAGCGTGCGATGCAGCCCGCCAACGATCAGACCGTCCTCGGCGACTTCAACGGCGCACGTTTCACCAGCCGTGGACTGACGACTTCGTTCGCGCGCCGGGACGGCAAGTACTTCATCACTACCGAGGGTCCGGACGGCAAGCCTGCCGAATACGAGGTGAAGTACACGTTCGGCGTCGAGCCGCTGCAGGAGTATCTGGTGGCGTTTCCCGGCGGGCGGTTGCAGGTACCGACGGTGGGTGGTGACACGCAGAACAAGCGCTGGTTCGCGCTGTATCCAAACGAACGGCACAAGCCGGATGATCCATTGCACTCGACCGGCCGCTATCAGAACTGGAACCTCATGTGTTCAGAGTGCCATTCGACCGACGTGCGCCGTGGCTACGACGCGAAAGCCGATACCTACGACACGAAATGGGCGCAGCTCAACGTCGGGTGCCAGGCGTGTCATGGGCCAGGCAGCGCGCACCTCGCGTGGGCCCAAAGCCCGGCGCGAAGGACGCCAGGGGTCTCGACGCGCCGACGCGCTCGGCCTGGCCGTGGATTTCCGCGGCCACGATTCACGCTATCAGATCGAGACGTGCGCGCCGTGTCACTCGCGGCGACAACGCCTGACCGACGGCGAGATGCCGGGGAAGCCCTGGCTCGACGACTACCATCCCGCGTTGCTGCGCGGAAGGGCTCTATTACGCCGACGGGCAGCAGCAGGACGAGGTCTACGTCTGGGGCTCTTTCCTGCAGAGGCAGGATGTACGCAAAAGGCGTGCGCTGCAGCGATTGCCACGACCCGCACAGCCTGCACCTCAGGGCCGAGGGTAACGCGCTTTGCGCGCAGTGCCACCAGAGCGCGGGCAATGAGCGCTTCCGTCGCTGAAGAAGGCGGACTACGATACCCCGGCGCACCATCATCATCCGGCGGGAAGCGCCGGCGCGCAGTGCGTGAACTGCCACATGCCGGCGAGGAACTACATGGTGATCGATTCGCGGCCCGATCATCATCTTCCGCATTCCGCGCCCGGATCTGTCGGTGAAGATCGGTACGCCCAATGCCTGCAACGGCTGCCACGACAAGGAAGACCGCGCAGTGGGCCGCGGACGCCATCGCGACAATGGTACTGGTCCAAGCCGCCGCCAGGAAGCACACTACGGAGAAGCCTTCGCCGCGGCGCGCGCCCGCAGGCCGGGCGCGCTGAGCGGCCTCGAGCACCTGGTGTCGTGATCGGGACGTTCCCGCGATCGTTCGCGCGACGGCTCTCGATCTCGCCCGCGCTTACGGCCCCGCGGGCGGGCGGCTGGGCGTCCAGGCCCGAGACGATCCCGATCCGCTCGTGCGCTCCGCCGCCGCGTCGGCGCTCGCCGCGGTTGCCGTCGATCAGCGTGCGCTGACGCCGCGCCGCTCCTGCGCGACCCGATCCGGCTCGTGCGTATCCAGGCTGCGACTTCGCTCGTCGAGTGCCGCTGACCTGGCCTGAAGCCCGACGATCGCGCGGCGTCTCGACCGGGCGTACGCGGAGCTGCTTGCGTCCAACCAGTCGCTCGCCGACATGCCGACCACCAGATGAACCTCGCCGGTCTCGCGCGCCAGCGCGGGACCTCGTCGCGGAGGAGGCGGGATACCGGCGTGCACTGGCCATGGATCCGTATTTCGCGCCGGCGCTGATAGCGCACTCGCAGAGTCGCGCTTCGAATCAGCGTCGAAACGCCGACGCGGAAGCGGTAGCCTGCGCGAAGGCATCAAGCGGTGCCCAGGAAGGAAGCCTCCACTATTCGCTCGGCCTGCTGCTCGCGGAAGAGAAGCACGACACCGAGGCGATCGTCGAGCTGCAAAAGGCGGCGGAACTGACGCCGGGGCAACCCCGCATCCGCTTTACAACCTCGGTCTGCTGCAACAACAGCGCGGACAGCTAAGCCAGGCCGAGGACGCCCTGGCGGGCGCGTGCGCTGGGCGACGGCGACGCGACCGCAAGCACTCGCGTTGCTCTATCTCAAGCAAGGCAAATTCGCACTCGCATCGCCGCTGGTGGAAGAACTCCCGCCGCCGCGAACCCGGGCGACGCCGCAGCTCGCGAAAATGCGCGATCAGCTGCGCGCTGCCGACTGGCTGCGAAGTAAGCGAGCACGCTGGCCCGTACCGCAATCGATGCGGTTACGGCGGCTGTGGCTTGCGCTGGTAACCGTGCGATCGCATGCACGCGTCGTACAGGCGGTTGCAGGCCCTCGGGTGAGGATCGTACTGCCCGTGCCCGAACTCTTTCTGGTGCGCTTCCGCCTCCCTTCGCGCACGATTCACCGTCCTTGAGAAACTGCGGTTCCGGAACGGAGCCGCGGTCGTGTTAGGCCGACGTGCTGGCCGTTATCGTCGAGCAAGCCGCCGCAGCGCGACTGGCCGCCGCGATCGCGGCAATCCCGCGCAGGATGCTCTCCTCCAGGTCCCCGATTTCGGAACGGGACTGATTCGGCGCATGTGTTATCAATCCCTGTGGGTGACTGACGACCCAGAAGTGTCGCACGATCCGGGGCGAAAGCGCCATTGTCGCGGGGCTGGCCTAAGGCAAAATGTGGCTGCGTGTCGCCGCAGTGTACCTACCCAGGAGCCGACATGTTTCGCATCATCGCCACCGTGCTCACGCTCGGCCTGTGCAGCGGCGCCGCGCAGGTAGCCACCTTTGCTGACGTCAAGGCCAAGAGCGGGGTGCAGCTCAGCACCGCAGACCTGAAGCAGATCATCCCCGGGGCCAAGGTCATCAGCCGAACCAGGCCGGCAGCACGCGCACCTGGGAGAACAAGCCGGACAGGACGCTCAACGCCTCGACCGATGGGCGCGGGGTCAGCGGCGGGAGGAACGCCTACGCGTCCGAGGTCCCGGAACCTGGCAGGTGACCGACGGAGGCCGGTTCTGCGTCAAGATTCCATGGCCGAGATCGCCCGACGACTGGTGCTTCTACATGTTCAAGGTTGGCGACAAGTACTACGGCGTCAGCAGACACTCGGATGACAGCGCCAACGCGAACGAGTTCGAGTTCTCCAAGTGACGGCATGAAGCTCGACCACGAGCAACTCCAGCGCTTCGAGCGCGACGGCTACGTTTTCTTTCCGCGGCCGTTTCACCTCGCGCGGAGATCAAGGCGTTGCTGGACGAGGTGCCGGCGCTTCTACGCGCAGCGCCGATCCGAGAACGTGCGCGAGAAGGACAGCGACGCCGTGCGCACCAACTTCGCCGCGCACCTGTACAGCGCGCCGTTCGCGCGGCTCGCGCGCCATCCGCGGATGGTCGAGCCGGTCGATGCAGCTCGTTCGGCGAGCCGGTCTACATGCACCAGTTCAAGATCAACGGCAAGATGGCCTTCGACGGCGACGTCTGGCAGTGGCACCAGGACTTCGGGACGTGGCAGAACGACGACGACATGCCCGAGCCGCGGGCGATGAACGTCGCGATCTTTCTCGACGAGGTCAACGAGTTCAACGGCCCGCTGATGTTCATCCCGGGCAGCCACAAGCTCGGCGTGCTCGACGCCGAGCACGACACGTGCGACGACCAGCTATCCGCTGTGGACGATCAACCACGACACGATCGCGACGCTGGTCGAGCGCGGCGGCATCGTCGCGCCCAAGGGGCCGGCGGGCTCGATGATCCTGTTCCACTCGTGCCTGGTGCACGCGTCGACCTCGAACCTCTCGCCGTGGAACCGCGTCAGCGTGTACCTGAGCCTGTGCGCGGTGTCGAACCACATCCGCCGCTTCAAGCGGCCCGGAATACATCGCGCACCGCGACTTCACGCCGATCGAGTGCCTGCCCGACGATTGCCTGCTGCGCCGATTACGCCGGTCGCGCTGCCGTGGAAGGACGGCACGCCGCCCGAGGCGCTGCGCTGCAGCTCGCGGCCTGGCGGCGCCTGAGACGGAAGCTGCATGAGCCTTTACGCCAAGCTGCAGCAGCGCGCCGCGCAGAGGCAATCCGCTGCGCGTCGGGCTGATCGGCGCCGGCAAGTTCGGCGCGATGTATCTCGCGCAGACTGCCCAAGACGCCGGGCGTGCATCTCGTCGGCATCGCCGATCTCGCGCCGCGCGAACGCGCAGGCTCAACCTCGAGCGCGTCGGCTGGAAGCCCGAGCGGTGCGCTGCCGCGCTCGCTCGACGATGCGCTCGCCAGAGGCACGACGCACGTCGGCGACGACTGGCAGGCGCTGGTGCGGCATCCGAGGATCGACATCGTCGTCGAGTGCACCGGCAATCCGATCGCCGCGGTCGAGCATTGCCTGGAGGCGTTTCGCCACGGCAAGCACGTCGTCAACGTCACCGTCGAGGCCGATGCGTTCTGCGGCGCACTGCTCGCGCGCAAGGCGGCCGAGGCCGGCGTCGTCTACAGCCTGGCCTATGGCGACCAGCCGGCGCTCATCTGCGATCTGGTCGACTGGGCGCGTGCCGCGGGCTTCGGCGTCGTCGCCGCCGGCCGCGGCCACAAGTGGCTGCCGCACTTCGCGCAGTCGACGCCGGAGACGGTGTGGGGATACTACGGCCTCACGCCCGAGCAGGCGCGGGTCGGCGGACTCAACCCGAAGATGTTCAACTCGTTTCTCGACGGATCGAAGCCGGCGATCGAGTGCACCGCCGTGTGCAACGCGACCGGCCTCGTCGGCGCCGCCGGACGGGCTCGACTTATCCGCCGGCCTCGATCGACGACATCCCGTCGGTGTGCCGCCCGCGCGCCGAGGGCGGCGTGCTGCACCAGAAGGGCCAGGTCGAGGTGATCTCGTCGCTCGAGCGCGACGGCACGCGCGATCGCCTACGACATCCGCTTCGGCGTCTTCGTCGTGTTCGAAGGCGAGACCGAATACATCCGCAACTGCTTCAAGGAATACATGGTGCGCACCGACCCCAGCGGACGCTACGCCTGCCTGTACAAGCGCTGGCACCTGATCGGGCTGGAGGTCGGCATCTCGGTGGCGTCGGTGGGGTTGCGCGGCGAGGCCACCGGGCAGCGCGATCGGCTTCAATGCGGACGTCGTCGCCACCGCCAAGCGCGCGATCTCAAGCCCGGCGAGATGCTCGACGGGGAGGGCGGCTACCGGTGTGGGGCAAGCTCTTCCCGGCGTCGAAGTCGATCGCGGTCGGCGGCCTGCCGCTCGGTCTCGCGCACGGCGTGAAGCTCGTGCGCGCGGTCGCGCAAGGCCGAGCCGCTCACCTGGGCCGACGTCGCGATCGACGAGAATCTCACTGCCTACAGGATCCGGCGGGAGATGGAGGCGCTGTTCGCGCCGAAAGTCGCTGGCGCGCAACGCGCCGCGTAACGGCACGTCATTCCCGCGCAAGGCGGGAATCCGCGCGCTTTCGCTGGAACGACGATTCAGGGACTTCAGTCGATGCGCCAGATCTCGCCCGCGTAGTCGCGAATCGCGCGGTCGGATGAAAGCCAGCCGACCCGCGCCGTATTGAGTACCGCGGTGCCCACCAGGCCGCCTGATCCCGCCACGAGGCGTCGGTGGCGCGCTGGGCGGAGCCATAGGCCTCGAAGTCGGCAGTGACCATGAAGTAGTCGTGGTCCGCAGTTCGGTGACCAGACCCGCGTACCGGCTGCGGTCGTCGGGGAAAATGCACCCGATTCCGATGGCATCGAGCACCTCGGCGAGCGCGGGCGAGGCCGCGATCGCGTCTCCGCGTGCGGCGAGCCCGGTGCCGCGCCGATTTTCGCACCTCGGCGGCGGTGAGGCCGAAGATGAAGAATGTTATCGGCGCCCGACGCGCTCGCGGATCTCGATGTTGGCGCCGTCGAGCGTGCCGATCGTCAGCGCGCCGTTGAGCGCGAGCTTCATGTTGCCGGTGCCGGACGCCTCCATGCCCGGCGGTCGAGATCTGCTCCGGACAGGTCCGCCGCCGGGAATGATCGCTTCGGCCAGGCTCACGTTGTAGTTCGGCAGGAAGACGACCTTCAGCAGCCCGCGCACCGTCGGGTCGGCGTTGATCGACTCGCGCGACGTCGTTGATGAGCTTGATGATGAGCTTCGCGCGGCGGTAGCCCGCCGCCGCCTTGCCGGCGAAGATCTTGACCCGCGGCGACCCAGTCGCGTTGCGGTCGCGCGCGCATCGCCTGGTAGCAGCGCGACCGTCTCGAGGATGTTGAGCAGCTGCCGCTTGTATTCGTGGATGCGCTTGATCTGCACGTCGAACAGCGCGTCGGCGTCGAGCATCGACGCCGAGCCGCTCGGCGACGAGCCGCGCCAGCGCCACCTTGTTGGCGCGGCGCACCGCGGCGAAGCGCTCGCGCAGACGCGGCGTCCGCGGCGTGCGCCGCGAGCGCCGTCGAGCGCGTCGGCGTCGTCGAGCACCTGCGGCCCGATCGCATCGACGATGACGCCGGTCAGCGCCGGGTTGGCCTGGAACAGCCAGCGGCGGAACGTGATGCCGTTGGTCTTGTTGACGATGCGGTCGGGATACAGCGCGTGCAGGTCGCGGAACACGGTCTGCCGCATGAGCTCGGTGTGCAGCGCCGAGACGCCGTTGACCCGGTGCGAGCCGAGGAAGGCGAGATGGCCCATCCGCACGCGGCGCTGGCCGCTCTCGTCGATCAGCGATACGCGAGCGAGCAAGCCGGCGTCGTCGTGCCCGGCGCGCGCAGCGCGTCCAGATGGAGCGCGTTGATCCGGTAGATGATCTGCAGGTGCCGCGGCAGCAGCCGCTCGAGCAGCGCGCACGCGGCCAGGTCTCCAGCGCCTCGGGCAGCAGCGTGTGGTTGGTGTAGTTGAAGATCGTCGGTGGCGATGCTCCACGCGAGATCCCACGGCAATGCCGTGCTCGTCGACCAGGAGCCGCATGAGCTCGGGAACGGCGATCGCCGGATGCGTATCGTTGAGCTGGATCGCGGCGTGGTCGGCGAGCGATGCCAGGTTCGCCGTGCTGCGCCTGGTGCCGGCGCACGAGGTCCTGCAGCGACGCCGAGGCGAAGAAGATATTCCTGGCGCAGCCGCAGCTCCTGCGCCCGCCGGCGTCTCGTCGCTCGGATAGAGCACGCGCGAGATCGCCTCGAGCCGCACGCGGTCGGCCAGCGCGCCGACGTGATCGCCGCGATTGAAGTCGTCGAGGCGACAGCGGGTCGGCGGCGCGCGCCGACCACAGCCGCAGCGTGTTGACGTGCGCGCCGCGCCAGCCGGCGATCGGCGTGTCGAAGGCCACGGCGCTGCACGGTCTCCGCCGGGTGCCAGACGTGCCGCGCGGCGTCGCCTGTCGGCATCGCGATTCCTCGACCGTCCCGCCGAAGCCGATCGTGTAGCGCGACCTCCGGCCGCTCGAACTCCCAGGATTGCCGAACGACAGCCACTCTTCCGGCAGCTCGTGCTGCCACCCGTCCATCAGCACCTGCCGGAAGATGCCGTGATCGTAGCGGATGCCGTAGCCGTGCGCCGGGATCGCCAGCGTCGCCATGCTCTCCATGAAGCACGCCGCCAGGCGGCCCAGGCCGCCGTTGCCGAGCGCGGCGTCGGGCTCGAGCATGCGCAGCCGGTCGAAGTCCACGCCCGAGCTCGGCGAGCGCCGCGCGCACGGTCGCGGCGAGCCCCAGGTTGGACAGCGCGTCGAACGGCATGCGGCCGATCAGGAATTCGAGCGAGAAGTAATAGACGCGCTTGCGGCCGTCGCGATACGTCGCGTCGCGTCGTCATCGCTCCAGCGGTCGATGATGCCGATCGCGCGCCGCGATGCGACGTCGCCATCAGCCAGTCGTGGTCGCGCGCGTCGCCACTCAGCGTCCCTCGCCGACCATGTAGGTGAGCTTCGTCGACCACCGCGGTGCGAAATGCCGCGACGGCATCGCGCTCCGGCGCATGGGTCGGCGCGTCGGCGATCCGGTCGCGCCGCGACGGCGCTCGCATCAGACTCGAGCATCTGGAGTAGGTCGTACTCGATGAGATGGCGCATCGGAAACGGGCTTGCGGTTCGAGAGCGGGAGTTTACATCCATGGCCATCCCGGGCTGGAGGCCCCGCGGTGTGGAATCCGGCCGCGCCCGCGGCCGCAACCTTGCCGTGGCCGCCGGTAGCGTGATGGTTAATTCCGGGCACGTAGTGAACCCGACGCGCGCCGCGCGCCTGGGGATCAAGAACCCGGGGAGACCAGCATGCCTGCGGTGATGCTTCCCGCCCGAGCCGCCGTCGTTTCATCAAGATCGCTGCCGCCGGGTTCGCCGCCGCACCGTTTGCGAACGCGCTGCTCAAGCGGCACCGCCGAGGCCGTCGACAGCGCCAGCGAAGCCGATCCGACTGCCAAGGCGCTCAAGTACGCGACCGACGCCACCAAGGCCGCCGCCGATCGCAAGGACAGAGCTCGACCTGTGCGAACTGCGCGCAGTATTTCGGCAAAGCCGGCGACGCCGAAGGTCCCTGCGCCATCTTCGGGGCAAGCTCGTCACCGCCAAGGGCTGGTGCACGGCCTGGGTCAAGAAGGCTCGGTTTCGCCTGCCGGCGCGCTCGCCGCGGCGGGTTTGCGGGTAACCGTCAATACGGGCGGATGCGCGAGCGTTTGGTACACGACGCACATTCTCGGCGCAGGAGCGTGCCGAGCTGCTCCTCCGATGCGTCGGTATCGAGTGACCTGCAGCCGGATGCTCTGGAAACCTACGGGACTTCCTTCGACAGGCCGAGAGCGTTCCGCGGAAGTCGAGATCGCCCGCCTGAAGCCAGGCGTCTCGAAGCTCGATGCCGAGCGCGGTGGCGACGGCGTTCATGGTCACCCCGGCGCACGCCACCAGAGCTTCCAGCAGCATGTCGCCCGAGCATGCGCTTTGCCCGCTTCCTCCGGTGGCTGGCAATCCGGCCACGACCAGCGCCTTGCCCGCTTCGATCTTGCAGCTGACCCCTTCGCGCCCATGCCCCTTGCGCGCGCAAGGTGACGAGCGCGGCCCCGGGCGCCTTCGCGGTAACGCTCCTTCAGAGGAGCCTGCGCAGACCGCAACTCTTCGGCGTCATTATCAACTTTCCGGTAACCAGCTTTGAGCAGGCCCCCGCGAAGGTGATCCCGATCGCTTTCGAGCTTGCAATGCAATGTCGACAGAAAGCGTTGATTCGAAAAGCCCGGTTCCTCCTCAGCACTTCTGCGTGTGGGCGGCGGCCGTGGTCTGTCTCCCAGCTGTGCCAGCGCGGCGGCGAGGAGACGCATGGTGCGTGCGATCCGGCCGCGTGATCCGGCTCAGCGCGCGCGACGGTTTCTGAGTACTGGCGCGCCGTGTAATGGCGCGCGGCCGAGGTGGCTCCAGAATCGCTCGGGATGGTAGGGGTTCAGCCGCATGGCCTTCCTGATCCACTCGATGCCGTCCTCGGGCCGGCCCGAGCCACGTGAGCAGCTCGCCGCTGCTGAACCAGGATGAGGTCGTTGTTGGGATTGAGTCGCCGACGCGCGCTCCTGGTGATAGCTGAGCCTTCTCGTGCTCGTCGTGCGCCAGGTTCACGGCCGCGCAGAATCCGGTGAACGTCGCTGTCGTTGTCGTCCAGAGCTGAGAGCGATCTGTGGGCTTCGTCGACGACTTGTTTTCCACGTGCCTCTGCGGTCCGTCGCACCAGTTGTTGACCCAGGTCTGACCCAGATGACGCAGCGCCTTCCAGGCACGCGCGTGGGCGCGTATTTCGGGTCGAGCGCGATGGCGCGACTCGATCAGTGCGCTGCGCTTCCGCATTGTCTGTCCTGCGTCGAGCGGTGGTGCAGTATCTTGCCGGCCAGCACGTATTCGTAGGCCGCCATGCTTTGCAGTCGGCTTGCGCACCGCGCGATCGTGGCGTGGCGGCCTCGACCCGGCCGGGCAGCGTGCCGAGCGATCGCGCAGGTCACCTCGTCCTGGATGGCGAAGATGTCCTCGAGCTTGCGGTCGTAGCGCTCGGCCCAGACGTGGCGATCGGTCTCGGCGTCGATCAGCTGCACGGTGACCCGGACGCGGTCGCCGGCCTTGCGAACGCTGCCCTCGACCACGATAGTGGACGCCCGAGCTCGCGCGCGACCTGCCTGGACGTTGACCGCCTTGCCCTTGTGCACGAACGACGAGTTTCGCGGAGATGACGAAGAAGCTCGCGGAAGCGCGACAGCTCGGTGATGATGTCCTCGGTCGAGGCCGTCGGCGAAGAATTCCTGCTCGGGATCGCCGCTCATGTTGACGAAGGGCAGCACCACCAGGGACGGCTTCGCGACGACCGGCGTCGTGCGCTCGTCCGCCGCGCCTTCCGATCGAGGACTGGTCCCTTGTCGAGCAAGACACGAAAGATGCGGATCGGCCGGGCGATGTTCTTGACGTTCTGCTCGCCGAGGTCCTCGAACGGCGACATCGAGACGGTCGCCCACCTGGTCTCGCACGGCGGCGGAAACGCAGATTCCGCTCGGGCGCAGCCAGCTCCTCGAAGCGCGCCGCCACATTGACGCCGTCGCCGAAGATGTCGCCGTCCTCGACGATCACGTCGCCGAGGTTGATCCCGATCCGGAACTGAATCCACCGCGCCGGCGATACGTCCGCGTTGCGCCGCGCCATCCTGCGCTGGATTTCGGCGGCGCACTCCACGGCGTCGGCGACGCTCTGGAACTCCACCAGCATTCCATCGCCAGTAGTCTTGATGATGCGCCCTTGTTCTGGCGATGGCCGGATCGACGAGCTCGAGCCGGTAGGTCCAGCCGCGCGAGGTGCCCGCTCGTCGGCCTCCATCAGTCGGCTGTAACCGACCATGTCAGCCGCGAGAATTGCCGCCAGCCTCCGCTCTCCGCCACGCGATTCCATTTACGCTTGTTCTGAAAGTGCAGATGGTCGGCAAATGACGGTGCAAAGCACACGAATCGCGGCGCGCAATGACACGTCAGGCCTTCTGCTCGCCCGGTCCGTTCCCGGCTGGTAGACTCGTTCGCATGGCCGCGCCTTCGATCAGCCGTGCCGCTGCTATCCCCGTCCACAGCAACGAAGACTTGCCCGACGACATTTCCGCGCGCGGATGCTCGAGGTGCAGGAGAAGGCAGGGTTCATCCCCCAACGTCTTCGTGACGCTTCGGCGCACCGGCCGGAGGAATTCGTGGCGCTTCTTTCGCGTATCACGACGCACTGATGCTGAAAAGAGTCTGGGTTGACGACAAGGCCGAGCGCAGCGATGATCGTCGTGGCGACCTCGGGCGCAACGATTGCCTGCTACTGCATCGTCGCGCACGGCGCGATCCTGCGCGTCTACGCGAAGGACCGCGCTTGGTCGCCGACCAGGTCGCGCGCCAACCACCGCAAGGCGGACATCAGCGAGCGAAGGGCCATGCTCGCTTTGCGCTCAAGGTCGCGCTACGCGTCGGCCGAGATCGTCGAGGACGCTGATTCCGTCCGCATCGCGCATGGGTTCTCCGATGAGGACATCTGGGATATCGGAGCCATCGCGGCGTTTTTCGCGCTCTCCAACCGGATGGCGAACCTGATTGCGATGCGGCCGAACGACGAGTTCTGCCGTGCTCGGCCGATTGCCCAGGACTTAAGTTTCCTTATGATTCCTTAGGCGCCCGAGCAAGAGAAAGGGCGCAGGCATCTGCCCGCGCCCTTGTTCGCCTCCGTCCTGCGACGATTAGCGCTGCGCGTCGGAGCGCGCCAGCCGTCGTCATAGTGGCCGGCGTGGAAGTGCCAGCGGCCGTTTTGCGCCACCCATTCGTGCGGCATCGTGACAACGATGGCCTTCGCGGACCACGACCCGTCGCCTGGCCATGTTGCCACACATACGATCAACACGCGTCGCTCGTAGCGCCAATACCCGGATCGCCAAGTGTGGCCATGACGCGGCGCCGGGACGACCTCGACCGCGCGGAGGCGCCGTGGGGCAACCTGACCTCGATGTCGACAACGCGCGCCTGCCCGGCGGTCGGGATTGCGACTGCCGCGGCGGGCGAATGCCGAACCAACCAACAAGTTACGAATGTTCATTGATCACTCACATATGGTTGATCGTCTCCGCCGCCACCAGCCCCTCTCGGCCGGGCCGATCACCGCAGCATCGACCGGAGCGGAGGTCCTCCAAGTGCCGCGTTCGACGCCGAAAAGCGCCTTCTTCCTACAGCGCGACCGGACGGCGTCCCGCACCATCAGGTAGAACGCGCGAGCGCGATGCCCAGCGCGGCGAGGAAGAGCGAGAGGAGGATTGGATAGATCGGGTCATGCGTGCGCAGGCACGTCTGCGGGTGGAAGCGTGGCGACATAAGCTGCGATGCTGGATCGCGGCGAGGATCATGCATGCCGTGCCGACGAGCACGAGCGCGATGCCGACGATGCCCGATACATCGTGGTGAGTCTGCGTTTCGGCAGCCAGCCCAGCCTGTTGCGCGGCGAGGAGGCGCAGGAATGGTGCATGCCGCAGCCGACGCCGGGGGGATGGCAGCGCCGCGATCGCAGATCGGTGACCGAGTGGTCGCTCACCGGCACCGACAACGCCACATGGCCACCTGATGGAAGGCGACAACGTCGTCGCCGTCCCGAGGACAGCCTCCCCCGCAGACGTATCGACACCCGCCAGCCGCGCCGCCACGCGAGTCGCCGCGGCAGTGTGGCTCAGGCCCGAACCGTGACGACTACCGATGGTGAGCCCGCCAACGCGCAGGCCCATAGTTAGAAATATTCTTTGACGATACTTTCGAACATCAAGTAGTGCCCACCCAGTGTCTGACCGAGACCCATCCGCCCTCTCGCTCGTACGCATGGCCCGAGGACTGACTCAGAGCCGGCTGGCGGCCGGCTTCTCGCAAGCGTGGATCTCGAAGGCTGAAACTGGCGCGGTCGAAAAACGATACGCCCGCCAGGCGCACTCGCCACGGTGCTGAGTGCAACCCGTTGCTGATCCGCCTCATGCCAGCTGAGATCTGGCAGGTGCCATCGTGCATCACCGGAAGCGCCAGGGATGCCCGCCAAGGCGTTGGCCCGCCTTCAACTAAGCTGCGGCTCGCTGCGCACTGGGAGCCGCATTCTCAGCGACTTCCTCCACCGAGCCGACACCGCTGGCGGACGATGACGCCCTCTTTGGCCCCGAAGAGGCTGCCGCTGACAGGAAACTGCGCTTCAATGCGAGAGGTGACCGGTCATCACTGAATTGGCCCCGTATCGAGAGTTACGTAGGCGCGGTGGTTGCCGAGTTCGATCTCGCCACGACCAAGACGGACGCTCTTCAACGTGTGGGCCCTGGATGGACGCCCGCTGTGTTTCGTGATCAACTGAAGGCCCTCGTCCCGCGATCGCCGGCGTTTCACGCTCGCTCACGAACTTGGGCACGCATCTTGCACTCAACTCCGACGGACGACCAAGAGGCCGAAGCCGATCGGTTCGCGAAGCAAAGCCCGCCGGAACGGGTCCGCGACGACCTAAGTCCGCGCGCCCGCGCCTCGGCCTGGTCGCCGAAGGAGCGCTGGGGTGTCTCGATGGCTGCCTTGCTCCGGCGGACTAAGATTCCGGGCACTATCCGAGACGACGGCTAATGAAGGCGATGATCGAAAACGTCTCCGTCACGGTCAAGTCAGTTGAGCCAGTCATCGTTCCCCCACGAGCCGCCCGGCCGTGAATCAAGTCCGCCGTTGAGTCCATGCTCCACGAAAATGACGGGCTGGATTGGTCGCCGATCAACGCATCTCAATTCTCGGTACGAAGGACGAGTTGCAGAGAGCTTCAATGTCTGAACCCCCAGAGCGAGTTCGCTGTTCCTGGCCAGAGTTCCGGCGTCGCACCTGACTGTCCGATAGCAACTCTCTTTGCCTGCACCTGGCTGGGAGATCCGCTGACTCCGGGTCATCGACGGCATCCGCGTGGAACTGGACAAGAGTTATCCCCGGCGAATGCCCCTTTGATTCTTAACTCCACTGGCACGCCAACCATCGAACGCAAAATCACTGAGCATCCTCGCGCCAAACGTGACGGGCTTTTCCCAGAGACGCTCGACGAAGTCCTCGCGACAGCCGAGGTCAGCGAATCCGTTCCTCATCCCTGCGGGCTTCGTTCCTCGAGCTGGCGCTCGACACGACCTCCTCGTTTCGCACAAAGCGCTGCGAGACACCGACATTCTGCCGCGCGATTCTCCCGGGTTCATTGACACCTTAAGTGGATGGCCGGCCCACGCCCGATCTGCTCGTCGGCGCTAATGACCTTCCCCTGCCGACAGCCGTGTGCCCTGCTGGCGACGAGCGCTTAATTCCGCTGGCCTCGAAACGACTCGTGGCTGGCGGTCACAATCGCTCGAAATTGCCCCACGGCCCAGATTTGGCGCACGGATCTCGCTGGCCTAGGTGACCTGGCCTTCAGGGACGGTGGGTTCGCCTTAGAATGAGTACCGCCAACCGTCACACGCTGGCACCAGGACAACAGGGTCGGCGAAACAGCACCACTGATAATCGCCCGAGCGCTCTTGTCGAGGATCTGGTGCAGCAACCGCAGTGGTCCTAATGATACCGGTAACTGGCCTGCAGGAGTGCTGCGGTGGCAACCCCCTCAAAGGTATGTCACCCAAACCGCTGCCACAACCTCCTCACGGCACGCCGCCTCGGCTTAATAAGCGGCGAAGGTGGATCTCAGTGAACGGCTTCGTCAGATGCCTTTTACGCCGCCCCTCGCCGAAGCACGTCCCGCTCACGAATCCCTGCCGGGCCTGGATCTGAGCCCTCCTGCGTTGAAGGCGTGGCTCAACTATTTCGAGAAGCGAGGGCTGGGAGTTACGGGCCAACGCGCCAGCCATCTGCGCTCGAGCTGGCGCCGGCTCCCAGGCTAATGGATCGCCACCAGCGGGCGCTGCGTGACAGAGCGGCGATCTGCGGCTCTCGGCCCGTGAGCACAGATCAGACGGCCCACGGCGAGTCAAGAGATACGACCAGGGCGTCGCCGACCCAGAACACGCCGATGCCCGCTCCACGCAGGCCGTCCCGAACCAGCTCGACTCTCCCGCCGGTGTCCCGTGGGAGGGCGATGGCGCTCCCAGGCTCGTCCCGCCGACGTCACACGCAGCGCCAGCAATACGTAACTGAACGAAGTACAAT
>ERZ1370068.7464-contig-6377_pt1 | contig 49890 bp, 84 predicted proteins | sample MGYA00561227_ERZ1370068 | MGnify/ENA primary metagenome ERZ1370068 (study PRJEB38410, sample SAMEA6850437) | metagenome | study: Metagenomic assessment of the ecological functions of the soil: analysis of the soil microbiota associated with the... | reverse complement strand
ATGTATTGCTATGAAAACAAGGAATCATATTCAATTGTTCACGATGCGGGGAATGGAATTAAGTTTTTTGCGGTGGAGGAGAGCCCATTATCTTGAAGAAAGTGAAACGGCGGCATCATTATTTGAAGAACACTATAAAACCCTGCATGAATATTACAAGGCTTTTTTTTCCTGATCTAAAATCATTTGCTAAAAGAATGTATGAAGATCTTTTAAAACTGTAACCCATAACTCGTAACCCAAATCCGTAACTTTTTCTCGATGCAACCTCAAACAATTATTTTTGCTCTTTATAAAAAATTCACCGTATGAAACAAATCACTCTGCTGACCCTTTTGACTCATTTCTGTTTTGATTGGTAAGTCCCAAAGCAATAATCTGCCACCCGTTGATAAATCGCCAATGGATATGTGCTATTATCCGAACAATTATCCTGTTCTGAAGATCCAGGATAAGGTTACTGGAGCCCGCGGTGGCGAGGGTTATTTATAGCCGGCCGCAAAAAATGGACGTCTTATTTTTGGTGACCTGGTCGAATATGGAAAGGTTTGGCGCCTTGGGGCAAATGAAGCCACAGAAATAGAGTTTTTCAGGAGTGTAAAGATCGGTGACAAGAAAGTTGAAAAAGGCCGCTATACCATTGTACGCTATTCCGACGGAAGATAATTGGACGATCATTTTGAATAAGGATAACGATACCTGGGGCGCTTTTAAATATGATGAACAAAAGGACGTATTGCGGACATCCGTGCCTGTTCAAAAATTGAATGAAGGAGTTGAAGCATTGGCCATGACATTTTGAAAATCAGATTTCGGATGTAATTTGATCATAGCCTGGGACAATATTAAAGCCAGTCTGCCGATCAGCTTAAAATAAATTCAATGATCTAAGCTTGCCAGTATTTTTTTTATTTGTTGTATTCTTTTATTTTCGTGCTGATCGGAATGAAAACAATTCCGATCAAACGGAAAAAAATCGGATACGACGATTGTTCATGCGCCTTCTGCAAATCCTTATGCAGCCATTGATCTTTCGCCCATGGACATGAGCTATTTTCCGGTCAATTATTCGCAGAAGAAAATGACCCATGATATCACAACACTCCCGGTGATGCGGGTTATTTATAGCCGTCCTCACCGGCAGGGACGTACTATTTTTGGTAATCTTCTTAAATATGGTGAACGCTGGAGACTGGGCGCCAACGAAGCGAGGCGAAACTAGAATTCTTTCAGAAGCGTCAACGATCCAGGATAAGAAAGTTAACGCCGGTCGCTACATCATTTACTGTATTCCTTACCAGGACAAATGGACGATCATTTTAAACAATGACCTTTATACATGGGGGTTTGAAGATCGATTCCACAAAAGACCTGATGCAATTTGATATTCCGATCAAAAGATCTCTGTCGATTTTGAATACTTCACCATGGTATTTCAACCCATCACCAATGGCGCGGAACTGGTAATGGCCTGGGATGATACCGAAGGAAGATTGCCGATCAATTTTTAGTTTTTATTTTTTAGCCGGCTGTGCAGACGACTATTTAGCTTTTCTTGCGTCGCACTCTGCTTGTACGTTTTGTAATATCTACTTGAGCCAGGATTTTCTTATTTGGAATTTGTGATTTAAGTATCTTGAACTTTAACCTTATGTGTGGTATTGCGGGCATATTGCAGATCGATCCCAACTCTTATAATAAAGAGCATTTAAAAAAAATGACTGATGCTCTCTCACATCGCGGACCCGATGGAGAAGGCTTTTGGCAAAACAATTCTAATCATGTTCTTTTTGGTCATCGTCGCCTGTCCATTCTTGACCTGACTGATGCGGCAGCGCAACCTTTTCACTATCTGGATCGCTATACCATCCTTCATAACGGCGAGATCTATAATTATATTGAATTGCGTGAAGAGTTAAAAGAAAAGGTTATCAATTCCGCACGCAAACTGATACCGAGGTTCTGGTCGCTGCTTATGATTGCTGGAAAGAAGATTGCCTCGAACAATTTGATGGCATGTTTGCTTTCGCCATCTGGGATGAAAAAGAAAAGGAATTCTTTGCTGCAAGGGACCGCTTTGGAGAGAAGCCTTTTATTATATCTATGACGCCGGCAATAAAACTTTTCTGTTTGCCTCGGAAATAAAAGCATTCTGGTCAATTGGTTTGGGAAAGGCATTTAATAGAAAAATGCTTTTTAATTTCCTAACCATCGGATACACTGACAATCCAACCCAGCCTGATGAAACGTTTTATGATGATGTAAAAAATTGCCTGCTGCCAGCTTCTTAAAGATCAGAATCCAATCGGATATTTTAATTGAAATTGAAAAGTATTGGGATATCGACATCGAAGAACAAGAGGATAATATTTCTGATGACGATGCAATAGCAAGGTTCAATGAACTGTTCAAAACTTCAATCAAACGAAGATTAAGAAGCGATGTTCCTTTAGGAACAAGTCTTAGCGGCGGACTCGACAGCTCTTCCATCGCAGCGACGATCACTAAATATCAAACTATCAAATATCAAATTCAAAACCTTCTCCGCCATCTTTCCCGGCTTTGAAAAAGAATGAAGAGAAAATATATTGACGAAGTTGCCAGTCATTTTTCATTGCAATCTTTTAAGACTGTAGTGAGTGATAAAGAGATCCCGGATCTTTTTGAAAGGATCGTTCAACAACAGGATGAGCCATTCGGAAGTGCGGGAACTCTGCCACAATACAAAGTGTTTGAGCTGGCAAAACAAAACAATGTAAAAGTTTTGCTTGATGGCCAGGGAGCAGACGAGATCCTGGCAGGCTATCATAAATATTATAAATGGTACTGGCAGGAGTTGTTTCGAAAAAGAAAACTGATCAGCAGTGGGGAGTTAGAAAAAGCAAAAGAGATCGGCGTTAATGAAAGATTTGACTTTAAAAATATCATTGCATCTCTTGTTCCCCGATTTTGCCTCCGTGGTTTTAGAGCGGCAATATTTACTGCACGCTTTGAGGCAGGAAGATCTTTCTAAAGAATTTGTTCGCCTGCAAAGCAAGGAAGCTTACTACGCTACTCCCACTACTTTCACACTAAATGGTGTTTTATATTTTAACTACCTGTATGCATGGACTTGAAGAATTGTTGCGCTATGCGGATCGTAACAGCATGGCGCATGGACGCGAGGTCAGACTGCCTTTTTAAGTCATGAGTTGGTTGAATTTCTTTTTCTCTTCCCTCTCATTTTAAGATCAGGGAGGGCTGGACAAAATGGAGTTTACGGAAGGCCATGGAAAAACGTTGCCATCAGCGATCACATGGCGCCCGAATAAGATCGGCCTTGAGCCACCGCAGCTTTCATGGATGCAGTTACCTCTGTCCTTGAAATGATCCACGAAGCAAAGAGAAAATTGATCAATGAAAAAGTTCTGAAACCTGAGGTGATGAACAAAAAATTCAGCCCTCAGGTGCATACGAAAGGACAATTACGACTGGCGATATTTGGTTTCTGCACAGTTCTTATGAATGAATTATAAATAATTAATGATGTTGCTGAAGCGCTCTAGTCAATAGTGGTCCTTGATTGTGTGAATGAATTTTTCTACAGCTCTTCTTACCTGTGTGCCTGAAGAATTATGATTGTTGACCAACACGGAAAAGATTAGCAGCTTATTTTTCTTTGTATATAAAAAGCCGCTAAGGGCAATAACACCCGAAAGAGTTCCTGTCTTGGCAAAGATGAATCCACTTTCAGAAACATAATAATTGGCCAGGGTGCCCTCATTGCCTGAAGGAAAAGATTTTTTATTCTTTCCATCCCAAAATCGTTTTTCATCTTATTTAAAATGAAGACAAGATCCTGTGGAGAAAATAAATTATACCGGCTCAGCCCGGAACCATCCACCCATCCTGGTTTTTGTGGCAGGCCCTTAAAATCAGTTTTTAATAAAGTATCAATGACTCTTTCATCGCTCATCGGTATGTTGAACTTACCAGCAACCATCAACAAAACTTGTTCAGCAAAAATTATCGCTGCTGTGCATCATAGGTTTGAGTACCGAATCAGTGGGTTGCGAGTGGATAGCGGTCACCTGTGCAGTCTTTCCCAAAAATTGCCTTTGATATGTTTCCGGAGTCGCCAGGCTAATTGTTTTATGAATTGTATCGGGCAGCAATTCAAGAGCGGCACTTAGGCCATTTGTTACAAATGGAACGTTTTGCTCCTTTAATTCCTCTTTTCCTTCTGTTATTTTATACCTGTTTTCTGCTATACTTCTTTGAACAAAAAATTGTTTGCTGTGGCCGTGTCAAAATCAACTTCCCAATTCACTTCAGGAACGGAGTAAACAACTGAGGGATCAATGCCATTATTCTCCTGTATCCATTTTATAATATTACCATACACCGGCATGGGGCTTCTTTCGGCCATATAAGAGTCATTATAATCATCCCATGACCATCCTGATCCTAATGGATCTTCTTTCCATAGAAGGTCAGTTATGTAAATTTTCTTTGTGGCATTCTTTAGAAAACTTATTACCGGTTGATTTTGAAATCAGGATGAAGCAGTGTTGGATCTCCAGTGGGAAGAATGAAAATGGCCGTGTCATTTTCCATTTTAAAACTCCTTCCAGGCTGTCCCGAAATATTTCATTGCTGCATAACAGGTAGGAATTTTTGTATTACTGGCGGGTGTGAAATAATGATCACTCCTGGTAATTGAACCAGTATTTATTTGCAGCTGGTTCATAAATGCTGATTCCGACATGGGCCGTTTTAAGTGAAGAGTCGTTGAGAACGAATTGTGTCGCCGATTTGGAAATTTGTTTCTGAGGGTTGCAGGATGAAAGAGTGCAGAATATAGAAGTTAGAATACAGAAGAGTAAAAGTAATTTTCCTGTTTTGAAAATTGAACATTGATTATTGAAGATTGATTATTTTTCCCTCTTTCGAACTCTGTAACGCAGCTTCGATGATCCTGATCGTTTTGATACCATCCTCCGGCGGAACAGGATTTGGTGCTTTGCCCGTTAATGCTTTATACAGGTCATCATAATAACCCATGTAATTTCCGGCGACAGAGTGTTAGCTCTTTACGGATCACTTCGCCATTTATTTCCGTATGCAATAGCCCATCGGGTTGTGAAGGTGATGGGCACCAGCTTTCCAGTGAGGGAATAGCTCCGGCATTCAACTGTATCTCCTGCAGATCGGAACGCTGCTGAATAAAACTTCCTTTCATGCCATGTAGTATATAAGAAGGTAATGGCTCGCGTGCTATGCAGGTTGCTTTCAGTCTGTACACGCATTTCCGGATAATACAAAAGCATTTCAAAATAATCGCTGGCTTTTACACCCTCACGCATTCTCCAAACATCACCAAATATTGCTTGTGGCCATCCAAATAATTGCAAAGCCTGGTCAACAAGATGAGGACTGAGATCATAAATAATTCCTGCGCCCGGAAGGTCACCTTCTTTGTGAGCTTTGCCAGACGGAATAGGCCGATAGCGGTCGTACCTTATCTCCACTTCTCTCAACTCGCCCAGTAGTTTTTTTCGAGCACATCTTTTATTGCATGATAATCTCCATCGTATCTGCGATTTTGATAAATGCTTATAAACAGATTTTTTCCCCTGGCTAAGGCAGTAATTTCCTCCGCATCTTTTACCGTTACGGCAAAGGGCTTCTCTACTACAATATTTTTCCCAGCTGTCAATGCAGCCTTTGCATTTTCGTAGTGCAGGTGAGTGGGAGTATTGACAATAACGAGCTGAATGGAATCGTCAGCGATCAGTTCATCAACCGAACGATATAATTTTGACCGCGGATATCGTTCCCGTGAATCATTATTATGCCTTTCAACGATGCCCGTCAATTCGTACCCGGGGTGATTTTGTATAAATGGAGCATGAAATAATTTTCCGCTCATGCCGTAAGAGCAGATGCCGGTCTTTATAATAGCCATATTAACCTCACCTTCGTTCCTTCTCCTTTGAGAGGAGGTCGAGCCAGCGATTTTTTATTCAACAATATTATTTAAGCATTTCGGCCTTTTGTTCAATACTGAACAGAACGCTGAAGACATGCCTCCTCGTTGCTTGTTCGTCCAAGCAACTACTGCTAGTCGAAGAGTGCGACGCAACGAAAGCCTCGATAGAAATTCTCAGTTCGTAACATAATCATTCGACTAACAATTAAAAGAGCTGACGATAACTAAAAGTTTATTCAACCTAAGTTCTCCGCCTTAAGTGCAGGACAGGGGCCTAATTCCTCTCCTGTGCTCTCAGCCATCTTTCAGGTATCTCATTACTGCTTGCCAGCAAATAATCTTTATAGCTGCATGCTATAAAATTTTTATCCAGGTAACTGCATCCACCATCTCCCGGTTTTTTGCTTTGCAAAAAAGTGGTTTCTACTTCAGCAAAAGCTATATGATATTCATTGAATGAATCCCGCTGATCCAATTCCACCTCCCACGGCCACTGGCTTCTTCCGTCAGGTGCATACCAGATCAGTGTGTGCGATCTGTTTCGCAGTCAGGTCATCCTTATCGTGTGCCGAATCAAAGCCATAAATGCCAATGCTATTTATATTGGGACTCATGCTGGCATAACGCATCAACGCACGCCTCCTCGCCATTTAATCCGTTTGGTGAAAAAGAATTCGCCGGTGGCATAAGCGTTAGCAAGAGCTGACATGTCGAAACTGAATAAACTGCTGTTTCGGATGACAGGCTCCATTTCTTCAATGGTTTCTTTTACAGTTCCTACGCGATAACAATCAAAACGCAGCTTGTCCATTGTCTCCAGCATTTGCGGATGCACATAAAAACTTTGAAAAGCAATGTGATTGTAGTGACGTATGTAATTTGGTTCGGAAGTCAGCAATTCCATCAGGAAATTTTCGTGGCGGAACGGAGAATCGATGTTGAGATCGATCAGCGCGTCTACGCAGGAAGCTTCAATAGCTTTTTCCATTTTCAACAATAGGCGCCATACTGTGCTAATGTAAGATCATGTGAGCCTCCAAGAATGATCACCGTTTTTCCGTCATTGATCAGTTCATGTACAACTGTTTTTAATGCAGCGTAGGAATCAGTGTACAATGATCCGGTCATAATATTGCCTGCATGTCGGCAATCTTTACATCCTTATGCCAATAGTATAACGAGTAAAGCTGACGGCGTACCAGGTCAGGGAGCCTCGCTATGGCCGTGGATCAACCCACTACCGCGTTGCTCGCCACAGCCTACACATAACCAACTGCGCATCGTCAAGCTCCGGGAATTTTGGTGCCGGGGTATTTTTGAGCTTTATATACTGCAAATGAACCTTACCGATCTGTCCATCTCTATAACCTTCGTCCTGGGAAATTTCCTTGAAATAGACAGGGGATAAAAAATCTCGAAATATTAAGATAATCAGACATGCTGCAATATAGTAAGAACCACGATTCATATGGAATAAGAACCAATGATGGTAAATAATACAATGGATTGTTGGGAAAAGTATTAGAGAGCCAGATTATGCAGGCCAGAAGAAATTATCACGCTCCTTCTTCAAATCAATTCAAATCCTGAAAATCGCAGATCTCTTTGGTTCTGCTTATTTTTGCCCTCTTATCCGTTGGTGAAGGATACATGGAAAGAGTATTTGCCAATTTTCCTATAAATCTTGTATAAATCATGTGCAAATTGTGGTTCTATGGATCAGTTATTAAAGCAAATAGAAGAATACAAAAGAGTAGCTAGCTCAATTTTCAACTGATGCAAAATCTGTAGAAGAATTTCGCATCAAATGGCTGGGGACAAAAGGAATTGTAAAAAGCCTCATGGGAGAGATGAAGAATGTTCCCAATGAGCAAAAACGAGAATTCGGCCAGGTGATGAACGATTTTTAAGTTGTTTGCAGAAAATAAGTATGATGATCTGAAGCAAACAACTGTCAAGTCACAACTCACAACTCACGACTCACAACTTGACCTCACCCTTCCCGGTGATCCCATACCGCTTGGCTCAAGACGTCTGGTTAGTATGGATGAGGAACCGTATCGTTTCTATTTTTCAGCGGCTCGGATTTGCTGTAGCCGAGCGGCCCCTGAGATCGAAGATGACTGGCAACAACTTCACTGCCCTGAACTTACCCGAATACCATCCGGCCCGTGATATGCAGGATACGATTTTATGTGCAACAAAATCCTGACTGGCTGTTACGCACACACACAAGCAATGTGCAGATCCGTGAAATGGAAAAGGCAAAATACCCATTCGCGGAATTTGCCCGGGTCGTGTTTATCGCAATGAGATCTGAAGCGCCAGGAGCCACTGTTTCTTTCACCAGGTGGAGGGTTTATATATCGATGAAAATGTCTCTTTCGCTGATTTGAAACAAACTCTTTATTTTTTGTAAAAGAAATGTATGTGACCGATGTAAAAGTCCGCTTTCGTCCTTCCTACTTTCCTTTCACTGAACCAAGTGCTGAAATGGATATCAGCTGTACGCTTTGCGGTGCAGTAAAGGATTGCAGTGTTTAGTAAACATACCGTGTGGCTTGAGATTCTTGGATGTGGTAGTGGTTCACCCCAACGTGCTGCAGAATTGCGGAATTGATCCAACAATCAAATCACCGGTTTTGCATTTGGTATGGGCATTGAACGTCCTGCACTCCTGAAATATGGTATCAACGATATTCGCCTCTTTAGCGAAAATGATGTGAGATTTTTAAGACAATTTACATTCTGCTATGTGGTTACCAGTTTTCTGACCTTTTCATTTATTACCTAAGATTTTTTATTAACCTTTGTCTATGTCGATCCAGGAAATTGCTGATAAAATTGAATTAACTCGAATTGACGAATAAACTGTTCATGACACGATGCTCAGTAAAATGGTGCGACTTAATAGGCGAACGTATTCGTGTCGCGAGGTTTGGCTTGACACCGAGATGGACGGTTCAAAAATTTACACGCAACCGAAATTTGCGAAATGTGGCGGCAGGGTTTTTTGGTCTGATGCGAGTTCATCACCCAGTGCAGGACACTACCTCAGCTAACTTGAGTAAGGGCAGCGCCGTGATATTTATGGCTATGCTGTTGCAACACACTTACAAAAGACAGCCACAAATGGAAATACGCGGACATACACTGGTAGCTAGTGATCAAAAGCGACCAGGACTGATAAAGGATGCGACTATCTCAATTTAAGTAATCTGAAATTCCGGATGGCAATGCATCGCTGGAGGATCTCAGTTTATTAAAAATTTATTGCAGGGATGGATCGCGGAAAGTATCACCCTGGTTCATATCCCCTGTGTCAAATCCTTTTTTAAACCAATACATTCTTTGTTTCGAAGTACCATGCGTAAATGATTCCGGAATTACGCGTCCCTGTGGTCTCTTTCTGCAAGCGGTCATCGCCTATTGCATTGGCCATGCGTTCAACGCTTCGTCAATATCACTCCGGGTCCAAAAATGTTTTTCATCTGCTGTGCATGATTTGCCCAAACGCCGGCAAAAAATCCGCTTGTAGTTCCAGCATCACTGAATATTTGTTGTACTCGCCCTGGCTGAGTTGCTGACGTAGCCGGATCCATTTAATCCGAAATGCCAAGAAGTTTTTTGCACGTGATGTCCCCACCTCGTGAGCGACATTATATAGCTTCGGCAAAATCTCCGGGGCCTGGAAACGGTTTTCTAATTCTTCATAAAATGAAAGATCAATGTAAACCTCCTGGTCACTGGGACAATAAAACGGACCCGACGCGGCACTGGCCATTCCGCAAGCTGACTCTACGGTATTCCGGAACAAGGCAAGCCTTGGCTTTACATACTGCCTTCCATTGACTGCGAATAGGGAATCCCACACATCTTCAGTATACCCAAGTACAACGCTGACGAATTTTGCTCTTTCATCATCCTTTGCTTTTCCTCGGCCGTCATTTCCTAAGGTTGATTTTGGACTTAGCTGTTGAATGTCTGCCTGAGACATCACCACCTGACAATAATTTTATGTACGAGAAAATAATACCGATGAGGCCTCCGCCAACGGCTACCCCACCCCGGCTGAAAGACCGCGACGGTCATCAACATTTGAACTTTCTCTACCACCCATCCAGCGCATATAAATAGTTTTAGAATTAAAATTATCTCTTTTAAAAGAATCTTCCGATCGACAATCAGGCCAATCATCTCTATCCTCACCCAACCTCGCGGTTTCTCCTTCGTCAAGATCGTCGTTTTTACTATGGGCACGTAAATTCAATATCATTGTTCATATCCTTATCAGCTTGCTGAAGGGCGTTAGCATTTTCTTTCCTTTGTTTGGGAGTGATATCGCCCGGTAGTGGGTTTTCATGGTGAGGCTTTTGCTTTTCCCGGATTTATTGTTGTTTTCATACACGAAGCATTTGTAACACTTCTGAAAAGTTTGTGCCATAGTGAAGAATGAGCTCAACTTCAGCTGTGATTTTTATATTAGTGGTCTCCTTCCTGTTGAAAGTTTTACCCTGGATCCAGTCAACATTGCTTTTTATGAGAAAACTGTATTCAGCTACAGCACTGTCAGTTGCCCCTTTGTGATTGGTTTCCGTAAGCCACAAACGGTGCCGTACTTCGTTCAACGATCCAGGTTGTTTTTCTTATTTAATTGCTTCTTCAATAAATCAGATATTTTTATATCATGCTCCGAACCGGCTCGCCGCATAAGCGATTAAGAATACTACCACTGGCTGCTGTGATCTTCTCACAGTTTCAGGCGGACCTTACGGATTAGAACCGCTGCTGAGTTATGGCGGAACACACGGTGCGCTGTTGATATTGATGCTGACACCATTGCTTTGGGATGTACCAACAATTTTTGTAGTGATGGAACTGAACAGCATGATGCCTGTAACAGGCGGTTATTATCAATGGGTAAAACGGGCTCTGGACATTCGATGGGCGTGGTATGAAGGATGGTGGACCTGGCTTACACTTTTGTTGACCTGGCTATTTACCCGGTGCTTTTGTTGAATATGCTTCATTCTTTTTCCCGAGATCGCACAATACAAGATCCCGATCTGTCTTGCTATCATTTGGATGGGAGCGGGTTTGAATATTTTAGGGATCGTTCCCGTTGGAAAGGATCTCAATGATATTGAGTGTTACCGTTGTACTACCTTTTCTTATTCTTTTTCGTTATTAATCTTTCGCATCAGGTCGCACTCATTTCACACTTCCGTCGCTTTCATTGAAGGGTCTTGGCTTTTCTTCCATAGGCATGGGTTTGTATACGGTAATGTGGAATTTTATCGGCTGGGACAACACAACCACTTATGCGGAGGAAGTGAATAAACCGGTAAGGACCTATCTTCTTGCTACCTTCATCGCATTTGGATCAACATTACTCATTTATCTTATCGCGGTCACCACAGCTCTGTCTTCAGGAATTGATCTTACAATATTAGGAAATGAGAAGGTTTTCCAATGCTCGGATCAATGGTAGCAGGAAAATGGCTGGCTGTGATCCTTGCTGCCGGTGGTATGGCCAGTGCTCTTGGTTTATTTTCCGCCGTGCTGCTTTCCGTATCAAGAGTTCCCAAAGTGATGGCAGATGATCGGCTTCTTCCTCAAAGGCTTCAAACGCTTCATCCTAAGTTCAACTCTCCCTATATATCCATTATCGTTTGTGCATCGGTTGTTAGCATAATGATCTTATGGACGTTTGGCGATCTGCTAATCATTGATGTTACACTATATGGAGCAGCTTTGTTTCTTGAATTTATCAGCCTCATAATCTTCCGGATAAAGCTTCCAAACGCAAACAGGCCTTTTAAAATCCCACTCAACGTTGCCGGGTTGTGTCTTTTAGTTTTATTACCAATTTCCGTTTATTGTATTGCGCTTACCAGTGCTTTTTCCGTAGAAGGAAAGATGCTAAAGCCGGCATTGTTTGCAATAGCGGCATTGCTATCAGCTGAAGTGATCTGGAGAATCATTGTTTGGAGAAAGAGAATAATAGCTGATCACTGATTTACTCATTACTGATCACTCATTACTGATTTAACTTGCTGATCTCAACCAGCAATCTCCCGTTTCAATGACAAATATTTCTACTAACTTACTTTCAGTAAATCTTCACTATGCCAGACAGCTCATTGATCGGAAGATTGCACAGCATGCAGCAATTTTATAATAGTGGTCAAACAAGGCCCTATCATTTTAGAAAACAGCAATTGCAGAAACTGAGATCAGCTATTTTGTCGCATGAAAGAGATCTCCATGATGCTTTATATGCAGATCTTAAAAAGTCCGGAGGAAAGTTGGATAACAGAAACCGGGTTTCTATTCAGCGAGATCAATTTCACACTAAAAAATTTACGTCAATGGATGCAACCGGAAAGAGTAAAGACAAACCTTTTAAATTTTCCCTTCATCGAGTCATATAATGAGAGAGCCATTGGGAGTTGCGCTGTATCATCGGTCCATGGAATTATCCCCTGCAACTTTTGTTTAACCCTTTGATCGGTGCCATCGCTGCCGGAAATTGTGTTTTACTAAAACCAAGTGAGTTTGCGCCGCGCGACGTCGGCAATAATGAAGAAGGATCATCATCGAAAATTTTCCAAATGAGTATATTTTGTTTGTTGAAGGCGATGGTGCTGATGTAGTACCCGCTATGATGAATCATTTTCGGTTTGATCATGTGTTTTATACGGGAGGCACAGTGGTGGGAAAGATCGTCTTACAAGATGGCTGCTGAACAACTGGTACCCGGTTACCCTGGAGCTGGGAGGCAAATCACCGTGTGTGGTTGAAAGTGATGCAAATATTAAAGTGGCTGCCCGCAGAATTGCGTATGACCAAATTTGCAAACGCCGGCCAAATGTGCGTGGCTCCTGATTATGTGCTTGTGCATAATAGTGTAAGGGAACAATTTGTAAAAACGCTAAAGGAAACGGTGCTCAAATTTTTTCTCAGGATCCATCAACCGATTATAATTACGGTAAGATCATTAATGAAAAGCAGTTCAACCGGCTAATAAGCTATCTTAGATAATGGAACGATCGTCTATGGCGGGAAATATGATCCCGGAAAGCTTTATATCGGGCCAACGATCATAGAAAATGTTTCACCTGATGCACCTGTTATGAAAGAAGAAATCTTTGGCCCTATCCTTCCTGTTATTGCATTTGAACATTTTGAGGAACGCGAAAGACTATAATCGACCGTAATCCGAATCCTCTTTCATTCTATGTTTATACTTCAGACAGCAAGAAAGAAAAAGAATGGTTGCAGAGCAATTCCTGCCGGCGGCGCATGTGTAAATAATTCAAGCTGGCATTTCACTAATCATCACCTGCCACTTGGTGGCAGGGGCAACAGTGGCATTGGCGAGTATCATGGTAGAAGTTCGTTTGAAACTTTCAGCCATCGTAAAGCTGTAATGAAGACCCCGACCTGGTTTGATCCCGCTACTAAGTATCCACCGCTCAAGGGAAAATTGTGGTTGTTCAAGAAAGTTGTGCGATAAGACCCAAGATTTTAGTTGAGACTATTTAATAAACTGCTCTCTCCATGGCTGGTTCCTTGAAAATGGAATAACTTTGCCTGATGACGATAAGACAAACTGTATTGAAGGCCATTTATCGCTTTATGGATGTCTTTAAATAGATTGTTTGGAAGAGATCAAAGGTTTTGGCCAACAAAAGAATATTCAACCTTGCCAGTCATTTTATAGCTTGTCGGTGCGGCTCAATAATGGATCGCTCCTTTCATTTGATTCCCTCAGGGAGGAAATTGTGCTATGTAAATACAGCAAGTGATTGTGGCTATACCAACCAATACAGTGATCTCCAAAACTATACGAGAAACATTACGATAAATTGACCGTGATCGCATTTCCTGCCAATGATTTTCAGGAACAGGGAAAGGGAAGCGATGAAGAGATCAGGAACTTTTGTAAAATGAATTTTGGCGTGACGTTTCCGATTGCACTAAAAAGCAGCGTAGTGGTAGGAAATGGCCAGCAAAAGGTTTTTCAATGGCTGACGGACAAAGCAAAGAATGGCTGGAATAATAAGCCACCATCGTGGAATTTTTCCGAAGTATCTAATTAACGAAGAAGGATACTGATCGAATTATTTTGATCCCGCTATTTCCCCGCTGAGTGAGGAAGTGCTAAAAAGCAATTGAACAATAATCGTACGGGCATGGAATTTTCGATGAAAAGATGATATGGTCAAGATTATCTGCGCAACGCCTGGGTTCGAAAACTACTCTTTATATAAAAGTGTTATCCTGGAAAAAGAAAGTTGGAGATCGGTTTCAAAACAGGAAACGTTTACAGGTATTCCAAAGTGCCGCCGCAGATCTGGGAGGATTGTTTCAAAGCCGCGTCGGACGGTCTATCCGGAGAATTTTTAACGCACATATCCGGGAAAAATATAAGTTTGACAGAATTGCTTAATTCTTTACTATGACGTATAATGATATTATCGGTACGATCGGCGTTGGTATCATACTCTTCGCCTATTTTCTGAATACGATGAAATACATTCCTGTAAATGGAAAACTTTATTATGTATTGAACAGTATCGGGGTGCATTGAGCTGCTATGCAGCACTGCTTATCAATTTTGGCCCTTTGTAATTCTTGAAGCTGTGTGGACCTTTGTTTCTAGTCTATGGATTGATGAGAACGATGAGGATCAGGACTAACGTGAAGGTAATAGTAGATAGAAGAGTAGAAAGGTAGGAGTTAGAAGTCATTACAGTCTGCCTATTCATGCTATGCACATTCATTCTATCTTCACTTGCTATATTCCTTCTCCTATATTCTAACTTCTTCCTATCCACAACTATAAGCCATCGCTTCCATATCCACCTGTCTCCGTTCAAACTGGTAGCCTGAGTAAACATCTATGATCTCATTTAACACTTCATCGATCTCTTCGACGGATCTTACCGTAACCAATTTCAAACGATATTCTTTTATATATTAGGAAGCCCCTTCAGATAATTAGTATAATGTCTTCTCATTTCATTGATGCCGGGCAATAAACCCTTCCATTGAACAGAATGATGCAAATGCTGGCGGATCACTTCTACTCTTTGTTCAATAGTTGGTGGCACTAGGTGTTCACCTGTTTGAACAAAATGTTTGATCTCATTGAATATCCAGGATAACCTGATCGCGGCGCGACCGATCATGATGCCATCTACACCATAGCGTTTTTTATACTCGAGCGCTTTTCCGGCAGAGTCAATATCACCATTACCAAAGATCGGAATGTGAATGCGAGGGTTGTTTTTCACTTTCGCGATCAATGTCCAGTCAGCTTCGCCTTTGTAAAGTTGCGCCCTTGTTCTTCCGCATGAATTGCCAGGCCTTTGATACGCCAATATCCTGTAAGCTGTTCGGCTACCTCTTCAATATTTTTGAATTTCTCGTCCCATCCTAATCTTGTTTTTACAGTAACGGCGATGATGTTGACCTTATCACTGCCATCTGTTAACCGGACCATTGCATCTATGTCTTTCAACACGGCGGCCCCGGCTCCCTTTGTAACTACTTTTTTACGGGACAGCCAAAATTTATATCAACAGAGATCAGGATTGACAGCCTCCACAATCTTTGCACTCATGGCCATCGCTTCTTCGTCACCACCAAAGATTTGAAATGCACCAATGGGCCGTTCATAATCAAAGATGTCAGTTTTTGTTTGCTTTTAATGGCATCGCGGATCAATCCTTCACTGGAAATAAATTCCGTGTACATCAGGTCGGCACCATTTGCCTTGCATACGGCACGAAATGGAGGTGCCACTCACATCTTCCATGGGTGCAAGAAGAAGTGGAAAATCCTTTAATTGTATATTTCCAATATTGACTCATCGAAGCATTGCCCAGAATTAATAATTATAATTACTAATTGCTGCTATTTTTGAGCCTGCAAATTTATTTAATCTTGTTTGTATGGCATATCCGCAACAAAAAGAATAAGTTATTGGGGTCAGTTAGGGATCTTAGCTGCTTTTACAGGCGCAGGGCTAGTGTGTGGGTGGAATTGTCAGTCCTGATTCCACTGGCGGAAAAATAGACCTAAAGGACTTCCAGGGCTTGTCAGCCAAGGATATGATGAATTCTCTTATTTGTTCCTGAAAATGCCAATTTGTTAAGATGGGTGCAGTTTCCTGACAACCTTGTTTCTTTTTTCTGCCACCCATTTTTTATGCATGGCTTTGCCATAAAAGGCATTTACTCATTTGGGTTTTAAAAATAAGGTAACAGCGCCCCAGTTTCTCATTGTTATCCTTGATCATGATAGCGGCATTGCCATTGGTGAGTGCATTGGCTGAATTGACCAAAATGCTTCCTTTTTCAAAACTGAGTTTCGAAAATTTCAGAAAAGCAGAAGACGAGTATAACAGAGCAGGTTTCGATCATCGGCCGCATGAATAACGCTACGGATTATATCCTGTCTCTTATCATGCTGGCTATTTTACCGGCCATGTTTGAAGAAACAATTTTTCGCGGCGGCCTGCAGAATCTTTTATCAAGATGGTGGAAGATGCCCATTCTTTCCATTGTCAGTAACTGCCATAATTTTTAGTGTTGTTCATGGCTCCTATTTCGGTTTCCTGAGTCGCGCCGTACTTGGCTTTTTATTGGGGTGGATGTAGTTATCGTACAGGCAATCTCTGGCTGAATATTATTGCACATGCTGCCAATAATGCCTTTTGCTGTTACCATGATCTATGTTCTGCGACTGAAGGATCCCAAAATGGACATTGCAAAGGCGGATGTGAATTTGTCAATATGGTGGGGATTGATCTCGCTGGCGTCATCTGTGGCCTGTTTATTCTGTTTGAAAGACTCAGTCAATATCAAATCAATAAACCCGGTGAGGAAGTGAATCATCCGGACAGATGATCATAACCAGCCTTCATGATGGTCACCGACCGGTCTTAATTTATTCCCATGGCGTTTAAACCGGCAAACTTTTAAGACGAGAACGCTAACCGCGGCCGTTTTGTGGTAGTGATGTTGGCAGGGCTTGCCTTATTAACCGCTGGACATTCTTATTACTTTTCAGTGATACATTTTGGTTGTTGGTGGGAATATTTGAAGTTGATGAAAATAATCTCTGGTAAAAAATATGTCCTCTATAGCACATCCGGGTTTAGTTTATATTTCCCTTTCCAATTGTTTTATTGATAGGATTAAGAAATCTTTATAGAATAGATGTTCCGGATGAAAATTACGATTTAGGTAAAGTGTTACCGCTGACCTTGATTTTTTCTTTGTGGATCAATGATACTAATGGCGTATATCGTCGGCTCTTCTAATTGGTAAGACACAGATGACAAAAATTTCGCCTAAAAACCCGGGAGGGAACAATCGGCGGCATCATTCTTTGTATTGTGGTAATGATTTTTATTGGTGATTTAATGGGTTTAGAAAGAGTTGACTCAATTTGCATATCCGCCATTGCTCTCCATTGCCGGCACTTTTGGTGATCTTCTCGAATCAAAACTTAAACGCATGGCCGGGGTGAAAGACAGCGGTCATATCATGCCCGGTCATGGAGGTTTTTTGGACAGGTTTGATTCTTTCTTGTTGCTACCCGTTTGTTTGGTTGTATATCTGGTTATGGCTGCAATAACCACCTCAGATACTCTACCATTCCCTTCCCGCAGCCGCATGGCGTGCACCACTCGCCAATTCACTATCTTTGCCACTCAATATTCAGTGATGACCATCTCACAAGGAAGGATACAAGATCATTGCCTGTGGAGTGCTATTTTATTTACGCTGATTAATATCATTTCCTTTTACGCCGTTTAGCTTTCACCTTCCTGGCTAAGCTGGCTTATTTTTTCGGTACACTTGTCTTGCTGGTATTCATTATTTCATTTTTCCGTATTCTAACCGCCAATACAGCACTGGTGAAAATATGATTTTAGCTCCGGCAGATGGAAAAGTTGTTGCTATTTGAAGAGATACAGGCCGATGAATATTTTACTGACCGTCGCATCCAGGTTTCCATTTTCATGAGCCCGTTAAATGTACATGTGAATCGTGAAACCCTGTCGGCGGGGAGTTGCTTATCGTCAATATCATTCAGGAAAATACCTCGTACTGCCTGGCAATCCCTAAATCATCAACAGACAATGAGAGGCATACTACGTATATAGAAGTAATGATAAAGAGATCTTGATAAAACAAATAGCCGGGGCTTTTGGCAAAGCAGAATTGTAAATTATTTGGAGGTTGGACAAAGTATCGAGCAGGCTGCGGAAATGGGGTTTATAAAATTTGGCTCAAGAGTAGATGTCATTATGCCTTTAGACGTAAAAAGTAAAAGTAAAGATCGGTGATATAGCGAAGGTGGTATTACAGTAATTGCTACCTGGTAAAGCCCTCTAAATCTTCCGCTAGGCGGAGACTTTACAGTCTTCCATTACAACTTTCATTGGTTCAAAAAATCCTTTCCAATTCTTTTAATGGAAGAAACAACGTACGTCGGTTTTACAGAAGGTTCAATACCAAGATGATTAACAAATACCTGGTCAATGCCTGCATTCATAGCTCCGAGAATATCCACTTCGATACTATCACACCCATCATAATGCTCTCGTCTGCTTTTGCACCGCATTTCAGCAAGGCAAATTCAAAGATCTCTTTGTTAGGTTTTAAACTTCCCGAGCCTTCCGAGGTGATCACTTCCTTAAAAGAAGATCAACCCTGAATACATCAGTTTATTATGCTGAGTTTTTTCAAACTCCGTTTGTGATGAGATGCAAAATGTACTCCTTGTCGGTTAAATATTCCAGTATTTCCTTTGTGTAGGGGAACAGGATAGTTCTTGTCGGCAGCATGTCTAAAAAACGAATACTCATCTCCTGCGCCAAGTTCATCATCTGCAATTTTAAAATCAAGCAGGGATAAGCCACATTCTTTTTACTCTCAGTTCTTCCTTGTTTGATATACCCATTCCATGTAGCGCTCCCAAAGCTTTTCATTATGCTGTACATAATTTTTATGAAACAGATCAAAATCATTGACTCCTCTTTCACCTAGCTGAAGAGCAGTAGTATAATTCTTCTGAGAGTAGTTTTCGAATTGGCTTCAAAATCCTCAAAGAGTATGGTCGAGGTCGAAAAAAAGATGACGGTATTTCGCCCCCGTCCCTAAAGGAGGTGTGTCGAGATATTTTTCCGGCTAAAAACATTCTTTCTTTTTCAAATTAAGTTTGCAAATTACAGAACAATTTTTCAACCATGGATCTGATAACTCCCCTTCAGGGGACGGGGGCAGTGAACATTATTATCACAGGAGCTTCAAGGGGATTAGGATATGCTATCGCTGAAATTTTTGCAGAGAATGGAAACGATCTTTTCCTCACGTCTGTGAACGAGAGTCAAGCTGTCTAAAGCAGTAGCAGAACTGCAAAACAAATATCCAGGCATTATTATTAAAGCAAAACCATTTGATCTGAGTAAAAAGAACAGGCACTGGCATTTGGTGAATGGTGCCTGAAAAATGGTTCACCTGATGTGCTGGTTAATAATGCAGGAAGTTTTGCTAGGATCAAATGTTCACAACGAGGAGGATGGTGCTCTGGAAGAAATGAGTCGAAACCAATTTATACAGCGCCTATCATCTTACACGGGCAATTGTACCGGCCATGATCCGAAAAAAAGAGCGGCCATATATTCAATATGTCGTCCATAGTAGGCATTGAAGGCCTACCCTAATGGAGGTTCTATAGCATCAGCAAATTCATGATGTGATTTTCAACTAAATCTTCGTGATGAATTGAAACCTTACAATATAAAGGTGACAACGGTCTTCCCCAGGCGGCTTACACCGATTCCTGGCTGCAGAGCGGACTAGAAGAAAAAAGATTCATGGAAGCCAGCGACATTGCTAAAATGGTTTATACGGCTTCACAACTCCTCGCCGACGGCCTGTGTGGAAGAGATCATTCTTCGCCGCAACTGTGGGGATATTTGAAAACTAAACCTTCCATCATTTTCATAGTCGCTATCTCAGGGTCATTTTTTATTTTAATAGAATGAAGCAATGTCATGCCGGCATATTATATCTCTTGTCCTGCTCTTTCACTTTTTCACGCACACTGCACAGGTAAATTTAAAGCTCATAGTGCCGCAGCATCCCATTGCTCCAGGTGAATCCGTTCTCAGGTTCAATACATAATAGAAAACGCAGAAAAAGTTTCTGATTTTCACCACCACCGTTCCAGGGATTCAGGTTGGTTTCAGGTCCCCATATGTATTCAGGAGATGGACCTGTAGCAGCAAAAAAATTTAGTATTCACGCTGGCGGCGATCCGCGCGAGGTAGAATTTTAAAATCCCCGGCTGCTTCTTGCCTGGGCAGATGGAAAATTGAAAAAGCAACGAAAGTAATCTGTAAGGGTCATTTCCACAAAAGAAATGGACGAAACCTCGTATTTTTCTAAAACAGGGTGAGGACCCGTTTTCAAGAAGATCCCGTGAGAATTTATTTTTAAAACTAACCACTGATAAATCAACTTGCTTTGTAGGTGAGCCTCTTGTCGCAACCTTTAAATTGTATTCACGGCTGCAATCCAGGTCTGAACATAATAAAAACCTGGGGTTTATGGATTTAGTGTGTACGACATGGTCAATGTAAACGACCAGGCGCAGACCGAAGAGAAACTAAATGGACATTGGTTCGATGTGCACACAATTCTTAAGGTTCAGCTTTATCCTTTACAATCCGGAATATTTACTATCGACCCAATGGAACTTGCTAACGAAGTGGAGTTTTCCTGCAGTGTGGTAGTAATAAAAGAACGGAACAGGAGGTCACTGAAAATATGTCGGCGTTAAGACGGATGACGATGAACACAAGAATGCCGAAGTTTATAAAGTCAACATAGTAAACTAACCCTGTCACCGTGAAAGGTAAGACCGCTGCCTGTTAAAAACGCAGCTGATACTTTTGCCGGTGCGCGTTGGAAATTTCTCGATCAAAGCCTTTCTTGAAAAAGACTCTGTTTCAAAAGATGAGAAGATTCTCTGATCGTAACCATCAGTGGTGTAGGGAAATTTTCAAAGGGTTGGATCACCACTTAGTCAACTGGCCAAAAGATATCGAGTTTTTTGAACCTTCTGTAAAAGATACTTTTGAATAAAACAACAAGTGCCCTTAACAGGAGAACGTCGGTTCCAGTATATATTTTTAAGCAATAAGCCTGGTCAATACACAATTCCTCCCATTTCTTTCTCCTTCTTTGATCTCGGGAACAAAATCCTACAAGACCGTCCTATCCAAAGGCTCTTACTAGTTTTTGTGTAAGGAAAGATCAAAAGGAACAACCTCCCGTTATGCCGGTGGAACCTTGATCAGGGCAACGAATCAAAATGGTGGTGGATGGCAGCGAAGCCTCGTCCACATTAGTCATTGCGAATATTCATCTTAATAAGAAGAAGACAAAACGTAGCAAATCGATATGAAGAATTGAAAAAAATTGGAAGTGCCATTAAATGCACCTGGTGACGGTTGAAGAAATCTTAATGCCATGCAAGCTCAGCATTAAATAAAGAGAAAGCAAAAGTTTTCTACCAAGAACTGAACCGATCGATATGGAATTATTTTCAGGACCGTCTTCCAGGCTCCAGGATGAATGTGAACAAATCTGAGTTGGCTAGCTATCTTTGGACCGAAGGTATGTTCAACCGGAACTTCGATAAACGGGTTGATGACAATTATTCATCAATGCGAGACAGGCGCTTATACAAACGCAGAGATGAACGTAAACAAATCGGAATTGTTTGAAAATGTGAAACGTAATTCTGACTTCAATTGACAAGGCTCTCGTAAGTTGAAGTTATTCCGCGTATTTATAGCCTCACGCCCCTTACTGAATGGAAATATTTGGGATTCCGGCTGTCTTCTTCAAAATATTTTCTAAAATTTAGAATGAAATTATCAATGGTTCCTTGTTGTAGGATAAACATTGTAACCCCAAACCGATTGTAGAATTTTTCCCTGGGTACCACTTCATTCTTGTTCTCGATCATGCAGTTTCAACAGCATGCTTTCCTTCCGGCTCAATTGAACTTTCTCCCCGTTTTTGTTATGGCCTCCTGTGCTTTGAAATCAACTGTGTTTCTTGCCGAAACTGTAGGCGTCACCAGTGGAGGATCTGTCCTGTGAATTTTTATTTTTTCGATCAGTTTCTGTACTCTTAATATCAACTCTTCTAAGATTAAATGGTTTTGTAAGGTAGTCATCAGCAGCCTTCTTTAGTCCCATACTCCTGTCGGCACTGGTATTTTTGCACCTTGAGATCAGGATCGGCACGTCTATGTTTTGCAGCCGGACGGTTTCGGTAATGTTGATACCATCTATTTCCGGCAACATCACGTCCAAAATGAGCAGGTCGAAATATTCGGATTCGATGGCTTTTAATGCAGCCGCGCCATCATAAGCGGAACTCACTTCATAACCTTCCAGTTCAAGGTTTAACTTTAATGCTTCATGCAAATTTCTCTTCATCCTCCACTAGCAATATTGATGGTTTTTATCTTCAGCCATTGTTAAAATGATTTTGTGTTCCGCTTCGCTCAGCATTAATGCATGGGTTTAAAACTAACGATGAAATTACTGCCCTGCGGTGAGTTATCCGTCACTGAAATGTCGGCATTATGATCTTCGGCAATTTTTTTACAAAGATAAAGGCCAAGTCCTAGTGCCTCTGTGTTTTACGGGTGGCTTCATCTCCCAGCCTGTAAAACTTTTTAAAAACGTTTTTTTCTCCCTGTCGGGAATGCCAGGTCCTTCGTCAATTACATAAAGTTCTATTCTTATCATTGTGAGTCATTTAGCAGAAGCAGGTTATCGGCTTTTCCTTTTGGCGAATACTTGATCGCCATTTTCCAGCAGGTTATCATCATCAATTGCAACAAAGTGCGTCGCCCTTTACATCCATGTCCGGTGATATCGTCCCAATGAATTGCCGTTCAGGATATACGCTCTGCAAAATTTCATGTGCGCAGTCTTTGAACAGATCACTTAAGTCGAGCTCATTCTTTTGAAATACGATAATCATCTGCCTCAGCTGGGAAGAAATAAAAGGATATTGGTGGTTAACACATTCAATCTTTTCTGTTTCCATCCAATGTCATCCGGATCAGCTTTTTTGTTTTCACGGATCCAGGTGATATTTCTGAATGGTTTCAAGATTGAGCCTCGCCACTGAAAATAGCGTCTTACTAATTCATGCGTTACCGCCATCATGAAATTTTGCTGTTGCTGTTGCAGGGAGAAACTGCCTCGGACTCAGAGCGATAGACAAAAGCCTCGCCCCGATCAGTATTAAAGAAGAAACGTTGAACCTTCGCTTATATATTTGATGAGATCTCGTCTTTCATGTTCCCGTTCGATAGATCATCAGAGAAGTACTGTAGGAATGCCAGGTGTTGATCGCCGGTTCTGTGTAAGAGCACTGAATTTTGCTTTATTTTAAAATCCGCCATTTGCCTGTTTCGCTTTTCCAGCGAAATGAACCAACCATATTAAGGCGGCAACTCATATAAAACAGTAACAGCCAGTAAATCGTCGTTGCGAGCCGTATTCTTTTCTTACCAGGCATATTGAAGAAAAGATTATTTCTTCTTCTACTCTTATCCCGATCGTTCATTACATTCTCCAATGGATCTTCTCCGTACGGTCTGCCCGACCGCACAAAATGATAAACACCGGCTTTCAGATATTGCGGATCAGTTGGTTTGATACGATGCTCATAAATATCATCCATACCCGTTCCCAGCCATTTTCGTTTTGTGGCCAATTGAAGTTCAAAAGATGCTTGTGCAGAGTATCGCCGGGGGTTGAGAATATAAATTGATCCAGATATTGTTATAGTTGTACGTCTTTTCATGTATGTCTTAAAACGAGGAAAAGCTGCTGATGAACTGTGTGTGTCCTTAATAACAAAGGTAAATTCGGGTTTATAGCTGCTCTTCCATTTGAATCCCGGTATCGTTACCATTTTTCTCGTAAGACGTCAATGGTAGTGCAGGTTGTAAGCCATATGCTGCAAGCTGCAAGAAAAATCAAAACTTTCATCCTGTGTATCAGATCGTCATTGCAAAAATAAGTAGCCCGACAGTTCAAAGTACATTGAGAATTTGTTCTTTTGCCTTTTCCAAGCTCATCCTTCATCAGGACCACGCACTTTTGAATAGCAGCATCATAGGCCTTGGCGCCGGTAGTATTGATCTCTCTGCCAATTTCCTGCAAAATGAAAGAATAGCTTTTTCCTTTTGAATTCTTCCGGCTCTCGCACATGATCGCCTTGAAATAATCGCAATGGTTTTTTAGCCTCACCTGTTCCTCGCTAATGTCTATTTTCTCTATATAATAGATCATTTCCTGCTCCAGCCGATTGTCGTCGTAGTTTTCTTTGCCCACATTTTCTTCCAGCAGTTCTTGTTAAGCCATCCCTGATCTTTTGCTGCCGCAACGGTTCAAGCTTCAACTATCTCTTCCTGCTGTGCTGAGAATATTATCAATGCGTAACAACAGATCCTCTTCCAAAGACTTGCCCTCTTCCATCGCGGTGAACGATTCAGGTCATGAATAGCAGCAAATTCAATACTTTTTCAAAATCATCCCATTCCTTATCAGATAGGGTATCGACCGGTAGGCGTGATCACCTCAGGCAAGCTTTACCAGTGTGCTTAGAATATGAGAAGGGTCTAGTTTCAATGCTTCTGATAATTCAGCCAGAGGTTTGTAATATGCCTTTCGCAAGGTCAGTATTAATTGAAACGGGTTTGGCGCTACCTGTTTCTTTGAGACTAATGTGCACAATCTATACTGCCACGACCCAATGCTACCTGAAAGGATACGACGAATGTCAAACTCAAGGGGTTTTAAAAAACCAGGAAGCTTAAGGAGTAGTTCAAACTGTTTACCATTGAGCGATTTTATATCTACCTGGAAAGTTTTATCACCGACAGTTTGTTCAGCCCTGCCGAAACCGGTCATGGATTTTAGCATGAATAAAGTTTTGTTTGTGGTAAAGGTATTGGAATTGTATTGCAAATTGCGTTTATACTTTTCATTAGGAAATCGACACAATACATGAGGAAAATCTTCAAAAAATCAGAAAAGAAAATCCCGACTGAAGTCGGGATAATTATAATGGATGGGTTAGTAAGTACCGGGAAATAAATTTCCCTACACAATATTAAAAATAATTTTTGCGAACTAAAAAAATTTGTAAAGAATTTTATTAACATTTTTTATTTGCTTGTGGATAAGGACGATCGTTTTTATGAGTTATTTTTTAAGTTCATTGACAAAAACAAAACAATTCAATCATCTTATTTCGTTTCTGTTTTTCTTATTGATCCGCTGAAACCCTTTATTCATCAGTGTTTCATCAATTTGATTTTCATCCTGAAGTTCTCTACAGCAGTTATTGAATGATATAGCGATTACAAAATTCAGCGTATCCAATTCACTTTTTCTTAGCTAAATCAGCAAAAAAAATTTTTCAAACGACAGGGACATAAACCATTAAAAACAACTAAAAAGCAATTTTTAGTCAACGAATACATAGCAAACGGGTGATAGTTACCTTTGCATAAAAATCATTGTATGCGATTTGAAAAACCTGTTCCTGTATCATGGATAGCTGAATTTATAGGGGCTAAACTTATTGGAAACAAAGAAGGAAAAGCAACCGGAATTAACGAAATACATAAAGTAGAGCAAGGTGATATTGTATTCGTAGATCATCCAAAATATTATGATACCTGTATTCATTCTGCATGCTACATTTATCATCATCAAAGCGAAACAACCCATCCCGAAGGGAAAGGCTTTATTGATCGTAGAAGATCCGTTTGAAGCGTATCTGAAACTGGTAAATCATTTTCGTCCCTTTGACCCATCTATGCGAATGGTTAGCCAAACTTCAACCATTGATAAGCACAACCGTGGTAATGCCGAATGCCTACATCGGTAATCATGTAAGCATTGGCAGCAATTGTATCATTCATCCCAATGTCACCATATTGGATCATTGCATAATCGGTAACAATGTGATCATACAAGCCGGAACGGTAATTGGCAGCGATGCATTTTATTACAACAAAAAACAAATCGGGATGTGCACTATAAAAAGATGAATAGTTGTGGCCGGGTGATCATTGAGGATTTTGTTGAAATTGGTGCAGGATGTACGATCGATCGTGGGTAAGTGGCGATACTGCTCATTGGTGCAGGTACCAAAATGGATAATCTCGTTCATATTGGTCATGATACCATAATAGGTAAGAACTGTTTGTTTGCGGCGCAGGTAGGCATTGCCGGCGCTACTACCATTGAAGATGAAGTAATACTTTGGGGACAGGTGGGTGTAAGCAAAACACTTACTGTTGGGAAAGGCGCAGTATTGTATGCACAAAGCGGAGTACCTGCTTCACTGGAAGGCGGTAAAAATTATTTTGGCTCACCCGCTATTGATGCCAAAGAAAAAATGAAGGAACTGGTTTGGATAAAGAGAATTCCCGAAATATATAGAACCATGATTGACAGGATCAAGAGGTAGAACCATGATTGATAGGATTAAGAATCGAAAAGCAGAAGAGAACCAAGTAAAGTGCTATAGAAGACTCAGTGTATTTGCGGCGTGATAGAAATATCCTTATTTCCTTTTAATCTTTTATAATCCTGTTAATCGTGGTTCTCAGTTCTATGGTATATAATCATACGGCAGGAGGTCAGCTAAATTCTTCCAGCTCCAGTAGCCCTGGCTTACCCAATCTTTCTGATCATAGAAGTAACCATTCTCTTTGATCTCGATGGCGTCAAGAAGATCGATATAAGAAATCTGTGATCCCACGTTTAAAGGAAGTTTAAATTTCTTCAGGTATTCGGGCTCTGGCTTTTTCTTATAAGTTACACTTATCTTCCTCGGATAATAGACTTCCACTTCATGGGTGCTGTCATACATTCCGTAATACGTGGTATCATAAGGGTTGCTTGATGACATCGAATCGTTTGTCGTACACAGAATCCAGCAAAGCAATTTCATAACCGTCTTCATTTAAGGTGCTATCGTAATACGAGCGCATAAACTGAAGTTTGGAACCGTCGTAAGCTTTTTTCGATTTGCGCTCCATATTCTTTGCTGGGCAAAACTGCTATCCATTTCAGAAAAAAACAATAGCCCCGGTAAGAGCTTACCTGGGTTTTGTAATAATACATAAATGAGTCCAACTGGTACCGGAGATTATAACCGAGGGCCTGGTTTGAAATAACGATGGGTTCAGTTGCCAATACTTTCAGCTTTTCACTTTTTTATAGTAATAAAAATGAACTGCTTCCGGGTTTTGCAAAGGTGCATTGCAGAGCATTGGGAGTAGAACCAATGAAATTTTCGAGGAAAAATTTTCCGTATTTGTCCCAACCATCCTTTACTTCATTGCTGCTTCTTATTACAACTTCTTCCATCGCCTTTTCTTCCTTTGTCATATCAATTTGAAGGGGATTACTTGTCATTATTGCTAATGCGGATCTCCCTGGATTGATAGCCGGTAAATGAAACGATGAGTTCATAACCTCCGGATTTTAATGATAGTGAAAATTCACCTTCCCTGTTAGTTGTTGTTCCTGATGTTGTATTCTGAGCAAAAACAGACGCGCCAAATAATGGTTCTTTTGTTGTGGAGTCAACTACTTTTCCTGTGACGGTGAACTGGCCAAAAACAATTGTGGAGACAAATATTGATAAAAGAAAAAGACAGCTTTTCATAGTTATGCATTGTTTTCTAAAGATACAGTTCTTAGAACACTGGTTATAGCGTTTTTATTGCATGCAGGTATTTTTTACACGTTTTTTGAATGCTTTCCTGCAATGGAGTAAAGGAAAATTGCGGAAGAGCTTTTAGTAATTTATCATTCTCGAAAAAAGTGTCGCTATTCGCCACTCTTGCGCTTTCCCTGGTAAGCAGCGGCCTTTCTCCTGAAAATAATGTTTTGAATTTTTCTATTCGCCAGGCAAGGTGTCCAAGAAGAGGAGTCGCTCTTCGATGAGGATGTTTTTTCCCAAACCCGTCTGCTATGGTATTGAAAAGTTGCTGAAAGGTCCAGTTATCTCCATTAGCTATAAACCTTTGTTCTTTAATGTCGCTTTGCATGAGAAGGACAGTTGTTCTTGCCACGTCTTCAATGTCTACAAAACCATTGATGCCGGTGCTATACCATGGAAACTCATTATATATTGTCTTAAAGATCCTGCAGCTGGAAGTGTCCCAATCCCCATAACCTAAAACAGTACTGGGATTAATGATAACAGCGTTCAATCCTTCACCTATACCCCGCCATACTTCCATTTCAGCTTTATATTTACTAATGGCATAGTGAGTGTGTATATTACTCTCCTGCCATTTTCTTTCCTCATTAACATGACCTCCGGTTTTACTTCGCCCTAACGCGGCGACCGAGCTGATGTGTACAAAGCGCGAAATATTTTTTTCAATTGCCGCATTTACGACATTGGCAGTTCCCTGGACATTTACATGATACATCTTTTTTTATCAACCTTGTGAAAAGAAATGATAGCGGCTGAATGAATGACTGCATCAGTATCTACCATGGCTTCTTCCAGCGAAACGGGGTCCAGGATATCACCTTCAACCCATTCTACCTTTTCCAAAATCCTGGCAGGAATATAAAAGGGAACCTTGCTTGTGCTACGGCGGATCGCACGAACAGGATAATTTCTTTCAACCAGTTCCTTAATAATATATAGAACCAAGAAAGCCGGTACCACCTGTAACTAAAACCATTCTTAATTAACAATTAAAATAAATAATTAGTCAAAGTTATTCCACTATTATTAATTGTACCTGTAATATCCTTTCCCGGTTTTCTTTCCAAGCTCACCTTTTTCTACTTTTTCTTTTTGAATCGCAGAAGGCATTAAACGTTCAGGTTTGTTCAATTGTTCATATACACTGCAGCTGACGGAATAGTTTATGTCATTGCCGATCAGATCCATGAGTTTAAAAGGTCCCAATTTGAATCCTGATCCCTCAAGCAAAGCATCTATGGTTTCTAAACTGACCTGGCCTTCTTCAACAAGTCGTAACGACTCAATATAATACGGTCTTGCTACACGGTTTACGATAAAACCGGGAGAATCTTTACAAACAACAGGAACTTTTCCCATTTGCCGGGCCAGGTCAGTGACAACCTGCGTTATTTGCTTATTTGTATAATTCGTATTGATTATTTCAACCAATTTCATGATGGGCGCAGGATTAAAGAAATGCATTCCAAGGAACCTTTCAGGCTGCAGAATTTTATTGGCTATACTGGTAACAGAAGAGAAGAGGTATTGGTAGCGAATATAGTTTTATCGTCATTGATTGTTGCCAATTGGCTAAACAAATGAATTTTTGCTTCTATGTTTTCAATAATGGCTTCAATAATTACGTCCGCTACACACTCATTAAGATCATTGGTAAAATGGACGCTTTGAAATATTTTTTCTTTTTGCCCGGGTGTTATTTTACCTTTTTCAACAAGCAACTGCAAATTACTGTCAATCGTTTTTTGCCTTTTCAAGAACTCCCCTGTCTAATTCATATAAAATAGCAGGAAGTGCAGAGCTTGCCGCTAACTTTGTGCAATGCCGGTTCCCATTGTACCTGCTCCACAAATGCAGATATTACTTATCATGTTTCAAAGTAAGAATGTAAAGATAACATTGAGATGCCTGATTGTTTTTTCAGTAGTTTCTCTTACCTTTTAATAACAAAATTAACTGCTATGGAACCAACACAAGGAACACAAGCTACTGTGCCTGTGTCTTCATCCACATCTTCTACTGGTTTATTTGGAACAAAAATTCCGTCCAAGTATTGCATTTCTGCTCGCTATTCTTTTATTCCTGCTTCCCTTTGCCGAAATACGGTGCAATGGAGCTGCAGTGGCAAACAATACAGGTCTTGGCATTGCAACCGGGGCAGAATGGAAAGAGGTTGTAACTAAAAATATTTTTGGCAACGGGTTTCAAAACAATCCTTCGACAAATGAGAGTAAGGTGCAGAAACAAGACCCGAACATTTTTGCTATTGCAGCTCTTGCATTAGGCGTGATTGGTGTGCTTATTGCTTTTTAACACCAAAAGGAGGAGGAAAATTTAATTTGTTTGTAGGAGCCCTGGCGGCAGTATCACTGATAGCAATGCTTATTGATCTCAGATCAAAAGCTAAATCAGATAATTCCGTAAAATCATCCGAGCTGGATTTTAATGCCGGTGTCATTGTAACGGTTGACGGCACGGGATGGTTCTATTTTACTATTATTCTTTTCATACTTGGTGGAGTTTTTCTTACCTCCAGGGAAAGAGTAAGCAGCCGGCATAGGATATCCTCCGATTATTATGTGATCAATTATCTTTAACCCGCTTATGCGACCATTATTGCTTGCAGTATTGTCATGGTGCTGTGTCCCTTTTATTGTTTCAGCACAATCGTATACCTGGTGGGAGGAAACAGTTCGCTGGGATGGAGTGACTCCCTGGGAACGATACATTGTGTTTACACCGGGTTTTCTTGGACCCAACGCATTGCCGGTACCCCGCGTCACAAATGGAAGCATTGACAGCGTCAATACTTTTGGATTAAGCGGGCATTTTTATTTTTCAAATGATGATCATACACAGGATATTGCTCTTTACGCCAATTATTGTCTCGTAAAGAACAAGGTTTCGTTTGATGCTTTTTGGGTACCCATTGAACACTTTACAATGAGTCACGAATTAAAAACGGAGCGGCACGTATTTCCGCATTCACTATTATGATCATTATGGACATGGAGATCTGCATTTAAATACCAACATCCAGCTTTTTAACAACAAGGCAAAAAAATACAATCAGCATTGCGCATCGGGTACCGTTTCCCAACTTCAGAAATTGGTGCTGCAAGATTTACCGATGCTCCTGGATATTATTTTTGATGTTTCATTTGCTAAAGGATTTAATTCGCATCCGGCGTTAAAATGGATAGCAATGGCAGGTGGTTATTTTTGGCAAGCTGAGATAAAAAGACATCCGCAGGATGATGCCTTTCTTTTTGGGACCGGGTTTGAATGGAATAAAAGAATCTCAGAATTCAAACTTCTGTCAGCGGCTATCTTGGGTATTTCTACAGAATGAGAGATAAGCCTATTTTATTCAGGGCCGGTTTTGACAAAACGATCAAAAGAAAAATATTGTTCTTTCAATTTCAGCAGGGGTTGCACAATTTTAATTATACCAGTACAGAATTGGGGCTGAAGTTCCGATACGGGAAATAATTGCGGATAAAAATGAGAAAATATCTCTCAATTAGAAATGCTTCGATCCCGTCGATGGCAACACAATGGATCATTTTCCTAATATAAAAATTTTACCTTCGGTGAGCCATGACTGACGAATATTTTATGATGTTGGCGTTAAAGGAAGCGAAGCTTGCCTATGATGAAGATGAAATTCCCATTGGTGCCGTCGTAGTTTTAAATGACCGTGTAATTGCCCGCGGTCATAATATGACCGAGAAATTAAATGATCCTACAGCTCATGCAGAAATGATCGCATTGACCTCAGCTTTTAGTTATGTAGGAGGCAAGTATTTGCCGCAGGCATTTTTATATGTAACCATAGAACCTTGCCTGATGTGCGCGGGGGCTATGTATTGGGGCAAATTAAAAAGATCATTTGGGGAGCAGAAGATGAAAAAACGGTTACAAAGAATTACTGCCTCCAATTGGCCCTTTCATCCAAAAACAGAAATAGTGCATGGAATATTAAGAGATGAATGTGGGCAGCTGATGACAGATTTTTTCAAAAGAAACGATAATTATGCCTGCAAGATCTACCGGGAAGATCGAATGTCTTAATCCCAACACCGGTGGGAAGATGAATATTGATGCAAAGGTTTATGATCTTTTTAGCAAGGCAATTTATCATACATTGAAGAAAAGCAAACAAGGTGTCACCTATACCGATATCGTCAGTGGTGTAAAACAGTGTTTCAAAGAAAAACGAACGGCTTTTAAAAGGATCAGTAGAATGGTATGCAGTCACTGTGAAAAATGATATGGTAGCAAAAGACGTTATTGAAACTTTCATGGAAAAGGGAAAGAAATTACACAAATTGAAATCACCCTCCCTTTCGAAATAAGAAACAATTCATACGTCTATGAACTTTAAGAGACTAATTTTGTTAGTCTTTTTAGAAAAGCTCATTCTTAATTTTAAATCTATTGTTATGGCGTTTACCTTACCTGCGTTACCATATGCATTTGATGCATTGGAACCACACATCGACAGTCAGACCATGCAAATACATCATGGCAAACATCACCAGGCCTATGTTGACAATCTTAATAAAGCCATTGCTGGCACCGAACATGAAAATAAAAGTTTGGATCAATTGGTAGCGAATGCAGGTAAAATTTCTCCGGCTGTTCGCAATAATGGCGGTGGCCATTGGAATCATTCATTCTTTTGGAACATTCTTTCGGCAAATGCAGGTGGCAAACCTTCAGGAAAATTGGCTGATGCGATCAATTCTACATTTGGTTCTTTTTGAAGCATTGCAGGAAAAAATTAATACTGCAGGCACAACAAGATTTGGAAGCGGTTGGGCCTGGTTAATCGTAAAAGATGGAAAGCTGGAAGTATCATCAACTCCCAACCAGGACAACCCTTTAATGGATGTGGCTGAGGTAAAGGGTAGTTCCCATTTTGGGTATCGATGTCTGGGAACATGCCTATTATTTAAAATATCAAAACAAGCGCCCCGATTATTTAAAAGCCGTATGGAATGTGATCAACTGGAAAAGAGTGGAAGAACATTTTTCCAAAGCCTGATCATAAAAAGTATCAAGCTAGAAGAGAGTAACTGTGAGTTGCTCTTTTTTTGTGCCGGGAATTTTGTACTGATTGGAAACTGCACAATAAAAAGAATAACTTATCGTTGTAAAAGATTCAGTTCCAATATCCAAAACCAGCCTCATGACAAAGGTCTTAAAGAACATTCCCGGCAGGTGGATTGTTTTTTCGGTTATCTCTTCTTTTTTATTAATGGCGATCGCAGCTTTGCAGATCTATGATGCTAACTATAAAATAACAAATAAGTATAAGCAACTTGCAAATGACGCGAACACAAAACTTACACTATTATTGGAGGGCCAGGAAGATCAGAAAACCCTCTGATGCGATAACCAAAGAGATCAAAATCCAGGAAGCTGCTGCAGACAGTTATTTTGAAAAATCGATTACATACATTAACATCCTGATCGGAATAAGAGTAGTGGTCCTTGTCATTATCGGAATAATCATATTTAATATAGGTTGTAAGGCTCAGAAGCAAAAACAAGATCCTACAGGAGACCCAAAAGAAACTTTTGCAAAACCAGGCGCATTTGCTGACCTCACAACGACATTTCAAAAACCGGCAGCTGGCAGCTTAACTTAACTGAAGATCCATTAAGTGCAAACAGGTTGATCTGGTCCGATGAGACATACCGGATATTCGGATATGAACCGGGAGAAGTGAGAGTGAACAAAGAGCTTTTTTCAGTCATGTTCATGAAGTAGATCGTGAATTGATGATAAAATCTTTTCTGACAAGCATTGAAACTGGTAATTCTTATGAGATCGAGCACAAAATTGTCTTAAGGAATGGTGAAACGAAATTTGTTTATGAGAGGTCAGATGTGCTTTTTGACTCTCCATGGCAAACCGGAAAAGGTGATTGGAACCTGCCAGGATATTACCGAGCGCAAACTGGCTGAGCAAAATTGATAGCGTCAGAAAAAGAAAAACATCGGTTGAAAGACCAGATCAGTAAACAAAAAATTCTAAAGCAGAAAGAAATTACCCGGGCAACCATTAAAGCACAGGAAAAAGAAAGATTTGAATTGGGGAGAGAATTACACGACAATGTGAACCAGATTTTATCAACTTCAAAGTTATTTATTGAGAATTCTTTACATAACCCGGACAGACAGGAAGAGATGCTTAACCGTGGTAAGAACCTGATCAATTCATGCATTGAAGAGCTTCGCAAGCTCTCAAGATTTTTAGCTCCTCCCTCTTTAGGTGACCTCACACTAAGAGAATCTATTGAAGAGATTGCAGAAGAGTATAACCAGGTCGATGGAAAAAGAACTATTGAATATGCGATCGTGGATCTTAACGAGGACAGTCTCAGTGAGGACCTTAAGATATCAATTTATCGTATTATCCAGGAACAATTAAACAATATTCGAAAGCATGCCCGGGCATCGAAGGTTCATATACTCCTGGAGCACGGTAACAATAACATTTCCCTATTCATCGAAGACAATGGCTGCGGTTTTGATATTCATTCAAAACGAAAAGGGCATGGCATTACCAATATCATTAATCGCGCTGAAACTTTTAATGGTGGTGTTGAAATTGTATCATCGCCCGGAAGAGGATGCACCATGCATGTCAATTTTAAATTGAACAGCGCCTCCGTTGTTAGTATTTCAAAAACCAAAGAAGGGCGCAAAAAGACTCTACGGTACGGGATCATAGCCGTGTCCGCCCCAGGGATGGCATCGTGAAATTCTTTTTATTGCTAACCATACACCTTTGAACAATCCGTATTTCTTCAAGGCCTCCAGAGCATATTGAGAGCAGGTAGGAGTAAATCTGCATTTAGGTCCGAGCCACGGAGAAATGATCCATTGATAGATCTTTATCAACGCAATAAACGGCAAGCTAAGTATCCGGAGAATTATTTTCATTTACGATCTTTGTCAACTTGTTCAAAATTACGTTTACTTTTTCCCTCACAATGTTAAACGCGGGAAGCTCTTTACCGGTATAAATGAAAAAGATATTTAGCTGAAGTTTTTTTGCATCGTGGCTTCCTGCAATTGTTTTTTTGCAGACGATAAGCCTCTCTTGTCAATCGTTTTACCCGGTTTCTGTCTACCGCTCTTTTGAAATTTTTTCCTGACACGCCAGCGCCGAATTGAAGAGTTGATGAAGAGTTAGTGATAAGTGGCGTAACCAGGTAATAAATACGAAATGGGGATAAGGGAAAACTCTTCCCTTCACTGAACAGTTGTTCAATTTGCTTCCGGCTTTTCAGTCGCTCATTTTTCCCAAGAGTGAATTGTTTGGCCACAAATATTATAAAATAAAAAGTCCCGAAGTTTTAATTCGGGACCATAAAATTATTAAAACATTCGTGCTTCTCTGAATTACTTCAGTTTCCTTTCATCCGAAACACTCAGCTTCGTGCGACCCTTTCTTCTGCGGCTGGCCAGTACTTTACGGCCATTTGCTGTTTGCATGCGTTTGCGAAAACCATGAACTGATTTTCTGCGGCGGCGATGTGGTTGAAATGTACGTTTCATAAAATTCTTTTGTTCCGAAGGTCCAAAGGACTCCTTGGAGAATTCCGTAATATTTTTTGAAATACGATCCGGGAGAACGGACCAGTTTCATCTCCTTCCCACAGGTCACCACACCCATGGTTTGTGAAAGGACGGCAAAGGTAAGGGTTTAGAGGTTAATGCGGAAAGGTTTGAACCTGTTTTTGGATCACGGATTTCACGGATTGAACCAGGTTGGCTATTCAGCAGACTGATCCACAAATCTGCGTCATCCATGGTCAGGTCCAAATGTTTCGATCGTACGCTTTTCCCGAAAAATGTACTGGCATGGTTATCAAAATCCTCAGTTGAATCAGTTGTATAAAATTCCCGGGAACTGTTTTTACTGCACCTGCTTTCAATTTCAGGATGACGTCGCAAAATAATCCTCAAGACTTTTAGCCACAATTTCAGCCTGGCTTAAAATTCTCATATCTGCCGGTGAATACTCTTTTATTTTGTCCATCAGCAATGGATAATGGGTGCAGGCTAATAAAATCGTATCGATGGCTTCATCCTGACTCAGGAGTTGCTGGATATATTTTTTATAAAAAATCAGTGCCATGGTTGTCGTATTCATTATTCTCGACTAGTGGCACCCACATCGGGCAGGCTTGCTGATATACTTTCAGATCAGGATAAAATTTTTGGATCTCCAGCACATATGAATTTGAGTTGATCGTTCCGGTTGTTCCCAGGATCCCCACATGCCTGGATTCAGAAAAGCTACCAATCACCTCTGTGGTAGGCCGGATAACACCCAGCACTCTTTTTCTTTATCAATCTCTGGAAGGTCATTTTGTTGTATGGTCCGCAATGCTTTTGCTGAAGCGGTATTACAGGCAAGAATTACTAAGTGACAACCTTTTGAAAAAAACCATTTTACACACTCAAGTGTATAGCGGTAAACTGTTTCAAAGGAACGATTGCCATACGGGGCTCTTGCATTATCACCTAAATAAATGTAGTCGTAACTGGGGAGATCTTTTACGATCTCTTTCAGTACCGTTAGTCCGCCAAAACCGGAATCAAAAACACCAATTGGATTTTGTGAAGGCATATTACAAAAATAAGAAGCCCCGACAAGTCGGGGCCCTGGAAAATAAGTTCAAACAATTTATTGATTCGGTTTGCCAGCTGGTCGTTGCTGTTGCGACGTCATGTTCGGTGGAATTTTAACTCCCAATTTTGCAGCCACTGCAGGCAGCATATCATCTCCATCAGGTGCTACAAGAAACGCATCTTTGGAAAGAACATACGCATAACCTTTTTCTTTTGCCACTGTTCTTACGGCCGTGATCGCTTTGTTATAAAGGGGTGCTAATAATTGTTGTTGTTTATTCTCGTATGCCTGTCCCGCAAGACTTTGCCAGTTTTGTATCTGGTAAGCAAGCACATTTACATCAGTACGTAATTGATTTAGGATCTGTTTCGGTGTTTTTGAGGTATCCACCTTGGTAAGCATGCTGTCTTTGTATTGATACTCCTGCACAATATTGTTTAGCGTTTGATTCAACGAATCATTTTGATACCTCTGAAGTAAGGTATCTATTTTGGCGGCTTCAGGCATCAGGGCTACAACATCGTCGATCCTGATGTATCCGATTTTTGCTTGTGCATTGGCACTGGTAGCAGACAGCAACCCGCATGCAATTACTACTAATGAAATGATTTTTTCATGATTTAATTTTTGACCTTCGGTTTTTTACAGTTTGTTTTAGTGACTGTAGTTGTTTTAAGATTGTTTTTAGAATAATTGGTTGCCCTGTAAACCAGATTTTTATCTAATGCCTAATTCCCTGAGCACATCATCGCTTTTGTCCAGTTTTGGGTCGGCAAAGATAACGGTAATTCCTTCACTTTTATCAAGGATAAAATCATAGCCTCTTGTTGTGGCAATTTTTTGAACAGCGTTGTAAACCTTGTCCTGAACGGGTTTTATCAATTCCTGCCTTTTTGAACAGATCACCTTCAAAACCAAAGCGGTTGCGTTGCTGATCTCTCAAGTATTTTTCTTTTGTAAAAAGCTGGGCTTCCCTTTTCTTGCGCAGGTCGTCGCTTAACATCACTTGTTCAGCATCATAATCTTTATACATTTTATTGAGTTCTGACTGCAGGCTGTCTATTTCTTTTTGCCAGTCGGCGGCAATGTCATCAAGCTTCGCCTGGGCCGATTTATACTCGGGCATTTTATCAAGGATATACCTGGTATCGATAATGACATATTTCTGAGCCTGGCTTGCGATGGTCTATAAGCAACAAGCCACAGGCTATAAGCAAGATTTTTTTCATGTTGTTCAATTTATAATGAATAGATTGAATAAGAGGATTACGATGCGGGAACAAGGCCTTTTGTCGTTAGAAATAAATTTACTCTGGTTCATAGCCAAGCATAAAGGTAAAGCGTGATGCATCTTTGAGTTTGACATTGGGGCCAAGGCGGTCAATACCAATACCATAATCAAAGCCAAGCAAGCCAAACATAGGTAAAAAGAATCGCATACCGACACCTGTACTTCTACGCAGGCGAAATGGATTATAGTCTTTGAAATCGTACCAACCGTTGGCCGCTTCAAAGAATGCAAGACCATAAATTGTACTACTCGGGTTAGTGACTAAAGGATAACGCAGTTCCAACTGGTACTTATTAAAAATGGTAAAGAATTTTGAGGCACTGCTTTGATCTGGATTAATAGTAGGATCAGAGCTTTCGTATACCGGGTAACCTCTTTGGGCAATGATATCATATCCCAGTAAACCATAATTATTGGTCAAGCCTGCGTCCCCTAACTGGAATCTTTCAAATGGTGAAAAGTCGAGCTTTTTGTGTATCGTCCCATGAAACCATACTTTGCCGCTAGTTTCAAAACAAACTGCCTGTTTTTATCCTCACCGGTTGCCCTTTCCTATCGGTACATACCACTCGGCATTAAAACGCCATTTGTGGTATTCAGGAGTTTTATAGGGATTGACCGAGGTTATAAGACCCGGATTGATCGCAGAATAAGGAGGTGTAAATTGTACACTGCCGATAAAATTGGAACCACTGCGGGGAAAGATCGGATCAAAAACAGATGAACGTTGCAAGGCGATCTTAAAGCTGACATTTGTAGACGTTCCATTATCCATTCCTTCGAATATTGGATAATTTTTCATTTGGTACTTCAGTAAAATTAATCGAATACACAAGGCTAAAATAGTCGTCAGGCCATTTAAGTTGTTTGCCCAGTGAAACGGAAACGCCAGTCGTTTTTAAATAATTCGAATCAGATCTACTCTTATCAGGAAGTCCCGTAACAGGATCAAATGCATTTGAGAACTTACTGTGATAATAAGAAAGTGTCAATGAATTTCTCTTCTTTCCTCCCAGCCAGGGTTCGGTAAACGAAGCGTTGTATGAGTTAAATGCCCTTCCATTGGATTGGTACCGTAAGCTTAATTTTTGTCCGTCGCCCTGTGGTAATGGATCCCACGATTCTTTATTGAAGATGTTCTTGATGGAAAAGTTATTAAAAGAAACACCGAGCGTTCCCGTTAAACCAATGCCACCGCCCCATCCTGCGGAAAGCTCTAATTGATCCGAAGATTTTTCTTCAACGGTCCAGTTAATGTCCACTGTGCCATCTTCAGCGTTTGGAACAACACCCGGATTAATTTTTTCCTGGTTGAAATATTGCAGATTTCCTAATTCACGCACTGAACGAATAACCTCTGAGCGATTGAACAATTCACCCGGAATAGTGCGCAGTTCACGGCGAATAACATAATCTTTTGTCTTTTCATTGCCGGCAATGGTCACATTTTTTATTCTTGCCTGGGGACCTTCCACCATTCTTATTTCATAATCGATAGTGTCATTATACACCGCGGTTTCAACAGGATCAACACGGAAAAACAAATAACCATCATCCATATAGAGGCCACTGATATCGCCGCCCTCGGGAGATAGTTCCTTTCCTAGTTTTTTATTGAGCGTTTGAATATTATATACATCGCCTTTGTGAATACCCAGTAAAACCGTAAGTATCGAGTCTGAATATTTGGCATTACCCTTCCAGGTAATATTCCCAAAATAATATTTATGCCCTTCTGACATTTTCAGTGCGACGTCGATATTGCCATTGGTTGAATTGTATTGTGTATCGGCAACGATCTGGGCATCCCTGTAGCCAATTGAATTGTAGTAGCTAAGTACTTTTTCCTTGTCCTCTTCTGTATTTTTTGCGTCGAACTTTGCAGAGTTGAATAGTTTAAAACGAAAGTAGGGATCCAAAAGCTTTTGTCTTTGATGGTGTCAGGGGTCCCCAGTCTTTCATGTAGTCATTGAATGTAGTGCTTGAATCTTTTCCATAGGGATCTACGTCATTAGAAGGAAACAAAGTGATCTTTGTCATTTCCTTTGTACCCTTCAGTTGTTTTTTCAATTTAGTATTCGAGACGTTATCATTCCCATTAAAAAGATATTATCAACGCGGGTCTTTCTTCCTTTATCAACATGGAAGATAATTGAGTTGGAGTTCACAAAACTGGAATCCGGAGTCTCTTCGATATTGACAGTTACATTTTTAAAACCTTTATCGGTATAATATTTTGTAATGGCCTCTACTGCGCGCCGGCGCATATTTTCTGTGATGATCGTTTGTTTTACTAATCCAACCTTCCCCTTCAGATCGTCTTCTTCAGATTTTTTGACACCCTGGAATTTAAAATCTCCGAGGCGGGGTCTCTCGGTAACGGCGATCTCGAGCCAGATATTATCTCCTTCTCTTTTGTTATATAGATCTGTATATCAGAAAAGAGTTTTTGTCTCCATAGGTTTTGAATAGATTTTGAGAAAAGGTCACCCCTGGGAACTAATACCTTGTCACCAACCTGGATACCGGCAATTGATAATACAATAGAGGTGTCCAGGTAATGAGCACCTGTTAGTTTGATTCCGGCAATGGTATATTCTTTTGCGATCTTGGCATTTTCAAGTTCAAGAAGATTGGGATCAACCGAAGTAGGTTTGGTAGTATCTTCCTGTGCATGCAAGATGAATACAGAAAAAGAAGGGTACTTAAGAAAACAGCAGTTCTCAATAAAAATCGTTGCATGGGTTTATATTCAATCAGTCTGGAAATTTGTACAGTCAATGTGGGCTTGTATTTATAGGATCAAGCTGGATTTTGTCGGCAAATTAACGGAAATATTGAAAGTGTTTTGTTAAAGAAATGTGTCATACTGGTCAATAAATCAGGTCGTTTATGACTTTTATGACTTATTTGACTACAGATTCAATTTGCTCAGTCGTTTTTCTAAATCTCCTTTGCCTGTTTTGGTATTCGGGAATGGCTTCGTACAAGTTTGCTTTTCTTGTTACTCTGGTTCATAGCCAAGCATAAAGGTAAAGCGTGATGCATCTTTGAGTTTGACATTGGGGCCAAGGCGGTCAATACCAATACCATAATCAAAGCCAAGCAGGCCAAACATAGGTAAAAAGAATCGCATACCGACACCTGCACTTCTACGCAGGCGAAATGGATTATAGTCTTTGAAATCGTACCAACCGTTGGCCGCTTCAAAAATGCAAGACCATAGATTGTACTACTCGGGGTTAGTGACTAAAGGATAACGCAGTTCCAACTGGTACTTATTAAAAATGGTAAAGAATTTATTTGCACTGCTTTGATCAGGATTAATAGTAGGATCAGAGTTTTCGTATACCGGGTAGCCTCTATGGGCAATGATATCATATCCCAGTAAACCATAGTTGTTGGTCAATCCGGCATCTCCTAACTGGAATCTTTCAAAAGGTGAAAAGTCGAGCTTCTTGGTATATCGTCCCATGAAACCATACTTGGCGGCCATCTTTAAAACAAACTGCCTGTTCTTATCCTCGCCTGTGTGCTCTTCCTATCGGTACATACCATTCGGCATTAAAACGCCATTTGTGGTATTCCGGAGTTTTATAGGATTGACCGAGGTTATAAGATCCGGGTTGATAGCAGAATAAGGAGGGTGTAAATTGTACACTGCCAATAAAATTGGAACCACTGCGTGGAAAGATCGGATCAAAAACAGATGAACGTTGCAGGGCGATCTTAAAGCTGACATTTGTAGACGTTCCATTATCCATTCCTTCGAATATTGGATAATTTTTCATTTGGTACTTCGTAAAATTAATCGAGTACACAAGGCTAAAATAGTCGTCTAGGCCATTTAAGTTGTTTGCCCAAGTGAAACGGAAACACCGAGTGGTTTTTAAATAATTGGTATTAGACACTTTCCCTGCTGGGAAGACCTGTAATACGGATCAATGCATTTGAGAACTTACTGTGATAGTAAGCAAGTGTTAATGAATTTCTTCTTACCTCCCAGCCAGGGTTCGGTAAAGGAAGCGTTGTAAGAGTTAAATGCCCTTCCATTGGATTGATACCGTAAGCTTAATTTTTGTCCGTCGCCCTGTGGCAATGGATCCCACGCTTCTTTATTGAAGATGTTCTTGATGGAAAAGTTATTAAAAGAAACACCGAGTGTTCCCGTTCAAACCAATGCCACCGCCCCATCCTGCGGAAAGCTCTAATTGATCCGAAGATTTTCTTCAAGGGTCCAGTTAATGTCCACTGTGCCATCTTCAGCGTTTGGAACAACACCCGGATTAATTTTTTCCTGGTTAAAAATATTGCAGATTTCCCAATTCACGCACTGAACAGAATAACTTCTGAGCGATTGAACAATTCACCCGGAATAGTGCGCAGTTCACGGCGAATAACATAATCTTTTGTCTTTTCATTGCCGGCAATGGTCACATTTTTATCCTTGCCTGCGGACCTTCCAACCATTCTTATTTCATAATCGATAGTATCATTATACACCGCGGTTTCAACAGGATCAACACGGAAAAACAAATAACCATCATCCATATAGAGGCCACTGATATCGCCCCCTCGGGAGATAGTTCCTTTCCTAGTTTTTTGTTAAGCGTTTGAATATTATATATATCACCCTTATGAATACCCAGTAAAACCGTAAGTATTGAGTCTGAATATTTGGCATTGCCCTTCCAGGTAATATTCCCAAAATAATATTTATGCCCTTCCGACAATTTCAGTGCGACGTCGATATTGCCATTGGTTGAATTGTATTGTGTATCGCGCAACAATCTGGGCATCCCTGTAGCCAATTGAATTTTGTAGTAGCTAAGTACTTTTTCCTTGTCCTCTTCGTATTTTTTGCGTCGAACTTTGCAGAGTTGAATAGTTTAAAGCGAAAGTAGGGATCCAAAAAAGCTTTTGTCTTTGATGGTGTCAGGGGTCCCCAGTCTTTCATGTAGTCATTGAATGTAGTGGCGGAATCTTTTCCATAGGGATCTACGTCATTGGAAGGAAACAAAGTGATCTTTGTCATTTCCTTTGTACCCTTCAGTTGTTTTTTCAATTTAGTATTCGAGACGTTATCATTCCCATTAAAAAGATATTATCGACACGGGTCTTTCTTCCTTTATCAACATGGAAGACAATTGAGTTGGAGTTCACAAAACTGGAATCCGGTGTCTCTTCGATATTGACAGTTACATTTTTAAAACCTTTATCGGTATAATATTTTGTAATGGCCTCTACTGCGCGACGGCGCATATTTTCTGTGATGATCGTTTGTTTTACTAATCCAACCTTCCCCTTCAGATCGTCTTCTTCGGATTTTTTACACCCTGGAATTTAAAATCTCCCAGGCGAGGTCTCTCGGTGACGGCGATCTCGAGCCAGATATTATCTCCTTCTCTTTTTGTTATATAGATCTGTATATCAGAAAAAAGTTTTTGTCTCCATAGGTTTTGAATAGATTTTGAAAAAGGTCGCCCCCGGGAACCAACACCTTGTCACCTACCTGGATACTGGCAATTGATAATACAATAGAAGTGTCGAGGTAATGAGCGCCTGATAGTTTTATCCCTGCAATGATATATTCTTTTGCAATCCTGGCATTTTCAAGGATAAGAAGATTGGGATCGACTGAAGTTGGTGTCGTGGTATCTTTCTGTGCATGCAGGATGAATGCAGAAAAAAGCAGAGTAGTCAAACAAAAAGCAGTTCTCAATAAAATCTGGGATTTTGTCAGCAAACTGGAAATGGGAAATATTGAAAGCGATTTTGTTAAAGAAAAGTCTACTCATATCAATGAACAGAGGACTTTTATGACCTATTTGATTACAGATTCAATTTGTTCACTCGTTTTTCCAAATCTCCGTTCCCTGTTTTGGTAGTCGAGAATGGCTTCGTACAAGTTTTCTTTTCTGAAGTCAGGCCAGCGAACATTGGTAAAGTACAGCTCGGCGTAGGCCAACTGGTATAATAAAAATTACTGATTCTGAACTCGCCGCTGGTTCGTATCATTAATTCCGGGTCGGGAAACTCACTGGTACATAAAAATCGCTGTAGCGTGGTTTGATCGATCTCCTCTACGGTAAGCCTGTTTTGCTTTATTTCGTGGGCTGATATTTTTTAACAGCATTGAGTAGCTCCCATCGCCCGCTATAGCTTAGTGCCATAATAAGATTCAGTCCCGTGTTATTTTTAGTCATTTCAAGAGCTTCATTAAGCTCTTTTCTTGCGTAATCTGGCAACATGTTCATATCTCCAATTACATGGAGCTTGATATTGTTTTTATGAAGGCTTTCAACTTCGTCGCGGATGGTGTTTACCAGTAATTCCATGAGGCCAATCACTTCATATTCCGGCCTGTCCCAGTTTTCAGTGGAAAAAGCATAAAGAGTGAGATATTGGATACCTAATTCTGCACAACCTTCCACAATATTGCGCACACTTTCCACACCATGAAAATGACCAAAAAGCCGGTCATGTCCCTGTTCCTTTGCCCACCGGCCATTGCCATCCATTATAATTGCTATGTGGCGTGGTAAACGATCTTTATCAATTTTTTCCAGCAACTGCGACATATATAAACGAGGGGCACAAAGGTATCAAGAATGAGGCTAATAGCGGCTTTCGCAGAAATATTTATTTCAAACCTTTCCATTTTCCAAGGAACTTATTCCAATCATCAAGCATTTTTCCTTTAATACTCTTGGAAATTTATGCTGGCTTCCCAATTTGCCTTTTGACTCATGAATTGCAAAAATCTTTCTTCGGGTAATACTTCTATAAAAACTTCTTTCAGGGCACTTGCTCTTTCCACCGCATAATCATCATTGAGGATGCAAATCTGCTTATCAATTCTCTTTATCACTTCATTCGGGTCTACCATGTCATTGCAGGCAACATACCATTTATGAGCAAATAGGTTTTGATAGGGAAATCCAACTACGGTGAATTCAGGAATGCTGATATTCATCTCATTGCCTACCACTTCAACTGGCCTTAGTTCATATTCTCCACACTAAGGTGTTCACCGACAAGACTTAAAAAATGTTTTGTTCTCTCCGTAATTACTACTTACACGTTCTTTGTTTACAAAACGAATCGTATCACCCAGCAAATACCTCCATGCGCCTGCATTTGTACTGATGAGTAACGCATAATCTTTATCTTCCTCTACCTCGCTAATGGTTAAAGCCGTTGGATTGTCAACCATTTTCCCATCACTGTCAAAATTCTTTTCATCAAAAGGCACGAACTCCATATAAATATTATTGTTTACTATCAATCGCATGCCTCTTTTGCATTTTCCCTGTCCTTGTAACCAATAAATCCCTCACTGGACAAATAATTTTCTATATAAACAATTGGCTTGCCTAATAATTTTCAAACCCTTTTTGTAGGGCTCAAAAGCAACTCCTCCGTGTACAAAAACCCAAAGTTGGGCCAGATCTCATGAATATTACTCACCCCATAATTTTCAATCACCATTTCCATGCACATTTGACACCAGGCAGGCACACCTACTATATAGCCGATGTCCCATTCCTTTGCGTGCTCTACAATTTCATTTAGTTTTTGATTCCAGTCTTTGATAGCTGCGATGTGACCGCCGGGTTTATAAAAACTTTGAAACCAAAAAGGACGTTTCTGCCAGTATGCCACTGAGATCGCCGGCAAACCACCCGGCTTTTCCCTTCTGAAGATCTGTTGTTCCCCCAATCATCAAAAATCCCTTCGTCATTGCATTGCGTGGAAGCTTTTTCATAATTGAACAGCGTAATGAGTTGGCGGACATAGTTGAAGGTATTGCTGCGCAGCATATCCCTGGTTATAGGTATATATTTACTGGCAGCTTCGGAGGTACCCGAACTCAGAGCATAATATTTGATCTTCCTCGGCCAAGGTTACATCAGGCACACCATCGAGTGTCTTTTTCCACCAGCGATTGTAGATTTTATTATAATCATGCACAGGAACCAACTCCTGGAAAGTTTCGACGGACATCACTGCCAAACAAGATTTCGTCAAACATGTAATGCTGACCAAATTCAGTGAACCGGGCTTTCTTCAGCAATTTTTTTAAGACGCGAATTTGTTGCCTCTGCGGATCATTTTGAGGGATACGTAAAAGCAGTAGCTATTGCTCTTGGTAATTTAATATCAATGATCGTGAGCCATGGCAATAGTCGGTTATAATAAAGTTAAGCAATTCATGAGCAAGAATACGAATATAGCTGAGCTTAAGAATTATGGAAATATTTTTATGAGCCTCCCATTCTCAGCGAACTGTCATATGGCCCAAATTTGGTTATTTCGATAATATGAATGGAAAATTTCACATTGGTACTTCAGGCTGGAGTTATAAAGATTGGACCGAAATCTTTTATCCGAAAATGAAACCTGCAGACGGCTTTCTTATTATGTAAAACGTCGACTGTACGAGATCAACAAGCAGCTTATCGTATAACACAAGATACCATAGCGCAACCCTGAAAAATATTCCAGGTTATTTAAAAGATGCTTGATGAGGGGCATGATGTCTGGATATTTTTTAACAATGATTGGTTTGGATACGGAATTGAAAACGCCCTGACATTAAAGAATTCCTTAAGAACAAGCTAAACAGCAGGTTCCTGTTGACTAAGACAATGAAAACTTCCGAGCCCCCAAATGATTTCATGTAGAATCAATACCGACAACCTTCCTTTCAGGAAAACATTGTTGTATAATATCAAGGGCTTTTTATCCCTGTTGCATCTGTAAGTTGGAACTGATTACAGACCGGTTGGAAATATAAAAATTTGCATAAGAAGCCGGCAACCGCTGGTCTTCGTAAAGAACTTCATCGGGCATGGGCAGTTCAGCAATATTTAATTGTTTTCCGTTCAGCAAACGCATCTGTTCTTAAGTTCTTTAAATTTTTCTGCAGCAGCTCATAATTTCCATCATTGTTTTCATTTTTCCTCAACCACGGCCAGCACTGTGTCTTCGTTTACAAAGCGGACCGTATCATCAATATGCCCATCGGTATCATCACCGACAATTCCTTCATTCACCCAAAGAATTTGATCAACACCGTAATAATTGCAGAGATAATTTTCAATCTGCTCCCGGTTCAAATGCGGATTCCTGTTCTCATTTAAAAGGCAAGCCGTCGATGTGATCAATGTTCCATTTCCATTGAGATCTACTGAACCTCCTTCCATAATGATCCCGGATGGTAAACGGGAATTCCAAACTGCTTTGCGATCAGTGTGGGAATTATGTCATCCAGATCGAAAGGAGGATATTTATTTCCCAGGCATTATAGTTCCAGTCAGCAATTATTTTTTCTGTTCAGCTTTTGGATTGATTAAAAACGCAGGTCCGTGATCACGACACTCCATGCATCGTTAGTAGGATGAAAAAAGAACTCTGTCTTTACTCGAGATCAACTTTCTCTGCTTCGCAAATGGTCAATAGCAAAATTTTTCATTGCTTCATCATTCACATTGATACAAACTTTTTCACCGGCGGTCAGCTCTTTTATGAACTGGCAGTAGTATGGATAAACCGTATGAGATTTTCTCCAGGCCAGCTTGCTTCTTTATGTGGCCAGCTTAGCCATGGGTAGCTTTATGTGGAGCAAATTCAGCAGGGAAATAGTAACCTAACTGCTTTGGAGTTTGTTCATTGTTCATAATGTTATTAGTGTTTGTTGTACCGCTCCATGAACTATGAACCATTAACCATTAATTTCTTCATCAATAAACCTGTTTGTGATGGGTTGATAGGAATCGATCCGGCGGTCACGAAGGAATGGCCAGTGAGTGCGGTAAGTGTCCGTTTTTCAGTGTCGATTTCCTGGACGATCACTTCTTCTTTATCATGCGAAGCTTGCGCCAGCACTGTACCAAATGGATTTGAGACGAATGAACCGCCCCAGAATTTCATCGCACCATTTTGTTCAAGGCCTACACGGTTCACACTTACAACGTGAACGCCATTGGCCACTGCGTGACTTCTCTGAATTGTTTGCCAGGCATTGTATTGCTCTGTATTTGTTTTTCGTCCTGCGAACTTGCCCAGCCAATGGCGGTGGGATAAAATAGAATTTCCGCACCCATCAGTGAAGTAATTCTTGCCGCTTCGGATACCATTGATCCCAACAGATCAGCACGCCGATGTTTGCAAATTTTGTTTTTAAAACTTTATACCCAAGATCACCGGGAGTGAAATAAAAATTTTTCATAGTACGAACGGATCATCCGGAATATGCATTTTGCGATACTTGCCAAGATATTTCCCGTCTGCATCGATCACCGCGGTTGTATTATGATAAATTCCCTGTGTTCTCTTCTCAAATAAAGAAGCAATGATCACCACTTGGTTTTCTTTGGCTGCCCTGGTTAAAGCCTCGGTAGAGGGGCCTGGTATGGATTCTGCCAGTTTGAAATTGTCATAATTTTCTTCGTCACAGAAATATAAAGACGTAAATAATTCCTGCAAGCAGATTATTTGTGCTCCCTTTTGGCCGCTTCATTAACCCTGATGACCGCCTTTTGCAAATTTTCCTCCTTACTAGTTAGCGGTGCAACTCATTTGCACCAGTCCTATTTTTACCGTACCCATTTTGCAAAAATATCTTTTATTATTATGCTTTGACGGCAAACAATTTTGAAATAAAGAGGCCATCCCTTTAGGAGATAGCTTTTCTATGATTTGAGGTTTAGCCCTTTCTTTGTTTCAAGCAATTTAAAGAATTGATCAAGCTGTGGTAAAATAACAATTCTTGTTCTGCGGTTAGTGGCTTCCTTCCAGGGGTATCATTACCGGTAACCGGTTTTGTATTCACTGCGACCGGCGGCGGCCATCTTTGCAGGGTCTAGTCCATATTGCTTTTGAAGAATGCGGATCACTGATGTTGCTCTCTTACAACTCAGATCCCAATTGTCAACCAATACACCTTTACTATAGGGAACATTATCGGTATGGCCCTCTACCATAAACTCAATATCAGGTTGATTTTTCAGTACAAGAGCAACTTTTCCTAGGACAGTTTTTGCCTGGTCTGTCACTTCATACTTACCACTCTTGAAAAGAAGCTTATCCGGAGATATCAATATACACGACGCCTTTATCCACTTTGATGTTAATGTCCTGGTCATCTAAATTGCCAACAGCACCTTTCAAATTCATCACCAGGGCCATATTGAGTGAATCTTTTCGGGCCATTTGCTCTTTGTAAAGACTGTATGTAAACATCTTTAGCGCCGATGTTCTCCATTGATTTTTAATGCTTTCTGCCTGCGACGCGGAGATCAACGGACATATCCTCCAGTTGTTTTAATGCCTGTGTATTATTTTCTTTAAGTAATGAAACTTGTTTATTCAGCCCATCGATCTGGCTCTTGCAGTCCCTCGTTTTGCCTCGTCAGGTCAGCCTTCTGGGTGTTACAATCATTCAAATTTCCCTGTAACTGGCTGTGTTGTGTCTGCAATGTGGCGTAATCAGCCTGGGATTTTTATACTTTTGAACTGACACATGAAAATAGAAATAAAGAAATAGTTAGTAAAACGGTTGTTGACTTCATTTGTTTAAAATTTTTGGTATTGGAAGATCAAGAGATCAGGTTTCATTCACAATTTACAAATTCCATTTAAATGCAGAGATAATGAATGATTTCCCTGTTTTTTATTTTATGGATAACATTTAACGAAATAACAGCGATTATATTTGCTTCATGCGTTCGCGAAAGAAAAAACGACTGGTACGTGCTGTGGTTTTTAATTGTCCTGGCTGCTTTATTGATGTTGGCAGGTTATGTTGGTTATCAATGGTGGTTATATGGACGGGCCAGGTTTGTTCGGTACCCGGAATTCGGGATTTCTATTCCCGTAGAATATTCGATTCATGGCATTGATGTTTCCAAAATACCAGCAAATGATTGCCTGGGACGCTGTCAGTTCTATGCAGGTTAAAAAAATTAAGCTGGGTTTTGTTTTTATAAAAGCAACAGGAAGGAATCAGGGAATACCGATCCGCAATTTAAAAGAAACTGGAAAAGATCGAAGGATGCGGGAATGGTCAGGGGAGCGTATCACTTTTTTAGCGACA